>Ga0116147_1002794_pt1 | contig 17152 bp, 11 predicted proteins | sample AD_JPNHG3_MetaG_FD_89749 | JGI IMG/M metagenome (GOLD analysis project Ga0116147, IMG submission 89749) | Active sludge microbial communities of municipal wastewater-treating anaerobic digesters from Japan - AD_JPNHG3_MetaG | ecosystem: Engineered > Bioreactor > Anaerobic > Digestate | place...
CAGCATGCTCCGCCGCTGTTTCAACCACGACTACCGCGATCCCTTCTTCTACATGATCACGATCACCACGCACCAGCGGCGGCCGTGGTTCGGCGTCTGCGAGAACAACGCCTGCACCCTCAGCGCCGACGGCTTGCTGGTGCGGGACCTCTGGTACCGCATCCCGCACGACACCCCCCAGATCGAGCTCTCTACGCTTTGCCTGATGCCCGACCATCTGCACGGCATCGTACACGTCACTGAGCACATGGAGAAACCCGTCGGCGTCCCCTTGCGCGCCTTCAAGTCCCAATGCACCAGCGCCCTGCGCAAACGGCACGGCGACGCCGCCCTCACGCTCTGGAACCCCGGCTACAACGACCGCGTCGTCTGGCGTCGCGGTTCGCTGCGCGCCTACAGACACTACATCCTAGACAACCCGCGCCGCTACTGCCTCAAGAAAGCGTACCCGGATTTGTTCCGCACCGTGACCGGTCTGCAACACGCCGCGTTGCCGCCCGATCAGCGTTGGGACGGCTACGGCAACCTCTTTCTCTTAGACCGCCCCGAAAAACTGGCGATCCGCGTCTCCCGCAAAGCCAGCGCAGGCGAGGTCGCGGCCTTGCGCGAGCAGACACTGACGGAAGCCGCGCAAGGCACCGTCATCGTCTCGCCCTTCATCTCGCCCGGCGAGCGCGAGATCGCCACCGCCATTCTTGACGCATCCGTCGGGGACGTCATCCTGCTGAAGCCCGACGGCTTCCCGCCGCTTTTCAAGCCGAACGGGCGCTATTTCGACCTGTGCGTCCAAGGCCGTCTTCTCATCTTATCCCGTTCTGTGGCCACCGTTTACGGTGGCGCGACACCCCTCACCCGCGAAACCTGCCTCGCACTAAACGCCGCCAGCGCTCACATTGCGGAAGCGGACGGTTGGATAGCGCGGTCCGTCAAATAGAAAAGACACCGTAGGTTTTTTTGAAGCGGCGACATCTGTCACTTGTGGGCTTGCCTTTTCATGGCAAAAGAGTACTCTGTCTTTTGTAGTAAATCGGTGGACGGAGGGACCGTTGCGCCGGCGAAATCAACAGGGAGGGATCGTACATGAAGGGTTCAGTTGCGGTATCACGTCGCGCGTTTCTAGCCGGTGCGGGGGCTCTGGCCTCGGTTCCATCGATCACGTTGGGGCAGAGTCCGCGCGTATTTAAGTATGCGGTGGTCGGATGTGGCGGCCGCGGCAGAGGTGCGGTGCGGGATATTCAGGCAGCGGCGGAGCGGCTCGGCCACAAGGCAAAGCTGGTCGGCGCGGCCGATTTTTTCAAGGAAAAGGCTGAGGCGGTCTGCAAGTCCAACGACTGCGACACGAAATTCGCGTTCGACGGCGCGGCCGGATACCGCAAGGTCATGGAGACGGATGCCGAAATCGTGCTGTTGGCCGCTCCTCCGATTTTCCGTCCGCTGCACCTTGAGGCCTGTGTCCGGGCCGGAAAGCACATTTTCGCGGAGAAGCCGATTGCGACGGATCCGGCCGGCCTGCGCCATTTCCTGAAAGGCGTGGAGGAGGCCAAGGCCAAAAAGCTCTCGATCCTGTCGGGTACGCTGCACCGCCATTCGAACCGGTTTCTGCGGCAGATCAAACCGATCCGGGAAGGCGCGATCGGGCGGATCCTTGCGGGCCAGGTTTACCGCTGCCACGGCGGCATTTGGGTTCGTCCGCGCCGTGAGGGCGAATCGAACGCCGGATACCTCTGCAACAACTGGTACCATTTCTGGGAGATGTCCGGCGACCAGATCACGGAACAGGCGATTCATGAGATCGATCTGGCGAACTGGTTCATCGGCCGTTTCCCCAAGACCGCCATGGCGATCGGCGCGCGTCACCGCCGGCCCGCCGGGATCGGGAACATCTACGACTGCATGGCGATCGATTACGATTACGGCGACGCCGTGCACGTGCAGGCGATCGGGCGCCACATCAAGGGCTGCTCGGATCGCTGTGGCACACTGCTGGTGGGATCGGAGGGTGAGGTCGCCTGCGGCGGCAAAATCACGCGCTTCGACGGCAAGCCGGTCGCCTATGACGAAGAGCGCATCCGGGGCCGTCACGAGAACGGCATGATCATGGAGCATGCCGACTTCCTGCAGGGGATTCTCAGCGGTGAGTTACTGCATGAAGGCGAACAGGTGGCGATGTCGACCGCCACGACCATCATGGGTACGCTTTCGGCGTACTCGGGCCGGACCGTACGGATGTCCGACCTGTTGGAGAACAAAGAGTCCGAATTCTACTCGATGAATTCTGCCTTTACGGCCGCGGACTTTGAGCGCGGCACGGATATCCCGATGCCCGCCGAGGGTGTTGCGGCCGTGCCGGGCAAAGCCTGAGACCGCACGTGATTGATCACACATTCGACCGCCCGGACCGGAAACGGAAACGCAACCGGTTCGGGCGGCGGGCATAGACCGTGGTTCCCGGCAGTCCGTTGCCGAGAAAAGCGCTGTGGTCGCATTTGGCGGACAGCACCTTCCCAGCCCGATCTTGTGACCCGGCAAGGCGGGTCAGTCGATCCGCGTGACGACCTGGGCCGGAGGCGGCGGGTTGCGGATCCATGCTCCGATCTGGCGCAGGGTCCGCACATCGATCTCGCGCAGCTTTCCGGAGTAATCCGGCCCGACGTTGATGGAAAAGAGATTACCGTATCGTGCCGCGCCGAGATAGTCCCGGTAGAGCTTCTCGGGCGTGTGGCAAAGGCCGTCGTGTTCGGGCAGCGAGTAGAACCACCTTGCGCCGCCTTTGTGTGGAGGCAGAATCGGGTAGGTGAACTCCGCGAGCCGGTAGTTTTTGGAAGGGGCGTTACGCATGTACGGGGCGGCTGCAGAGTGATCGTCCAGCGACCCTGGCTTGCCCATTTCTCCAAGACGGATATCTGCTCCCGTCTGGTCGCCATGGTTAAACCCGATAAAGCAACCGGGCTGAAGCGACTTACAGAAGGCGAGGGTCTCCGTGTGACTCAGGCCACCATCGCCGACGGCGTGGTCGAACCAGATGTACTCGATGGGACCGTACTGCGTCAGCAGTTCCTTGAGTTGCGCTTTTTTCATCTCCGGATCGCGACCGCCCTGATTGTTTTTCTTGGGACCGGGCGTGGCGGGATCATCCAGACCGCCGGGATGGCGCCACTCGCCTTCGGAGAAATAGAACGCGAGCTTGATGCCGTATTTGTCGCAGGATTTTTTGAGTTCCGCCAGCACATCGCGTCCGAGCGGCGCCTTCGTGACTTTGCGATCCGTGGTCCGCGTGTCCCACAGGCAGAAGCCGTCGTGGTGCTTGGTGAGAAAGAGGATGTAGCCCATCTCCGCCTCTTTCGCCGTGCGCGCCCACTGGTCGGTGTCCACCTCGGTCGCGCGGAAAAACGCGAGGTCCTTAATACCCGGCGTCCACTCCTTGCCGGAGAAGGTGCTGAATGACCAGCAAATGAACAGGCCCCAGCGGAGGCTTTTGAGTTCTTCGGCACGCCTGGTCATATCGACCGGCGTATCGGCCACGACAAATGCTGAAGACAGAAGTGTGGCCAGTAGTGCGAGATGTGTGAATGTTCTTTTCACCGTTCTCCCCTCTTATCCCAAAACGGCCCTAGGCTGCTGCGCGCCTCGACCGCCACGGGTGTTTACTTGCACTACTGAAAGGATACACCCTTCTGCTGAAAACCGTCCAGCAGAAACGACGCGGGTTTCGGGGCTCTCTCCTGTCTTCTCTCCCCTCCCTGTGTTTGCGTTTTACTCACCGGGTCTGATCCGCTATATTTTTTCGTATGTTTAACGCTTACTCTCCCGAACTCAGGCAGGACCTCCGTTTCCGTTGGAACCGGTTGCAGGAAAATCTGCGCGAAACCGGGGCGGATGCCCTGCTGGCCGCTACAAACGTCAACCTGCTCTACCTCACGGGCCGGATATTCATGGGGTATGTCCACCTCCCCGCCGAAGGCGAGCCGTTGTTCTTCGTGCGTCGCCCCTGCGGACTTTCCGGCGCGAACGTTTTTGAACTCCGTAAGCCGGAACAAATCCCGGACCTGTTGCGCGAGGCGGGGATCGCCCTGCCGCGGCACCTGCTGCTGGAGGGCGACGACCTGACATTCAACGAACACGCGCGCCTGACCGCCTGCTTCCCGGACGCGCGCATCGGCAACGGTTCAACGGATTTACGCCAATGCCGCGCCGTCAAAACGCCGTACGAGATCCGAATCATGAGGTTGACCGGAAGCCGCCACGCCGCGGCCGTGGACCGGTTCGCTTCGGTATACGAACCCGGCATGACCGATCAGGCGTGGTCGATCGAGATGTTCCGGCTGATGCTTCAGGCCGGAGGCCTGGGACTGTTCCGCATCGCGGGCAACAGCATGGAAGGGTTCATGGGAACCGTGTTGGCAGGCGACAACGGCGGTGCGGCCTCGCCCTATGATTTCGCGCTGGGGGGCGCGGGGCTGGACCCCTCGCTTCCCGTCGGACAGAGCGGAGTGACGTTGACCGAGGGGATGTCCGTGATGGTGGACATCGCCGGCAATTTCTACGGATACCTCACGGATTGCACGCGCACCTTCGCGATCGGCCGTCTCGCGCCGCGCGCGGTGGAGGCGCATTGCCGTTCGATCGAGATCCAGCAGGCGGTGGCTGCGGCGGGGGTGCCGGGTGCGCGGTGCGAAGACCTCTACGCCCTCGCGCTCAAAATGGCCGAAGACGCCGGGTTCGCCGACTGTTTCATGGGGCTTGCGCAGAAAGCGAAGTTCATCGGACATGGCACGGGGCTTGTGATCAACGAGCAGCCGGTTCTCGGCGCGCGTTCGAAAGAGACGCTTCAGGAGGGCATGTGCATCGCGCTGGAACCTAAATTCGTGATCCCCGGCACCGGCGCGGTCGGTGTGGAGGACACGTTTCTCGTCACGCCCGCCGGTATGGAGAACCTCACCCCGTGCGACCCCTCGATGCGGGTTTTATGAGGTTGCCGTAGGCGGCGGTGCAGTGATATCATGCCACGTAAAAGTAAGTGCCGGAATTCGTGGGGGAAAGAGGCATGGGGCGAAACGGATTTTCGAGAAGAGGTTTTCTTGCAGCGGGGGTGGCATGGGGGTTTCCTGCCATTATTCCGTCGCGCGTGCTGGGGAGTCAGGCGCCGTCGAAAAAGATACAGGTGGGGGTGATCGGCTGCGGCCGCATCGCGGGCGGGATGGACATTCCCGGACTGTGGCACAATCAAGACCTCGCCGTTCCGGTCGCGCTGGCGGACTGCGATATCAAACGTCTGAACACCACCCGCGCCAAGACTGCGCGACTCTATGACGGAGACCTGCCGGATCTCAAGCTTTATCAGGATTACCGGGCGTTGCTGGCGGACAAGACGGTCGATGCGGTGATGATCTGCACGCCGGATTTCTGGCACGCGCAACAGTGCGTGGAGGCGGCCTTTGCGGGCAAAGACGTCTACGTGCAGAAACCGCTGGCCATGAGCGTGTTCGAGAGCCGCACCATTGTTGATGTGATGCGGCGCACGGGACGCGTCTTCCACATCGGTACGCAGCAACGCTCCGAAGGGAAGAGCACCTTCGGGCCGCAGTTCCGTAAAGCCGCGGAATATGTGCGCAACGGCCGTCTGGGACGTGTCAGGCGGGTCGAGATCGGTTTGCCGCAGGAACCTGAGGAACCGGCCGACTGGCCGCTCGTGCAGCCGGTGCCGGATACGCTGGATTACGATCAATGGCTGGGGTACACGCCCGCTGAACTCTATTCCGAACTGCGCACCCATCCCCAGGGCAAAGGCGCGGAGGCGGACTTCGGCAGGCCGGGCTGGATGACTCTCCGCGCGTACAGCATGGGGATGATCGCCAACTGGGGCGCGCACCATATCGATATCGCCCATTGGGGGCTGGATCTGGAGGAAACCGGACCGATCCGCATCCGAGGCCGGGCAGAATTCCCGAAACGTCGGCTCTGGGATGTCCACGGCTCACTCGACATGCGTCTCACGTATGCGAACGGAACAGAGCTGCACATCGCGGACAACAGCGTCTATCCCAACGGTGTGCGCTTCATCGGCGAGAAGGGTTGGATTTTCTGCGGCCGCGGCTCAGTCAAGACTCTGTCGAACGATCCGGGTGCGGGCGGGAAGCACGGACGGTGGCGTCCGCTTGAAGCGAGCACGAAGGCCCTGATCGAGGGCGAGGTGGAACGTCCACTGCCGCGCAATCCGGGCAACCACCACCGTGTGTGGCTGGAGTGCATCCGGACGCGGCAACCGGCCCCGATCCTGCCTGAATCGGCGCACCGCACCACCACGGCCTGCATTCTGGCCTTCACGGCCATGAACCTCAAACGCGGATTGAAGTGGGATCCGGTTGCCGAACGTTTTGTCGGCGACGATGAGGCCAATGCGACCCTCGCGCGTCCGGAGCGCGCGCCCTACGGAGTACGCAACGCCCTGCGTCGTGCTGGATGGGCCAGCGGTTGAATGCGCGAAGCAGGGGAAAAGACGTTTTCCCCGTTTCGCTTACTTGCCCAATTTTCCGCCCCACGGCAGCTCGGGGCCGCTGAGGGAGGCCACCGAGTTCTTGCCGGCATCGGGGCCTACCGCGTGCGCGCCGAGGCAGCAGACCAGAAGCAGCAGCACCAGGGCCGCGGCAAACCCCGCCACCACAGCGACGGTCGTGAGTACCGTGGACTCCTCTTGGGGCGGGAAGTCCAGCGGGCTGATCGGCGTCAACTGCACGCCATCCGGGAAAGCCTCGCCAGCCGCAGCAGCGGTTTCCCCACCCTCCGGCTTGACGCTGGGACGCTTGATCTTAAGCGTCTTCTTCTGCGTCGGGGAGGCCGTTTCCGCAGAATCCGCCACACTCGGCAGCGCGGAATCAGGGATGCGGGACGTCTGACGGATCGGCGTGGTAGAACTCTTCGGTCCGGAGGCCGCAGGCGGCACAAGATCCACGGGCCGTTTCAACCGAATGGTTTTCGGCTCGGTCTTGCCAGCCCCCATGGGGGTCATCGGCGCAACCCCGATGGCGGAATCCAAGGAAATACGCGAAGTTTTTGATTTGGAGGCCTGCACCTGCGCTGGGGACGGCGGCTTGGGGCCGCTCGGCAGGGGGTCCGACCCCGGAGTCGGCGGCGGTTGCGGCTGCAACGACGGGGGCGTCACCGGGCGCAGACGCACGGTGGCGGAGGCCGCCGTGGCAAGCGGTCGGACCGTGGCTGTTGTCGCGCTTGTGGGCGCCTCCTCATCCTTGTTGGAGGGCGTTGCGGCGTCATCGGGCAGCATGGCCTCGGTAATCAGCACCCGCGAGGTCGCGCGCAGATTGGCAGGTGTAGGTGACGGGGCGGGAACACCGGCTGCGGGCACGGCCGCCTGCGGGGAACCTGGGACAACCACCGGCTTGAGGCGCACGGTAATCGGACGCGGCGCACCCGCAGGGGTAATCGCGGGCGTGGCCGCGGGGGTAACCGCGGGGGTAACCGCGGGCGTGGCCGCGGGGGTAACCGCAGGTTTTTCCGGATTCGGCTTGATAAACGGGGTCACTTTCGGGGGTATCGCACCTTGGGGTGTTTGATCCTGCTCAGCCATAACTCCTGCCTCCGTTTGGGTTCAGCGACAGCCGTATCACACGGCCATCACCTCCGCTTCCTTGTTTTTCAATTCACCGTCGATTTTCGCGATATGAGCGTCGGTGGTTTTCTGCACATCCTCCAGACCACGATCACGCTCGTCCTCTGTAATCTTGCCGTCTTTCTGGAGCGCCTTGACCAGGTCATTGGCCTCGCGCCGCACGTTGCGCACGGCGATCCGCGCCTCTTCCGCCTGACGTTTGGCGACTTTGCAGATCTCTTTGCGGCGCTCCTCGTTGAGTTCCGGAATCGGCACGCGGATCACCCGGCCGTCATTGCGCGGCGTCACGCCGAGGTTCGCCGCCAAGATGGCCTTCTCGATTTCAGGCAGGGCCGTGGGATCGTACGCGTTGATCACGATCAGACGCGGTTCGGGCGTGGAGATGCTCGCCAGATCGCGCAACCGCGTCGGCGTACCGTAATACTGCACCTGCACGCCGTCCACCAACGCGGGAGAGGCTTTGCCCGTGCGCAGTCCCGAGAACTGGTCCTTGAGCATGTTGACCGTGTTATCCATCTTGTCGACCGTGTCGAGCAACACATCATTCAGCGTATCCATGACATTCTCCTGTCCGGCCCGCCGTTAACGGGCCGCTTCCGTTCAGCCGATCTGCGCCGCATCGCCGACCAGTGTGCCGATGGTCTCGCCGCACACGATCCGCTCCAACGCATCCTCATCGTAAAAATCAAACACCACAATCGGAATCCGGTTGTCCATGCACAACGCGAAGGCGGCCGAATCCATCACCTTCAACCGCTTGAGCAGCGCGTCCTCATAAGTGACTTTGTCGTACCGTGTCGCGTTCGGGTCCAGATTCGGATCCGCCGTGTAAATCCCATCCACCTTCGTGGCTTTCAGCAGCAGCGACGCGCCGATCTCACTCGCGCGCAACGCGGCCGCCGAATCGGTGCTGAAATACGGGTTTCCGGTGCCACCCGCGAAAATCACCACCCGGCCCTTTTCCAAATGACGCATCGCCTTGCGCTGGATGAACGGCTCGGCTACCTGGTGCATCTGAATCGCCGTCTGCAGCCGCGTATCCAACCCCACCTGTTCCAAAGCGTTCTGCATGGCCAGGCCGTTGATGATCGTGGCGAGCATGCCCATGTTGTCGCCGGTGGTCCGGTTCACACCTTTGGCTTCGCCCCGCAACCCTCGGAAAATGTTGCCGCCGCCCAGAACGATCCCGATCTGCACGCCCAACTCAACGATCCGCGCCACCCGGCGGGCCATGGACGCCAACGCATCGGGATCGATGCATTCGCCCGTTTGCTTGTTGCCCAGCACCTCGCCGCTCAGCTTCAGCAAAATCCGCTTGTACTGGATTTTACCGCTCCGTCGCGTTTCCAGAAACGCCCCCTTTCAGCACCGTGATCTAAACACAGACAGATTACCGAAACCCTCCTGAAAGAACAACCGCTTTTTTCGCGTTTCGCAACCCGCAACCCAAGAAGACAGAAGAGTGGAGGAGAGGAGGCGGGAGGCGGGAACGGAAGGGCAAGCATTTGACTTTGTTATCTGGGAAAGGTGAGGCGGTAGAAACGCGAGGGCCGGGTATCGGCGTCAGTGAAGTTGAGGGTGCCGGAGGCGGGGATAGTCGTGTCGGTGACAGCGGACCAGAATGGGGCGGTGAGGCTGTCACTGGCCTCGATGCGGACAGGGATGTTGGCGTCGGCGTCGCCGGTGAGAGTGAAGGCGAACATGCCGGAGGCGGATGACGTCGAACTGAAGGCGGGATTCCAGCAGACGGCGGGACGGTTGGCGAAGGAGGATGACCAGCCTTCGGTATCGGGAAAATAGTAGAGCGTGGCGGGAGTCCCGTCGAAAACGAGGTTGCCGGCTGTCGGAGCGTTGCCGGTAAAGAGGACGACAGCAAGGGAACCGCACTGGGTAAAGGCCCTGTTACCAATGTTGGCGACACCGTTGCTGATCATGACGGAGGTGAGGGCGGCGCACCAGGAGAAGGCGTATGCACCGATGCTGGTGACGTCACCGGGAATGGTGTAGGAACCGGAGCGGCCACAGGGATATTGAATCAGCGTGGTTAAACTACGATCGAACAACACGCCGCCTCTGTCGGCATATTTCGGGTTCCCTGCGGATACGGTTATGTTTGTAAGGGAGGAGCAATTGGAAAAGGCTTCGTCACCGATATTGGTGACGCTATTGCCCATGACGATGGTTTTGAGGGCGATGCAGTCTTCGAAGGCGTATTCGCCGATGGATTTGACGCTGTTGCCGATCGTGACGGATGTGAGGGATTCACAGCCGTAGAAGGCACTGTCACCGATAGACGCGACACTGCTGCCAATGGTGATGGATGTAAGAGCGGTACAGTCGGAGAAGGCTTCATCACCGATGGACGTAACGCTGTTGGGGATGATAACGGAGGGGAGTGCGATACAGGCGGAGAAGGCCCCGTCGCCGATGGTGACGACACTGCTGCCGATGGTGACGGATTTGAGGATCTCGCACCCGCAAAAGGCCCCGTTGCCAATGGATTTGACGCTGTTGGGGATGATAACGGAGGGGAGTGCAATGCAGTCGGAGAAGGCTCCATCACCGATGTTGGTGACGCTATTACCGATGGTCACGGATTTGAGGGCATCGCACCCGCAAAAGGCCCCGTTGCCAATGGATTTGACGCTGTTGGGAATCGTGACGGTCTTGAGGGAGTCGCACATTTCGAAGACATCGTCACCGATAACGGCGACGGGATAACCGCCGAGGGTGGAAGGAATGGAGACGTTGGCATTGTCGCCGTCGTAATAGATGATGGCGGCTTCGTTATTGTCGGTGACGATGTAGGTGTAGGGGCCATATTCGTATTCGGTGGCGGATAAGAGGAGGGGAAGGAGAACAAAGTGCGTGAGCACGCAGACATGAAGGCGCGAAAAACGGGGCGAGCGTGTAAAGCAGGATAAGGTGTTATTATTCATGGGTAACCTTTCATAAAACATAATTTGAAGACTTTCCGATTTCGGTCACGCCTCGTCCTTGAGTGCGTCAGGGCCGATGCGTCGTGACGCAACCCAAATGGAAAAGTATATACTCAACAGGGCGGTCGTCGCGAGCAGAAACAGCAGAAGCGTGAGTGTCCGCCAGGGAAAATCGCTGTGCAGCGTCTGGGCCGCGGGCCGGATCGCGACCAGCGCGGGAAGGATTCCCGCTATCAGACCCGCGGCAACCGTTACACCGTGTTCGGCCAGCAGCAGACGCAACACCACACGACGGGAGAGCCCGGCCGCGTTCAATAAAGCCAGTTCACCGCGCCGTTCCGCCATGCCCCGCGCGAAAGTCAGCGCCATGCCCGCGACGCCGAGAATGAGTCCGAGACCGCCGAGTACCAGAAAAAGATCCAGATACGCGTGTTCCATCGAACCCAGTAGCCGCAAACGTTCCGCGACGGTCTCCACCGTGACTCCGGGTTCCGGATGGCGCAGCCGTGCCACGGCTTGCTCTCCGACAACGTTTTTTTTCGGAGACGATGCGGTATGCCGGTCGGCCGCTTCACGCAGCAGATAGGGAGCGTAGTCACATAACCAGAGACGGTATCCTTCGGCGGGGAACATCCGCATGAAGGCGTGTTCGTCCACCAGCAGCGCACCCTGCAGGATACCGCTGCGGACCGGCAATGCGCCCACAAGGCGCACGCGCCAAGTTTCGCCTCCTGCCCCCGTGTAGGTATACACCGTGCCGTCCACCGGATCGGCCCGGGCCTTCAGGCTGTACCGGAGCATGGCCTGATCCGCCGCCAGCGCGGGGATCGATCCGTCCGGCAGCGGACGGTCGAGGAGCGACCAGACGCCGCCCGCGTCACGGGGTTCGAATGCCCGTGCGCGCGCCATGGCCCGCGTGTCGAGACCGATCAGACGCGGCGATTGGGGAAGACTCATGTTCAGGCAGCCCGCCTCGTCACCTTCCCGCACACGGAGGGGCACAACCCCCTGACTGCCGCTGACACGCCGCGCCAAGGCGAGGCCGCGTTCGCGGTCGAGCGGCGTGGCGGAGGAGACGATTGACGCGAATCCCCCGCTTCCAGACCAGGTGTGTTCGCATCCGGCCGCAGGATCCTGACGCATCGAGAGTACACCGAGGGTCAGGAAGATGCCGCACGCCAGCAGAAGGACCACCGCCGTGCTACGGTGCGGCGTCGTCAGCGTGCGAACCACGCCAGCCGCAACGGGAGAGGTGATCACCGGCGCCTCTTCCCGCCGCAGGCGCGCGCAGGCGGTTCGGAAGAACAGCAAGAGCGAAAACATCAGGAGAAAACCGGCTCCGAAAAACGCGCCTGCGGCGGAGCCGCTATTACGTGCGGCGACCATCAACATAAGCGCCGCCACGGCCATGGCCGCACCCAACGCGTTCTCGCGCAGAGCGCGGCCGGTTACGGACGTCGCGGGTGCGGGCGGCGCGTCAGCACTCTGCCACAGCGCGACCGGTGGGCAGGCCGTCATCCGGGTGACGGTCCGGAACATTACTGCGGCCGTGAGGAGCAGTCCGATCCCAACCGCGCTCAGTGCCGTAGGCCAAGAGAAGAGAAAGACCGTCTCCGCCCCGGCAAAGGCATCCTTCCAGAACCGGCCAAGGCCCCACACCAAAGCGCGGGAAAGTCCGGCACCAAGCCCGGCGCCCGCAACCGTTCCCGCAACAAGCGGAACGCCCCATTCGGCGGCCAGCATTGCGGCCACCCGCGAACGACTCCAGCCGACCGCGCGGAACAGGGCTGCCTCGTGTTTGCGGGTTTCGAGCGCCAAGGCCAGAGAGAGTCCCGAGAGGGTCAGAGCCGCGATCATCAATACGCATGCCATGCCGGTAAAAAGCAGGCGGAAATCGGTTGTCCCTTGTGCCGCCCGCAACCCCTCATCCCAAACCGGCCGGATCGTGAATCCCGCCTGAACCGGCGAGAGCCCCCGGAGCGCTTGCGACACCGTATCCGTGTCGGCAGAGACGCACACGCTCATCGCCTCGCCGAACAGCGTGCCGAAGCCGCGCTTCGCCGTTTCGTAGGTGAGAAACGCCTTGGGGGTTTCACGCCACGCGTCCCAGTAAGCCTCATTGGCGGCGTCATTCAGTTTTTCCTCATCCATGGGCATGCCCACATCCCACGCCGCGCACCGATCTACGCCTTCGAGCCCCGGAAAAACCGGCATCCGCGTTTTGACGGACGCGGCTTCGGTCATGCCGGTCACCGCACGCACACGGAATGTCCGTTGATCCTCCACAAGCCGTCCGCCGGCCTCAAAACGACGCCAGCGCAGGGTCAGGGTGCCGTTCGTCTCCACACCCAGCATTTCGGCCAACCAAGCATTAAGAACCACCTCGTCTTCGCGCAAATCCTGCGGCACCGGTCCGGTTCCCGGAGTCAGGCCCGCGACAAAACCGTAGGGCGTTGACCGTTCGCCGGCCTCGAAAGCGTCGACAAGGTGGAAGGTCGCTTCGCTCGCACGCAGGCCCGCACGCGCCAGCACGGCAGGCAGGGCACGCGGCAGATACACGGCGCGGCTTTTCAGCAGTGTGGTCGGCAAGCCCCCATCCCCTATCGGGGTGAGGGTGAGGCCCGCGTCCTCTGGGGTCAACACCGTGGTCAACGCGCGTTCGAGATCGCGGGGCGCGAGCGTTGAAAGCAGAAGGTTGGCCATGCCGGGCACGCCTGCGGCGTGCGCGAGCGGTTCGAGCGGCACACGTACGTTCACAGGGGGTACGGAACCGGGCCAGAGCGCAAAATCCTCAGGGGGGCGCGTGGGCTCGTCCGCCACAGGTCCCGCACGGACGGCGCGCCGAACCATCCGGGTTTCCCGTGCCGCGCCGAGCGGCAATTCGGCGGGCAAGACCCGGGGTTTCGCGAACCGGATGGCCGCTTCGCCCGAAAGCGGCATCTGCGCGCGGCCCCGGGCGTTGAGCGCGGCCATCCAGACTCGGTCCGTGTCGACGCGGTCCGCAGATTCGCCGCCCGCGCCGAGGATCTGCGCGCGTGCGTCGCACACGATCCCCTCGGAAGTCAGCAGCTCGCCATTCAGTAATAGGACGGCTTGCGTATCCGGCAGACGGTCAGCGAGTGTGGCGGGAAAGGGTCCGGCATCACGAAGAATGACCGAACGGATCGTTCCGAGACGCGCGGTCACGCCGCGCGCCAGTGTGCGCCGCAGCGATTCGCCGGTGAGCAGCGCGGCGGACAAGATGGCGGTGGTCAGGGCCGCGGTCGCGGCGAAAAGCACCTGCCGCAAGCCGTAATAACGCAGGCTTCTTTTGACCCAGATGCCCAGCATGGGAGTCTCCGAACCGCGCCCCTACTTTCTCACTTGCCCTGCGGCGTGCCCCGAACCCGCAGCGGGACCGCGTACAGGGTTTTCATCGCCGTCACAAAAAGCGTGTCTTTTTTCGGGCCGCCGATGCAGACGTTGGCGGTCCAGGATTCCGGAATCGGAATCACGCCCAGCAGGGTTCCGGCGGGACTGAAGACGCTGACGCCCGTTTTATGGGTCAGATAAAGCCGACCGTCGGCATCCAGGGTCATGCCGTCTGAACCCATCTGGCAAAAGAGGCGTTTGCGGTCGAGACGCCCGTCCGGCAGGATGGTATAGGCATACGTCCGTTCAGCGCCGAGGTCCGCCACATAAAGCGTGGTGCCGTCGGCCGTGCCGACCAGTCCGTTGGGGGTGACCAGGTCTTCCGTCACACGGATGGGCGCGCCGTTCGGCGGCAGAAAGTAAACCTGCTGTGTGGCTTGGGGCGCCTCGGCATGGGTCCACCAGCGGCGTTTGTAGAAGGGGTCCGTGAAATAACAGCCGCCCTGCGGCCGCGCCCAGACGTCATTCGGGCCGTTCAGTTTTTTTCCCTCAAAGGTGCTGGTCAGGACGGTGACCGCACCGTCCGGCGTGACGGACCACAGTTCGTTCTTCTCGTCGGCGCAGACCAGCAGCGTGCCGTCCGCACGGAAGCACATGCCGTTGGCGCGGCCGGCCGGACTCAGGAAAACCCGTACCCCCTGTTCGCGCGACCAGCGCAGAATCCGGTTGTTCGGCTGGTCCGTGAAGAAAATCTCTCCTGCGGCATTGACGGTCGCCCCCTCGGTGAAGACGAAGCCGGTTGCCACCGGTTCGGCTACCGTTCCGGGCGCCACCACCTCATCCAGTCCGGCCGCCACCGCGCACGCGCAAGCCGCGATCCAAACCACTCCCGCCCGCATTCTCCAATCCATCATCGGTTACCCCCTTCCCGGTTTCCCGGTTTTTCTGTTTTCCTGTCTGACGGGACGCAGTGTACAGTTTTCGGACCGGTAACACAAACAGCGATTGTTTTCGGAAAGAATGCAAAACGGGGCCCGGGACATTGCCGTCCCGAGCCCCGTTGGATGAAACGGTTATTTCGCCGCGTTCAGTTTGTTCTGGATCTCGGCCAGCTTCGCCTTGAGCGCGAACGGCATCCGGTTGCCGAACGGCTCATACGATTTCGCCACTGCGGCGATCTCTTTTTTCCACCCTTCGACATCCACAGAGAGCAGGGCTTCCATCGTTGCTTTCATGCAGGCCTGATCCCGGTTCGCGTCAACGTAACCGGTCATGTCGATGGCGTCGGGCGTGGGCAGGAACCCGATGGGGGTCTCGCGCGCCTTCCCCTTGCCGTCGATCCGCTCACAAACCCACTTCAGCACGCGGATGTTGTCCCCGAAGCCGTTCCACATGAACCCTTTCGCATCCTTGCGGAACCAGTTCGTGAAAAACACCTTGGGTAGCTTTTCCACATCGGTGCGCAAAGGCATGGTGAGCCAGTGCAGCAGATAATCCGCCGCATTGTAGCCGAAGAACGGCAGCATCGCCATGGGGTCACGACGAACTACGCCGACCTTGGCGAGGTTGGCGGCGGTGGTTTCGGAACCGGCGGCGGAACCCATGAACACCGCATGCGTCCAGTCCTTGGCCTGGTTCACCAGCGGGATCACGGTCGGGCGGCGGCCGCCGAACAGGAAGGCGGAAACCGGCACGCCGTTGGGATCTTCCCACTCGTCGGCGATCACCGGGCACTGCGCGGCCGGCGCGGTGAAGCGCGCGTTCGGATGGGCGGCCTTGATTTTGTTGCCGTCCTTGTCGCGCATGTCGGGCGTCCAGTCGTTACCCTTCCAGTCGATCGCGTGGGCCGGCGGCTCGCCGTCCATCCCCTCCCACCAGATGTCGCCATCGTCGGTCAAGGCGCAGTTGGTGAAGATGGTGTTCCGGGTGATGGTCCGCATCGCATTCGGGTTACTGGTCATCGACGTGCCGGGCGCCACACCGAAGAACCCGTATTCGGGGTTGATGGCGTACAGACGGCCGTCCGCGCCGATCTTCATCCAGGCGATATCGTCGCCGATGGTTTCGACCGTCCAACCGGGAAGACGGGGCTCCATCATCGCGAGGTTGGTTTTGCCGCAGGCGCTCGGGAAGGCCGCCGTGATATAATAAACTTTCTTCTCGGGTGACGTGAGCTTGAGGATCAGCATGTGCTCGGCCAGCCAGCCCTCCTTGCGCGCGAGGCTGGAGGCGATGCGTAGCGCCAGGCACTTCTTGCCGAGCAGGGCGTTGCCGCCGTAACCCGAACCGAACGACCAGATCTCGCTCGTCTCAGGGAAGTGCGAGATGTACTTCTTCTCAAGCGGGGCGCACGGCCAGGGCACATCCTTCTGCCTCGGCTTCAGCGGCGCGCCGACCGAGTGCAGGCACTTGATGAACTCACCGTCCTTGCCCAACTGCTTCAGCACCTTCGTGCCGACGCGGGTCATGATGATCATGTTGACCACAACGTAGGGCGAGTCGGTCAGCTCGACGCCGATCTTGGAAATGGGCGAGCCGATCGGCCCCATCGAGAAGGGAATCACATACAGGGTACGCCCCTTCATGCAGCCCTTGTACAGCGCCGTCATGGTTTTCTTCAGCTCGGCCGGGGCGATCCAGTTGTTGGTCGGACCCGCATCCTCCTCCTTTTCGGTGGAGATGTAGGTGCGGTTTTCGACGCGCGCCACGTCCGACCAGTGCGAGCGGGCCAGATAGCATCCGGGGCGCTTCTTGGGGTTGAGCTTAATGAACGCGCCGCTCTCAACCATGCTTTCGCAAATCGCATTGTATTCCTTCTTGGTGCCGTCACACCAATGAATATCCTTCGCCTGAGTCAGCTTGGCAAAATCCTTCACCCACTTGATCAGCTCTTCGTGCTGGGTGGGAAGCGCGGCCGCACTTTTTTTCGCGGCGGTTTTTTTCGCGGGCATCTTACAGGCGCGGCTCGCTGTTTTCTTACAGGCCATACGGGCATCTCCATACTTGTCGGGTTGTGGCTTTGGCAACGGTCACATGCTCCAGACATGAAACCTGCGAAAGTTGGCGCATAAGAATACCGTTTGTTTTGAGGGTGTACAACAAAAAACGATTGCGGTGTCGTGTAGTTTTCAAAAGCGGAATTTGTGTAGCGAGCAAAAGCGGAAAATCCAGAGCGTGGGAAAATAGCAGGAGAGAAGATCATTCAATGAGGACGGTTGGAGAACAAGACGATTGGGAG
>Ga0116147_1002803_pt1 | contig 17128 bp, 12 predicted proteins | sample AD_JPNHG3_MetaG_FD_89749 | JGI IMG/M metagenome (GOLD analysis project Ga0116147, IMG submission 89749) | Active sludge microbial communities of municipal wastewater-treating anaerobic digesters from Japan - AD_JPNHG3_MetaG | ecosystem: Engineered > Bioreactor > Anaerobic > Digestate | place...
CCCGATCCGATAGGTCGTCCCCGGCGTGCCGCTGGTGCTGCTGCGGCCTGCAAGGACGGTGTTGGGCCCGCCGGCCAGCGCGCCGAGGTCATAGGTCAGACCGCCGCCGTTGAGGTTGTAGAGGGAGCCGCTGCCGGTGCCCAGATCAAACGTGGCGGCGGCGCTGCCCAGGCAGTCATTGGCGCTGCCGTTGTTGAACCGGAGCGCCCCGGAGCTGCTGCCCAGCGAGATCGTGCCGCCAAATCCGGCGATGTTCCCGTTGAAGGTGAACAGGCCGAGGTTGCTGATGGTGACGGAACCATTCCCGCTCCACGCGCCGCTGGACACGTTGGTTCGGTTCACGACGAGGGTGGCGCCGTCGCCGGGGATGCTGACCGCATTGGTGAAGGTGAAGGCGTTGAGCAGCTCGAGCGTGCTGCCGCTGGCCAGGGTGATTCCGCCGTAGCCCGCCGCCGCCGCGTTCAACCGCAAGGTGCCTTCCTGAATGAGGGTGCCGCCCTCGTAAATGTTGCCCGCTTCATTAAGCTGAAGGATGCCCGGACCGGTCTTGATCAGGGCGCCGGGCCCAACGATGCGCTTGCTCAACGTCAGCGCGGTCGCGCTGTTGGGGATGTCGAAGGTCGCGCCGCCCGCGCCGAACAGGAACCACCGGCCGGAAGCCGACGAAGGCCCGAGGTATTTGAGCGTGGCCTGGTTGATCGAAATGGGGGCGGTGTTGCCCTCGGACTGGGCCGAGCGGCTCGGCTGGCCCAGCGAGCTCACCACGTTCCAGTTGGTCAGCATCGTGATGGCCAGGGTGCCGCCGTCCACAAAGGTCGGCCCGGTGTAATCGTTGGTCGTGATTTCAATGGTCAGCGTGCCCGGCCCGGTCTTGTAAAGACCGCTCTTGCCGCTGATGCGCCCGCCCAAGTCGCCCTTGAAGGTGTAAGCCTTGCTGGCGTTGCTCACAATGATGCCCGGGAACACGCTCATGTTGGTGTGGTAGTCCGCCGGGCTGCCCGGGGCGACCACCTCGGACAGGTAAACGTCGGTCGGACCGCTGCCCACCGAATCATCGAACAGGACGCCGCGCTCATCGCTATACACCGCGCCGCCCAGCCAGTTGGCTGTCACGCGGTCCCAATTCGCATTGACCGTCCCGCGCCAGACCAGCGGATTGGTGATGCCAATGATGCCGTTGGTGCGCAGGTCGCGCAGATACCAGGCCAGGCCGGGGCCGGGCGCCGGCGGCCAGATCACCGGCATCTGTTCCGGACGGTCGCCCAGGATGAAGGGAATCGTCGGCCCGTTGTTGTTGCTGATGACCAGGAACGACTGGCCGCTGGCAAAGGTGCCGGCGCCCGGGTTGATGTTGGTGATTTGAATCATGCCGACCGAATTGGCCAGCTCATCCGCCCCCACCACGTCATGCACCTGCGGATGGCTGAAATCAAACTCGATGCGCAACACCCCCGCCAGGCCGTTGGCGCTGTTGAGGTCCAGCCGCCCGCCGGCATACAAGGTGCCGATCGAGTTATACGCGGTTCCACCGGGCGACAGCAGCGAGCCGGTGTTGACGGCGATGCGGCCGTCCGGATTGCCCGTGTAAGCGCTGTTCGGATCAATCACGCTGCCGGTGCCGGTCAGCGCCCCGCCCAGGTTGATGTTCAGGCGCCCCGCCAGATTGTTGATCACCCCGTTGTTGACCAGGATGCCGTTGCGCTCGATGGTCCAGTTGCCGACCCCGACGTCAATCCGGCCCGAGGCGGTGTTGGTGGCCACCGCATTGGTGATCAGCAGGCCCCCTGGCCGCGTGTAGATCGTCCCGCTGTTCAGGAACGTGCCCCCGTTGATGCTGACCGGACCGGAAATGATGCCGTCGCTCGACGAGGCGCCCAGCGACGTCAGCCCGAAGGCTGTGCCGGAATTCTTGAACACCGTGCCCGCCACCGCCACGACCGACCCGATGCTGCCCGAGGCGGTGACCTCGACGGTGCCGTTGGTCAGGGCCAGCGAGTTCTCACACAGGCTCGAGAGCGTCAGTTTGCCGCTGCCCAGCTTGATGATCTTGCCGGTGCCGGAAATCGCCCCACCCGAGAACTCGAAATTCTTGGCCGAGTTGTCCATGGTGATCTGGCCCGGGAAGACGCCATCCACCACGTTGATCGCGGTGCTGGTGGCCGCGTCGTTGAACACCACCACATCGCCCTGGTTGAAGTTCGTCGGCGTGGACCCGCCCACCTCAACCCAGTTCTTGGTGGTGGTGTCCCAGTTGGCGCTGAGATTGCCCCGCCACTCCAGGGTCCGCGGCGCGTTGGTGAACAGATAAACATCAATCGTCTTGTTGGCCGTGTTGTTGAGCACAAAGCCGAACTGGCCCGCCGGAATCTTCGCCGAGAAATTGGCCGTGCCGTTCTCATACTTGATGAGCGGGAACTGGGCGGGATAAGAGCTGACGCCGGTGATGGTCGCCAGGTTGATCTGGTTGCTCAGCCCGCTGCACACCAGGTTGGTCACATACACATAGGGCTCGGTCCGGCTCCCGTCCAGATGCAGCACCAGAATCGAGTCGCTCATGTTCAGCGACGGCAGATACGCGTCCGGCCCCGCCACCGTGTTGGACACAATCAGCGTCGCCCCCGCCGTCATGTTGATGGCGCTGCCGGCCGAAACCTTGGCCGGGCCGCCGTAGAGGATGGTGTTGGCGCGCACCGTGCCGCCGGGGCCGATGTTAATCACCCCGCGGTTCTCCCACGGCTCGGCCAGGGAGTCCGTCTCGGTGGCATAGCCCAGCTCGAGGGTGTCGTTCACCTTGAACACCGCCGTGTTGCTGACGGTGATCGAGGCCTGGCAATAGCCGCGATACACCGCGGTGTTGGTGCTGCGGCCGGTGAACTCCTGGTACCCCAGGATGGCCGTGTTCGCGTCAATGATGCCCTTGCCCATGTAGAGCTGCCCCTGGAAGTTGGGATCCCCGTTCAACAGCTTCCGGTCGCGGGTCATGTAAAACCGGTCGGTCAAAATGTCCACCGACCCGCCGTTGCTGCCAAAGTCAATGAACGACTTGATGTTGCTGCTGCCGTAATTCGTGCCGGCCTCGTCGGAAATCGCGAACATGGACATCCGCCCGCCGTTGGTGTTGCGGAAATAGGCGAAGCAGGCGGTGTTGGTCGCAAACGCCGGGTTGAACTGCACCCGGCCCTGCTGGTTGGCGCCCACCAGGCAAACGCTGTCCGCGAAAAACGCGTTGGTCACGCCCAGGTTCCAAACCGGAATCGCCGTCGTCCCGCTATACACGCTGTTCACAAACGTCAGCGAATACAGCCGCGCCTCCGAGTTCGTATAGTTGTTCGGGTCCGCGTAGAGCGCCGTGATGAGGTTGGTCCGGGCGAAGTTGACACTCGGGATGAACCGCCGCGGCACCCCGTTGTAGCCGTTGGCATCATAGTTCCAGAAATTCGGGTAGAGCGAGTAATCGCCCAGTCCGACGCGGTCCACGCGCGCGACAAACCGCGACAGCCCGCTCAAGTCCAGCGTATGCGCCGTCTGCGCCTCGATGGTCAGCGCCACGTTGGCCGCCTCGTTGCTCACCAGCAGCGTCGCGTTGGTGCCGACAATGTTCACATTGAGCGGATACAGCGTGGGGAAGTCCGTGTTGGGCGAATTGTCCGACAGGTAATCCCGCAGCAGCCGGAAGCCTTTCGAGCCGGTCACCGCCAGGGTCTTGCCGGTGGCGATTTGCACGGTATGAGTGGTGCGCCGGGTGCCTTCCTCCTGCAGCAGGCCGGTTTGGGCAAACCGCAGCGACGCGATCGTGGTGTCGGTGTCCACAATGCTGTTGGTGAAATTGTTGGTCTGCGAGCCGAAGTCGCCAAACACGACGTCGCTCGACGGTCCGGGAACGCCCTCGAGCCAGTTGCCCGCCGCGGACCACGGCCCGGCAACGGCGAGGGCGCCGTTCCAGACGTGCGCAGCCTGCAGCACCAGCAACACGCTGTTGGTGGCGCCGCCCGTGCCGTTGAGGCTGAAGGTGTATTCGCCCTCGGCGAGGTTGGTCGTGTACAGCGTCAGGCACAGGTTGGTATCCTCGAGCGTCGCGAGCAGGGGTGCGCCGTTGGTGTCCGTCAGCGCGTAGCCCGCGCCCCCGGGCAGGCCGGTCACCTCGAAATTCACCGGCACGCCCCCGAGGTCCGCCACATCCACCCAATTGGTGATGACCGTCGTGTTGGTCGAGTTGAGGGGCACCGTCACCCGCACGCGCGGCGCGCGGAAGTTGACCGTTTGGCCGCTGGCCAAGGGCGCGGCCAGCCCCAGCAGCAGGAGCCCGGCGGCCCAGGGAAGCGTTCGGGTGAAGAGCCCGGCCTGCGGGACCGGGTGGACCATCGAGCCGCACGGCTCGGGAGCGGATGTCTTTTTCATAGGTTTGAGACGTTTTCGTGGTTATTTCTGCATTCTGTAAAATGGCTTGGCCCGCAGCCGCCAGCGGCTGCGGGACGGGCGCCGATTCGCGCGCGGGGAGACCGGCGGCTACCGATACGGACAGCCGTCGTTCATCCAGATGTAATCCACGCTGCTGCGAACCGCGTAATCCCCCGAGGGCGCCCACCACTTGAACTGCATCTTGACCGGCAGCTTCGTCCGGTCGTCCTTCCATTTCTTGATTTCGGAGTGGCCGTCCCCGAAGGAGAAATTGGCCCCGCCGCCGTAATGATAACTGGCGGGCAGGTCGCGATAGGCCGCCATCGTCGGCAGCAACCCTTCAATCAGGTGAAAGACCGAGTCGTTGATGCTGTCGGGGTGCTCGTCCAGCGTCACCCAGATCAGCGCCGGGCCGGGCCGGACCAGGTCGGACATTTTCCGCGCGGCAAAATACTCCCGATCGGGAATCTTGTTATCAATGCGCGGGGCGCCCCCCAGCGCCGCGTTCATCGCCAGGCTGCGCACGCGCGGCCCGGGATTGGCGCCGGATTGATATTTGTCCGCCGGGCATTTCCACACCGCCACCGATTTGACGTAGCCCGCCATCACCGATTGCGCCGGGTCCAGCAGCTTCGCCGTGTTCGTATTGTCCGGGTTGGCCGTCCAGTCCATGCCGCCCTCGACCGGTTTCGCGTTGGGGACCAGCTTGTCCTCGTGGTCGCTGACGTACAATTGCCACCCCAGCATGACCTGGCGCGTGTTGTTCATGCAGGCCACCGCCAGCGCGCGGCCCTTGGCCCGCGCCAGCGCCGGCAGCAGCATCGAAGCCAGAATGGCGATGATCGCAATGACCACCAGCAGTTCAATCAGCGTGAAGGCCGCCCGCCTCTGCCGGCTGGCGCTGGGGGTGCAGGTAGTGATGGTGGGGTTCATGTTTCGGACGTTAAGCATTCAACCTTGGGGACCGCGCGGAGGCCAAAAGGGCCGGCAGGACGCAACCGGGGCGCTCCATAGCCCCCTGTCCGCCGGGCGGCTGGTTCGCACCGCCTGACACTTTTCCACAACACCTTTTGCGGTTTTCCGCGCGCATGTGACTGGTGTGCTAATTACACTCTTAACCTGCCACAACTTCGGGCCGGGAGACATGCCTTTTTGGGAAAAATGACATGCCCTTTTTAGCGTTCCAACCGTCCGGCGGCACTTTGGGCCGCCCCGGCGGATTCGCGCTGGCGCGGGTCCGCTTTGGGTGCGGCAAACCGCTGTAAATAAATGGCATTGCGCAATTCCGGGGCAGCCGGGAGGTTGAACTTCCCTCCCGCTCACCCCTCATTTTCATTCCCAAAGAACGCCCGGGAGATGCACTTTTCGCTCACCGGCCCTTTTCGGTTTGCGCCGCGCCCGGCCTCGCCGCACCATGCCGCCGTGACACCGGCGCTGCAGGAGCGTGCGACGGCCCTCGGGCTTCGGCGCGTGGCAATCCACGGGGTCGAATGCCCATGACCCCGCTGGATACCGGCATCGTTTTGCTTTACCTGGCCGCCGTCTTCGGCATTGGCATCTACTTCTCCCGGCATCAAAAAACCGCCGAGGATTATTTCCTCGCCGGCCGGAAGGTGCCCGGCTGGGTGGTGATCTTTGCCATCGTGGGGACCATGATCAGCAGCACCAGCTTCATCGGCCACCCGGGCAACGTCTTCGCCCGCGACATGTGGAACCTGCCCTCCTTCCTCATGCTGCCAGTCGTCATGCTCTTTGTCGCGCGCCACATCGTCGGCTTCTACCGCCGCACCGTGCGGATGAGCATCTACGACTACCTCGAGCGGCGGTTCAACTATGGCGCCCGGGCCTATGGCGCCGCGGCCTTCATCGTAAGCCGGGTGGTGGACATGAGCGCCACCCTCTACTTTCTGGCGGTGCCGGTGTCCTATCTCAGCGGGTTCGATGTCTGGTGGGTGATTCTCGTGGTGGGCCTGGTCACCGTGGTGATGACCGTGGCCGGCGGGATTGCGGCGGTGGTGTATGCCGATGTGTTGCAAGGCGTGCTCCTGGCCGCCGGCGCGCTGGTGTGCCTGGGCATCGCTCTGTTCCGGCCGCCTGCCGGAATGGAGGCGGTCCTGACCGCGGCGTGGGAGGGCGGAAAGTTCGGGCTGGGTCAGTGGTCCTTCAGCCTCGAGGAAATGAACGGATGGTTCCTGCTGGTGGGCGGCGCGATCTGGGCGATCCAGCGTTATGCCCTGGATCAGCACATCGTGCAGAAATATCTGGTGGCCGCCACCGACCGCGAGGCCCGGATGAGCGCCTTCGTCGGCGCCATCTCCTGCCTGCCCATCTGGCTGTTGTTCTTTCTGCTGGGCGCCTGCCTCTGGGGCTTCTTTCAGGTGACGGGCCAGGCGCTCCCGCCCGAGGTGGCCCGCGTCAAGGACAACATCGTCCCGTATTTCATCAAAACCCAGCTCCCCGTGGGAATGATCGGCCTGGTGATCGCCGCCCTGCTTGCCGCTGCCATGTCCAGCCTGGATTCCGACCTCAACAGCATGGCCACCGTGATTGTCGAGGATTATTTCGGGCGGCTGCGCCCCGGGGCGACCGACCGCCAGCGTCTCTGGGCCGGCCGCGCCGTCGTCGCCGTTCTGGGCGTCCTGGCCATCCTGTTCTCCCAGCTCTGGATTGGCATCGGCACCGCCCTCGAGCTGGGGGTCCAGTTGTTCTCGATTGCCACGGCCGGCATGCTCGGTCTCTTCGCCTTGGGCGCCCTCACCCGGCGCGCCAACGGCCCGGGGGCCATCGTGGGCATTGCCGCCTGCGTCCTGTTCACCGCCTGGGCGACCCTGACATCGGTCCAGATGCCGGCGCTGGATTCCGTGCTGCTTGATCTGGGCCCGTTCAACTATCGCCTGCACCCGTTTCTGATCGGCATTCTCAATCACCTGATCCTGCTGATCGTCGGATACCTGGCCAGTCTTTGGTTTGCCCGGCGTTCACCCAACCGCCCTATTCCAGCAGGCCCGCCGGCCACTCGTAACTCCCCGGCTTGACCACAATTTGCGGACCGGCCCCGCCGGCTGCCCGCACCGCTGTCACGCCCATGGCGAAGTCGTGCTCGACCCGCAGCCGGGTGATCCCCAGCCGCTCGAGCAGCAACACCGCCGTCGCCCCTCCCTCGACGCAGACCCGCTCCGGCGCCTGCTTCGACAGCGCCGCTTGCGCCGCCTCAACCAGCAGGCTTCCCAACCGGCGGCACCCCACCCGCTGGCACGGGAGAACCGGCCGGCCGATGCCGACCACGACCTGCCGATGCCGCCCCATGGCAGCGCAGACGGCCCGGACCCATTCGCGTTGAACCGCGGGGGGCGCGGCGCCGGCAATGACCTCCGGTGACATCAGAAACACGGGCCAACTCCTCTTACGACAGCCCTCCATGAATTCCATGGACCGGTCGGACGTACTGCCGCACACGAAAAGCGTGCGGCGGGTCTTCAGCGAATCTGCCGAATCGAGTTCCCGCGGCGCCAATCCCCACGCCTGGAGGATCGCCCGGAAAAACTCGGCGCCCCCGGCGGGGAGGATTTCGGGAGTCACCTGCCTGGCCCAGTGGCGCAAGTCCGCGGTGGTCGTCGCCTGCCCCACGCTGAGGCCAGGCGGCAGCTCTCCCACCCCCGGCTCCAAAAGACGAATTGTGCGCTCCCCCGCCGGGTCCAAAAGCTGGCTGACCTTGCACGAACGCCGCGGATGCGCCGGGTCGCGGCAAAAATCGGTTTGGTGGAGGGGCACTCCATGAATGTAATACCTGCCCTGACGGATCGTGCGCCCGGCCTGCGGATTGGCCGGCGCCAGCAAACAGCCCCGCGGCCTCAAACGAAAGCAAATGGCCTCGATTTCCGCCAGCACGTTCCCGCGCAACACCGAGTCCACCTTCTTGTAAACCCATGCCGCCTTCGCCCGGCGAAGCTTGAGCGCCACCCGGCCCGCGCAGCGCGCCGCGGCGCGGACCCGGCTCAACCGGGAATCGGTGTTGTAAACCACCAGGTCCGCTGCGGAAACGGGCTCCGTCCAGTGCAGAATTTCCGCCTCGAGCCCGAAACGCCAGCCCACGCCAGCCAGTTCCGTGGCTCCACTTAAATCGTCAGCAATAACAGCAATCATGGAAGTGCGCCTCCGGAAGCACCGAAAGGGCCGGGCGGCAACCCGGGCGCGGCCCTGCTGCCGACGCGGGGGAAGAAACCCAAAGGGTCAGGCTTGCTGGGGGCTGGACGGCAAGGCCGGCGCCGCCTCCCAGCCGCGCCGTTCCGGCCCCGGCCGGTTGCTCGCTCCCGGTTCAGCCGGAGTCCGGTCCCGGACAGGAAAGCCGCTCGCGGCCATTTTGTCACGCAAAACCAGCGACTCAAATGAGGGTAACGGCCGCAGCGGCGGCAAGGTGTAGGCCTGACACAGGCCGAGCCAGGACATCGCCGCCTTCAATGCCGCCAGCGATTCCTCGAGCGTGCGCCCCTGCTGGTACAGGCCGGCGATGCCCATGATCTCCGCGTGCAGCTTCTCCGCCTCGGCCGCCTGGCCGCCCACCGCGCAATCATACATCTTCCGGCACAAGGCCGGCACCAGGTTCCCAACGCTGGGAACAATCCCCTCGGCCCCCAGCAGCAGCCCCTTGGCCATGAGCGGGCCGGTGCCGATGAACACCGAAAAACCCTGCTTCCCGCCCAGTTCCCGCAGCAGCTCGACCATCCGCCCCAGGTCGTTTTCCGAGTCCTTGATGCCGATGACCCGCGGCCGGGCGGCGGTGGTCTTGCACAACTCGATCGGCAGCGACACATTGGTCGTCAGCGGCATGTTGTAGAGAATCAATCCCCCCTCCAACTGGTGGGAAAGGTCCGCATAAAAACTCAGCGCCGCCTGCGGGTTCTTCTCGAAATGCCCCGGCACATGCGCCACCACCGCGTCCACCCCCAGCCGCAGATATTCGTTTCCCGCCGTCACCGACTCCGGCAGGCTGTCCGAGCTGATCCCCGCGTAAACCAGCAGCCGGCCGTCCACCCGCTCGAGGACCAGCCGCACCAGGCCGTCGCGCACCGTCCTGGGGATGTTGGGGCCTTCGCCCGTCGTGCCAAACAGGAACACGCCATGCACCCCGCCGGCGGCTAGGTAATCCAAAATTCGCCCCGCCGCCGCCTCATCCAGCGTGCCCTCGGCGGTCACGGGGGTCACCATTGGCACGATGACCCCGCGGTGTTCGCGCGGTCCGCCTCTCGCTGCCTCACCACGCCGCATGGTAAATCTCCAGTGCGTCCGGCTCCGAAACCGGACGGGGGTTGTTTTTCAGCAGCCGCGTGACCGTCATGGCCGCCGCCGCCAGCTCCGGCAGCGCCGTGCGCGGCACCCCCAGCGCCGACAACCGGCGGGGGAGGGGACATTGGCTCAGCAGCTCCTCGAGACGGCGGAATCCCTTTTCCGCCATGGCCTCCGGCGCGCCACCCGGCGGAACCCCCAGCGCCCGCGCCACGGCGGCATACCGCTCGACGGCCCACGGGAGGTTGAAACGCAACACCGGCGCCAGCAACAGGGCGTTGGACACCCCATGGGCCACCCCGAACCGGCTGGCCAACGGATAGGCCAGCGCGTGCACCGCCCCCGTGTTGACCGGCCCCAAACAAAGGCCGCCATACAGGCTCCCCAACGCCAGACAGGTTCTGGCCCGCTCGTCCCGCCCGTCGGCGAGAGCGGCAGGCAGGCCGCTCGAGATCAGGCGGATGCCCTCCAGCGCGTAAAGGTCCACCATCGGGTGGGCAAACCGATTGGCAAACGCTTCGATGCAGTGCGTCAAGGCGTCCAGCCCCGTGGCCGCCGTCGTCGCGGGCGGCGCCGACACCGTCAGCCGCGGGTCCACACACGCCACGTCCGGCACCAGATGCGGGCTGATCACTCCCTGCTTCAACCGGCTCCCTTCATCCAGCAGAATCGCATTGGGCGATACCTCGCTGCCCGTTCCCGCCGTGGTGGGAACACAGGCCAGAAACGTTTTGCGCGAGCCCAGCGCGTTGATGCCGAACACCTCGGCCACGGATTGCCCGCTATCCCAGAGTGCGGCCGCCAGCTTGGCCACGTCCATCGCGCTGCCCCCGCCGAGGCCCACCACCCCGTCCGGGGCAACCGCCCGCGCCCGCTGGAGGCACGCCTCGAACATCCCCACGGTCGGTTCCCGGTCAATGCCCTCATAAAGGACGGCCTCCATCCCGGCGTCCCGCCACCGCGCAACCACCGGCAGGCAGGCCTCGCGCGCCCCCGGGTCCAGCACGACCAGAATCCGCCGCAGCCCGCGGGCCGACAGCTCCGCCCCCAGCTCGAGACTCGAGCCGCTTCCAAAAGCGATTCGCCCCGGCTGCCGCAACAGAATCGGCCGGATTTCAGGCAAAGGCGGCCCCGCCGCCACAGGCCCGCCGGCCGGTTCCCAAGCCGGGACTCCGGCAGCAACGGCCCCCGGCGACGGACCAGCGCTTTGATCAACTGGCAGGTGCAGACCGGTGTTCATTCAACCTCCGGAACCGGGCGGGCCGCCCATTTCCGAGCCCGCCCTTCCCTTCGCTCCGGCGGCGGAACGGCCCACGATTCACGGTTTCCGGACACACGTTAAACTTCTCCCGAACCGGGCCAAAGGGACATGGACAAACCGGCCTAATGTTTTGTGAAAACGGTCCGCCATCAGCGCGCGTCTCCCGCCAACGGGATGGGTTGAGGCGAGGGCAAGCCCAAAGCCCGGCGAGGCTGTCATTGGAGAAACCAACCGCCAAAGAACCGCCAGGACAATCGCCAAAAGCCTTGCGGCGATTTCGGGCGGCGGTTAAGTTCCTGCATGATGAACCTGACAGCGACCTCACGCCCGGTGCCGGAGCAGATCGCAGCCGAAGTGGCTGAGATGCGGAAGGCGGCGCGGGCCATTGCCGCGTCGTCCCGGAAGCGGCTCGAATTCCTCCGTCAGGTGGGGGTCCTCAACGCGGTGGAAAAGCGGCCCCAACGGCTTCCTCGTTCAGCCGGCAAATCCCGTCACGCCTGATTCTCCACCATGCTCCCGCGACCGATCGTCCTGGGCTACCATGGCTGCGAAGAAAGCCTGGCCCGGAAAGTGGCGGCCGGCCGGCAGGACCTCAAGCCCAGTGCCAACGCGTACGACTGGCTCGGACACGGCATCTATTTCTGGGTCGGGGATGCAACCCGCGCCCGCGAGTGGGCGCGGCAGCGGGGCATCACCAAACCCGGCGTCGTCGGGGCGGCGGTGGACCTCGGTCACTGTCTTCACCTGGCGGACCGGCACCATTTGGAATTCGTGCGCGAGGCGTATCGCCACCTGAAGGAGACGTGCGACCGCGCGGGTGGCCCTGCCTCAAAACACGGGCAGGTTCTTCGGCAACCGGAAGCTGGATTGCGCGGTTTTTGAAACGGTTCATCGGCTGCGTGCTGACCGGCGTCTGATCCCGTTCGACACGATCGCAGCTTATTTCGTGGAAGGGGAGGAGTTGTACCCCGGCGCAGCGGTCCGGGCGCTGGATCATGTGCAGATCTGTGTGCGAAACCCCGCGCGAATCCTCGGTTACTTTCTCCCGCGCGGTATTTGAGCGGAGGCGGCGAAGCCGGCCCGGCAAATCACTCGAGGGCGAAGTCCCGGCGTCAGGGCCTTCCCTTTATGGTTTCCGGGTAACGGGGGCGAAACGAAGAAGTTTGGGCTGGGAGCGAACTAGTCCTGAATGCTTTCGCGGAACTGGCGCGGGCTCATGCCGGTCCGTTTCCGGAAAAAGCGGCTGAAATAGAATTCGCTCGAGAAGTTCAGTTTGGCGGAGACTTCCTTGATCGAACGCCGCTCGTCGCAGAGCAGTTGCCGGGCCTGGTCCAGCCGCGTCCGCTGCAGAAACTCGTGGATGCTCTCCTTTTGAAACTCGCGGAACAGGCGCTGCAGGCCGGAGCGGCTCGAGCCGGCGGCGTCGGCCAGTTCCGGCACGCGCCAGTCGCGCGCGGGGTCCGCCATCACCAGCGCGATGGCCCGGGCCAGCGGCTTGGGCATGTCCACCGGCGGCGCGCTCAGCAGATGCCGGGCCTTGAACAGGCGGCCGAGCGCCTGCGTGATCAGCACATGAATTCGCCACTCGAAATCCTCCGCGCGCCGGCGTGCCAGGACCAGCATCTGCCGGAAGGCCTTGCGCAACGCTTCAAAGTCGCCCGGGCTGAGCACAAACTCGGGGGAATCGCCCAGCTCCTCGCACCACGCCTCCAGCTCGGGCCCGCGAAAACGAAACCCCGTGTTCACCAGCCGCTTTCCCGGCCGCGGCGCGTAAGTCCGCGGCTTGCGCATGTCCACCAGCCAGCAGCGCGGCCCCGGCCGCAGCTCGAAGACTTTGTCCGGCACGTGGAGCGTCCCCTCCCCCGACTGCACCCAGAACAAATGGGCGCCGGGCTTGTCCATGCCCAAATGCGTGTCCGGCTCGTCCAGGGTCACCGACCCGATCGAGAGCATGTGCCAAAACAGGCGGCGGGCCCGCCGCGAGGGCTCCAGCAAATGCAGGCGTGACTTCGAGTTGGCCATCGGCTCCGAATCTCGCAACACAGCATGGCCCCTTTCGCCGGAGAGGTCAAACCTCCCGTGCCTTCCCCGACGGCCCCCGCTCTTCGGACAGGCGTTTGGCAGCCGGGCCAAAGCGCCACGGGTAATCGGATGAATCCCCTGCCTTCAATCTTCAGCCGGGCCAGGCCTCCCGAGGAATGAGGTTAAGCACGAAATCGTAAATGGCTTGGGCGTGCTCGAGGGCGGTCCTCACCTCGGCGACCGATGGAAAATGCACCCCCAGCGTGTCGGGATAACGGAACGCCGTGGCGTAGGGATTGAGCACGTGCGCCTGTGTTTCCAGCGGAGCAAACTTCGGCTCCAGTGCGGTCGCGAGCTCCAGTAACCGTTCCAGATCGTGGGTTCGCTCCATCGGCCGGTCGCAGAAGGCGAGGTAGCCTTTCAACGCCTTCTCTCCGCGGCCTGCTGGCAGTGATAGGCGGCGGTATCGGTGACGGGTTCATCCAAGGCCAGCAGCGCCCGGGCGGAGCGCAAGTCGCTGTGCGCTTTGACCAGCCACGACCGCACCCATTCGCGCTTGGTGTCATCCATAGAGTTTCCGCCCCCGGTGGAACACCAGATAGTCAAGCGTCGAAGGCAGGGCGCGCAGCCGGTCGAATTCCTGGCGGGTCTTGACGAGCACATCCTTCGCAATGCCCAAGCCGCGGAGACACCGGTGCGCCCGCCTCATGCGCTCCACCGGCGTCTCGCTGCTCTCGGGCACGACCACCAACAGGTCCAGGTCGCTGCCTTCCTCCGGTGTCCCCCACGCGTGCGAACCGAACAGCCAGATGCACTCGGGATGGAGCTCTTTTACCAGCCGGTTGGTGACCTCATCCAAGAGACTCTGGTCAACGGTCTTCACGGCCCGTGACCGTAGCATGGCCGGTGTTGGGATGGCAAGCGCGCCGAAGCGGCGGCGCTCGGCGGCCGTGGGAAATGCTGAAAGCCCGAAACAAAACAGCCCAGGGCAAGGCAAGTCCGCGAGCGGCGCCCTGGGTCAACCGCCCACAACATTGCCAGGCCCTGAAGGGGCGGCTTTCCTTCGCCTTTTGGCAGGGCGGGCTTGGACCCGGCCCGTCAAAGGAAAGCCCATCGAACCTGAACTCGAGCAAGGCGAACGAAGCGGCCGGGCAGCAGACGTCGGCCTCAAACGCCGGCGCAAGCCTGAGCCGGACAAGGTGGGAATATCCGGGTGGCGGAACGGGTCCCGACGCAGAGTTCCGCCCCAGGCCCGCTCGTTTTGCGGTTGCCGCCCCCCCGCCTTCGCCCCTAATTTCCCGCGAAAAAGCAACCCGCATGCTCGTTCGGCTTATGCAAGGTTCAACGCCGGTTCCGCCGCGACCCCGCCGGATTTATTTCAAGTCAAGCTTTCTGCTCCCCCTCTGGTTGCTGATCTCCGTCCCGGCCTCCCCGGCGGCGGACCGGGCCGCCGCGGCGATTGACGCGGCGACCCTGGAGCGGGTGTACGAAGAAGTGAAGACGCCCTTCAAATACGGCATTGTGCTGCGTGGCGCGTCCAACCAGATGGTGGACTGCCCCAGCCTGTTTCGCCACGGCCCGGCCTGGTACATGATGTATGTCGCCATCACCGACAAGACCGGCTACGAAACCTTTCTGGCGCGCAGCGAAGACCTGTTGAACTGGCGGACGCTGGGCAAGGTGCTCTCCTTCGCCGGCAAAGGGTGGGACGCCTGGCAGGCGGACGGCGGCGTGGCGCTGGTGGACCCGCGCTGGGGCGGCAGCGCCGCCCTGGGCCGATACAAGGGCCGATACTGGATGTCCTACCTCGGCGGCGCCCGCCAGGGCTACGAACCGGACCCCCTTTCGATTGGCATGGCGTGGACCAAGGACCCCACCCGGGCCGCCGAATGGACCCGGGCGAAGGAAAATCCGGTGCTGACCCCCTGCGACGCGGACGTGCGCGAATTCGAGCGCCTCACCCTCTACAAAAGCACCATCATTCGCGACGACTCGCGGTCGCTCGGGGCGCCGTTTGTCATGTTCTACAATGCCAAGGTCAAGAACGGTTACGAGCGCATCGGCATGGCGCTGTCCCGCGACATGGTTCATTGGTCGCGCTTCGGCCCCAACTGTGTGCTGGCCAACGGCGAGGACAAGCAGAACGGCATCAGCGGCGACCCCCAAATCGTGCGGATGAACGGCCTCTGGGTCATGTTTTACTTCGGCGCGGGGTGGAAGCCCAAGGCGTTTGACACCTTCGCCGTGTCGCGCGACCTGGTCCACTGGACCAAATGGGAGGGGCCGCACCTGGTCGAGCCGTCCGAACCCTGGGATGAAACCTACGCCCACAAACCGTGGGTGTTGAAACACAACGGTGTGGTCTATCACTTTTATTGCGCAGTGGGAAACCAGGGGCGGGTCATCGCCCTCGCCACCTCGAAGGACTTGCGCCCAAACCGCTGAGCCGTCCGCGGTCTTCATCGCAGCCGTCCGCGCGCCCGGCCCGCCGCCGGCCCTGGCGCTACCGGCTGAGCATCAACTGGGCCGCCAGTTCCGGCGCCGCCGCCCGCGCCGTGCCGCCCCCCCCGCTCCCACCGCACCGCCCGGCCCGGGTCACCGTTTCTCCACCTGCCCACTCACCTCGGCGTTGTGCAGAATCACCGGCTCGCCCTGCGGCACCGTCACCTTCACCTTCTTGAGCGTAACGCCCCTGGCATTGGCAATCAGCAGCCCCCCCGTCCCGGACAGCGTCACATTCTCCAGCAACACGTTTTCCACCGGGCTTTCCGGCAGGCCGGCGATCGCGCCGACTTCCCGCGTCGAGGCGCCGGTCACGTTCCGGATGGTGAGGTTCCGAAACACGGGGGTGGTGTCCGTCAGGGGCTGCGCGGGGTCATCCTTGGGAAAGGTTGAATACGTCGAGTCCTGGTAGTAGGCCATGATCGAAATGACGGGCTGGCAGTCCTTCAACGTGCAGTCGGTGTAAGTGATATCGCGGACCACCCCTCCCCGGCCCCGGCGTGACTTGATGCGCAGCCCGTTGTCGGTGTTTTCGAAGACACAGTTTTTCACCACCACGTCTCTCACCCCGCCGACGGTTTCGCTGCCGATGCTCATGCCGTGCCCGTGCTTGAAGGTGCAGTCGCTGACCCGGATGTTTTCACAGCCGAATTCGCGGCCGGCGACCTTTTTGCCCGACTTGATGGCAATGTTGTCGTCCCCGACGTCAATGACACACCGGGTAATGGTCACGTTGCGGCAATTGCTCGGGTCAATGCCGTCGGTGTTCGCCGAACCGGCCGGCGCCAGAATGGTCACCCCGTCCACCACCACCTCCTCGCACTCGGTCGGCACGAAGTGAAACTTGGGCGAGTTCTGCAGCGTGATGCCGCTGAGCCTGACGTTCCGGCAGCGCTGCAAGGTAAACAGGTTCGGACGCGGCAGCGTGTAACCGCTGACCCGCTGCCGGGCCTTCTCCGCCTCTTCCCACCAAACGGCGCCGTTGCCGTCTATGACCCCCTTTCCCGTAATGGTGACGTCCGTGAGGTCCTTGCCGCTCAGCAGCGGAATGAAGTCGCTGCCGCTCTTCGCCTGCAGCCAGTCGCCGGGAACCTTCATGAAATGGCGGGGGTCCGGACTGGCCAGCAGCATCGCCCCTTCCTCGAGCTGCAGCGTCGTCCGGCTTCCGAGCGTCAAGGGCTGGCAAAGATACGTGCCCGGCGGCACGCGCACGGTTCCCCCGCCACCCTTGGCGCAGGCGCTCAAGGCCTTTTGGACCGCCTCGGTGTCCAGCGTCTTCCCATCCCCTTTGGCCCCAAACGCCCGCACGTCATACGTTCGGTTCTCCGCGCCCCGCGCCGCGCCGAGTCCAAGGCACAAGACCGCCGCGACCAGCGCGAAGCCTCCGGAGCGAACGCGGGACCAAGACCGCCCCCGCGTCGGTCCCGGCTTGGAGACCCGACCGCCGGCGCCAGACCCGTCCGGCGCCCGGCCAACTTGAATTCTGTTCTTCATACTGTTGTTTCTGTTGGCTGCCATCCGGTTTGACGAGGGCAGCCCTCCATATTCAAGGCCCGAGCAACACCCGGTAAAAACGCCGGGGGATCGCCTCGGATTCCGGGTCCGCCCACCAGAACGGCAGCGCCGGCGAATTGGTGGCAAACACCGCCGCCCAATCCGTCA
>Ga0116147_1002814_pt1 | contig 17081 bp, 14 predicted proteins | sample AD_JPNHG3_MetaG_FD_89749 | JGI IMG/M metagenome (GOLD analysis project Ga0116147, IMG submission 89749) | Active sludge microbial communities of municipal wastewater-treating anaerobic digesters from Japan - AD_JPNHG3_MetaG | ecosystem: Engineered > Bioreactor > Anaerobic > Digestate | place...
CCCGCGAGGAGCTCACGGTCATCGTGATCATGGGCGACGGCGATGCCACGGCCATCGGCGGCAACCACTACATCCACGCCGCCCGCCGCAACGTGGACATGACGGCCGTCATCGTCAACAACCAGGTCTACGGCATGACGGGCGGCCAGTACTCCCCCACGACCCCCTACGGCGCGCAAACCACGACATCCCCCTACGGGATGGTGGAGCACGCCTTCGACATCTCGGCCCTGGCCGTCGCGGCGGATGCCTCCTACGTGGCCCGCTGCACCGTCTACCACGCGGCCCTGCTCGACCAGCTCATCGAGGCGGCCGTCCGCAAGAGGGGCTTCAGCTCCGTGGAGGTGCTCTCCAACTGCCACACCCAGTTCGGCAGGCGCAACAAGATGGCCAGCCCCGTGAAGATGCTCGAGTGGTTCAAGGAGAACGCCGTCCGGATGCACGCCACCTCGAAGATGAAGCCCGAGGAGCTCGAGGGGAAGTTCATCATCGGCGTCCTGGCCGATTCCGAGCGCCCCTCCTACAACGAGGAGTACCGGAAGGTCCGGGAGCTGGCAGGGCAGAGGGGCGCTGCGCCGAAACCGCCGGCGCGGTGCGAGGGGTGACGCCGATGGTGGATGCATCCGTGGAAAAGGCGACTCGCCGGGAGATCCGCCTGGCAGGCTCCGGGGGGCAGGGGATCATCATGGCCGCCGTCGTGCTGGCCGAGGCGGCCGGCGTCCATGAAGGCAAGCAGGTGAGCCAGACCCAGAGCTACGGCCCCGAGGCGAGGGGCGGTACATGCAAGGCCGAGGTCGTCATCAGCGAGGCCCCCATCGACTACCCCAAGGTCTCGCGGCCCGATTTCCTGCTGGCCATGAACCAGGCCTCCGTCAACACCTACTTCGGCGACCTCAAGCCGACGGGCCTGCTCATCGTGGACAGCACGCTCGTCAGCAAGGTGCCCACGGCCAAGACCGTCTCCATCCCCTTCACGAGGATCGCCCGGGAGGAATTCGGGACGGACCTGGTGGCCAACATGGTGGCCCTCGGCGCCCTGGGCTATCTCAGCAGGGACGTTTCCCTCGAGAGCCTGGAGGAGGCCCTGATCTCCAGGGTTCCGCCGGGTACGGAGGAGCTCAACCTCAAGGCGCTGCGGGCGGGGGCAAAGGCTGCAGAAAGCTACGATCTGAAGAAACTTCCCCAGACCCTCGCGGAGGAGGAAGAGTAAGAGGGTACAGGGTTTCAACACGGCCCGCCCCGTTCGATCGTTGATGAAGCGAAAGGATGGCGGCATCCCATGACGCACCCCGAATCGGCGGTACAGGTCCAGTTTCTCGGCAGCGGCGATGCCTTCGGCAGCGGCGGGAGGCTCCAGAGCTGCATCCTCGTCACTCATCCCGCAGGCCGGTTTCTCATCGACTGCGGCGCCTCGGCGATGATATCCCTGCGCCGCTTCGGTGTCGACCCCAACTCGATTGACAGCATCTTTATCACCCATCTCCACGGCGACCACTTCGGAGGGCTTCCCTTCTTCATCCTCGACGCCCGGCTCGTGAGCCGCCGCACGGCGCCGCTCCTCGTGGCGGGCCCGCCGGGGCTGGCAAAGAGGCTTCCCGGGGCCATGGAGGCCTGCTTCCCCGGATCGTGGGGCGCAAAGAGGAAATTTGCGACCGACGTCAGGGAGATGGAGCCTCGCGTTTCCCTGCCCTCCGGTGCCGTCCGCGTGACACCGTTCATCGGCCTTCACCCCAGCGGCGAGAATGCCTATTCCCTGCGGTTCGAGGTCGGGGGAAAGGTGATCTCCTGCACCGGCGACACGGAGTGGACCGAGGCGCTAGCCGAGGCTGCCCGCGGGGCCGACCTGCTCATCGCCGAGGCCTATTTCTACGAGAAAAAGGTCCCCTTTCATCTCGACTACCGGACCCTCGTGGAGAAGTCGGCGGGCCTCGGCATCCGGCGAACCGTCATCACCCACATGAGCGCGGACATGCTCTCGAAGACGGGGCTGGCCGCGTGCGACGTCGCCGACGACGGGAAGGTTTTTGAGGTGTCAGGAGCGGATTCGGGCTTGCGCTCGTTGCCGCTCGGAACATAGAATGGGCTCGCAGCCAGACCGACATTCGGAGGGGAGATCGAATGCCGGCCAACCTTCCGCCGGAATACTTCGAGGCCGACAGACGGTACAAGCAGGCCTCCACGACGGCCGAGAAGATCGCCGCCCTGGAGGACCTGATCACCACGGTCCCCAAGCACAAGGGGACCGACCACCTGCGCGCCGACCTCCGGAGGAAACTCTCGCAGCTCAACAAGGAGGCCCAGGAACAGAGGAAAAAGAGGGGCGGCGGCCGCGACAGCCTCTACAACGTCCCCCGCGAGGGGGCCGCGCAGATCGCGCTTGTCGGGTTCGCCAATTCCGGCAAGTCCTCCATCCTTGCAAACCTCACCAAGGCCACCCCCGTCATCGCCGACTATCCCCTCTCGACGGTCCTGCCCTGTCCGGGCATGATGCCTTACGAGGACATCCAGATCCAGCTCGTCGACCTTCCCCCCATCCCCAACGAGACGACGGACGGATGGGTCTCCGGGATCATCCGCGTCGCCGATGCCCTGATCATCGTCGTCGACCTGACCGAGGATGCCGACATCCAGCTGGAACTCATCCTGGACCAGATCGGCAAGTGGAACATCCGGACGGAGAAGCCGAAGGAGGGGGAGACGCGCGTCCTCATGAAACGGGCGCTGGTGGCGGCGAACAAGAAGGACCAGCCGGGGGCTATGGATCACTTCGAGAGGCTCAAGGCGGCCTACGGTGACCGCTACCCCCTGGTGGCCGTCTCGTGCCTGAAGAAGGACGGTCTCGAGGACCTGAAACAGGAGATCTTCAGGCTGGCCTCGATCATCCGCGTCTACTCCAAGCCGCCCGGCAAGGAGCCCGATCTCTCCATGCCCTACACGGTCCCCGTGGGCTCCACGGTGATGGATGTGGCGGAGAAGGTTCACAAGGACTTCGTGACGAAGCTCAAGTACGCCCGCGTGTGGGGCTCGGCGAAGTTCGACGGCATGCGCGTGGAGAGAACGCATGTGCTGAAGGACCGGGACGTCATAGAACTCAACATGTGACAGGCCATCCGCTTGTCTTGTTCCTCGAAAGGCTTCGGAACAACGCGTCCCGGACCATTCCCCATCCTTTCAATGTGATGACGCCGGGCATGGTGGCGTTGCTGTGTTTCTCGCCCTGATCCCCTCCGGCCGGATCCCATAGCCGTAACGTTCAAATTCGTTCACATGCCCGATTTTCGCGGCAGAACCCGAAACGTCATAGAGCCTCGTTGCCTTTGCGGTCCCCGTTGGATCATCCTCTCGGTCCGTACATCATATTTTGTCTGAGCGGCGAGTAGGGTTTTTCGCCGCCGCAAGGAAGCCTTTTCCCGATGACATTTACCGAAAAATGTAGAAAACTGAAAAGCAAATCGATACATCCGGTGCGGCCGTTGCCGGAGTCGAGGGCCGGCCCCGTCCGGATTTGCGGGAGGCGGTAGGAATGTATGCGGCTGCGAAGAGCACAGAGGAGGCAAGGCGATGAAAAGACTCGTTGATTTAACGTGGAGAATGATCCCTGCGATCGGCTTGGCCATAGCGGTCGTGATCGGCATCACAGCCGCATGCACGACGGCGGAACCCCCCGTGACTGTCGGGTCGGCGGAAAATACTCGCCCGCCCGTCGACCTGAGCACCGCCATCATCCGGGTCGCCGAGACGGCCATCCCCGCCGTGGTCCACATCGAGGTGACCATGAGCCGGGAAGTCACCAACCCCTTCCTGCCTTTCGAAGGCGACCCCTTTTTCCGGCGCTTTTTCGGCATCCCCAAGATGCCCCCCAGGTACAAGCAGCAGATGATGGGACTCGGTTCCGGGATGATCATCGACACCCAAGGGCATATTCTGACGAATTACCACGTGGTGGGGAGCGCCGATAAGATCGAGGTTGTCATGGCAGACGGCAGCCGCCACACGGCGAAGCTCGTCGGGACGGATCCGAAGACCGACCTGGCCGTCATCCGCATACCGGCATCGGGGACTCTCCCCACGGTGAGCTTCGGGGACTCGGACCGGCTCAGAGTCGGCGAATGGGTTGTCGCCATCGGAGCCCCCCGGGGCCTTGATAAGACCGTCACCCAGGGGATCATCAGCGCCAAGCACAGGCGGGGCATCATGGACCCCATGGGTTATGAGGACTTCCTCCAGACTGACGCCCCCATCAACCCCGGGAACAGCGGGGGACCCCTGCTCAACCTCTACGGGGAGGTCGTGGGGGTGAATGCCGTCATCGCCTCCGCTTCGGGCGGCTTCGAGGGCATCGGGTTCACCATTCCGGGCAACATGGCGCTTTATGTCGCAAAGTCACTGATCGCCCACGGCAAGGTGGAACGAGGCTGGCTGGGTGTGAGCATCCAGAATGTGCCCGCCCCGTCGGCGGGGGCTCAAGCGCCCAGGGGAGCCAAGGTCATGGACGTGATCAAGGGAGGCCCGGCGGATCGCGCCGGACTGAAGAAGAACGATATCATCACCCGCTATGGCGACAAGGAGATCACGGACTCGAGCGAATTGCAGAACACCGTCGCCGCCACCGCTGCCGGGCAGGAAGTGAAGCTCACAGTCCTGCGGGACGGGCGGGCGCAGGAGCTGACGGCCCGGATCGGCAGGCTCGAGGACTCGACAAAGGTTTTGGGGGTTTCCGTCAAGCAGCGCATCGGCGCCGAGGTCCGGGACATGACGACCGAGGAAGCCGGGAAATACGGTTTGGACAAGCCGCAGGGTGCGGTGATCAGCCGGCTCGACCCGAAGGGCGCATTCGCGAAAGCCGGGCTGGAAGTGTCCGACGTGATCATGGGAATCGGAGACATGAAAATCGACGGTGTCGACGCCTTCATTCGGCTTGTCGACGCCCTGCCGGCCGGACAGAAAGTGCCGTTTATGGTCTTGGACCATCGGACCGGCGAGATCGGGAGCGCCGAAGTAACGATCCGATAATCCATGGAGCGCAATTCCCGTGATAATGACCTGTCTTGCGCGGACAGTCGTTTGCGGAAAAGGGCCGCACAAGGAGAAACGGCGATGAAAAGATTCGTGCCGGTTCTGGTTGTGGTGCCAGTCGTCGTGCTGCTAACCCTTGCCGCCCCGGCCCAGGAACGACGGGGAATGACGGGGCAGGGAATGATGGGAGGCGGCGTGGGCATGGGACCCGGGATGGCGGGCCGAGGCATGATGGGCGGGGGCTATGGTTTCGGCCCGGGTGCGATGGGCATGTCGCCCGGGGGGATGAAGAGAGGTTTACTGGGGGCCTGAGAAGGCACACCGTTCCACCCATAACCCCAACCTGAAGCTTGGAGCGATCAAGGACCAGGGTACGGACTTCGAGGCGGAGATCCTGATGAAGAACGGCATGCTCGTGGACAGGATCCTCATGGAGAAGAAAACAGGATGGCGGCGCTCGGCCTACTGAACGGCGGGACCTTCCAGGGTCCTTCCGCGCAGGGGACGGTCGCGCACATGCAGATCGCCGCTCATGGAGTCGGGACATGAAACAACGCACGTCGAAGGGCCACCCCCTGTGCGGGGCGGCGCTGCTTGCGCTTGCGGGCCTCGCTCTGCTGTTCTTGGGGGCAGCGGCGGCCCCCGCAGCGGGCATAGAGGGCATTGACCGGCCGAATGTCCTAAGGGCCACGCTTGAAAACGGACTGCAGGTCGTCGTGGTCCGGAGCCCGCTGGCCCCCGTCGTCACGGTCGTGATGAATTACCTGGTGGGCTCGAGGGAGGCGCCGGAGGCATTCCCCGGCATGGCCCACGCGCAGGAGCACATGATGTTCCGGGGCAGTCCGGGGCTTTCGGCCGATCAACTCTCCGACATCATTGCCCTGATGGGGGGAATGTTCAATGCCGATACCCAGGAGACCGTCACACAGTATTTTTTCACCGTACCGTCGGAGGACCTCGATGCGGCGTTGCACATCGAAGCGATCCGGATGAGAGGCGTGCTGGACAGCGAACGGCTCTGGAAGCAGGAGAAAGGGGCCATCGAGCAGGAAGTGACCCGGGACCTCTCGGACCCCGAGTATGTCTTCTACACAAAACTTGTGGCATCGATGTTCAAGGGGACCCCTTATGCCCACACCCCCCTGGGGACCGTTTCCTCCTTCGAAAGGACGACGGGCACGATGCTGAAGGCCTTCCACAACACCTGGTACGTCCCCAACAACGCCATCCTGGTTATTGCAGGCAATGTCGTTCCCGGTGAAGCGATGGCTCTCGTCAAGAGCCACTTCGGGGGCATCCCCGCAAAAAACATCCCGGAACGACCCGCTGTGCGCCTGGGACCCGTCAAGCCCGAGACCTTCCTCCTCAAGATGGACAAGTCCTACGGACTGGTCATCCGGTCCTTCCGCATGCCCGGTTATGACAGCAGGGATTGGCCGGCCGCCCGGATTCTTGCCGATGTCCTGAACAGCCAGCGGGGAAGCCTCTTCTCGCTTGCCGTAGAGGGGAAAGCCCTCGCCGCCGGGTTCAGCCTGATGACACTGCGTGAAGCCGGCATGGGCTATGTGATGGCCGCTTTCCCCGTTGGGGCCGATCCCGCAGCCCTCGCCCGGGAAATCCGTCGTATCCTCGAGGCGGACCTGGCGAAGGGATATCCTGCCGACCTGGTGGAGGCGGCAAAACGCAAGGAGTTGACGCGCAAGGCCCTCCGGAAGAACTCCGTGTTCGGCCTTGCCATGGACTGGTCCCAGGCACTGGCGGTTGAAGGCCGCCAGTCGCCGGATGAGGACACGGCGGCTCTCGAGCGTGTGACGGCGGACGATGTGAACCGCGTGGCCAGGGCATACCTGCACTTCGACCGTTCCATTGACTTTATCCTGACGCCTGAATCATCGGGCCAGCCGGTCTCCTCCCATCCGCGGAGCGCCGTCGAATCCTTTGCTCCGAAAGAAACGCGATCCGTAACACTTCCCGACTGGGCGAAGAAAGCTCTCGACAGCCTCTCGGTGCCCCCGTCGACGTTGAAGCCCGAGGTAACCGTGCTCCCGAACGGGCTGAAGCTGATCGTCCAGCCGGAGCCTTCGCTCGATACGATCTGCCTCTATGGCCATGTCAAGAATCAGCCCGACATGGAAACGCCGAAGGGCAAGGAAGGGGTGGATCGAGTCGTCGACAGTCTCTTCAGCTTCGGGACCCTGTCGTTGGACAGAGTGGCATTTCAAAAGGCCCTCGACGACATCGGGGCCTGGGAATCCGCCGGAACCGATTTTACTCTGAAGGTCCTGCCCCGTCACTTCGACCGGGGCGTCGGCTTGCTGGCGGACAACCTGCTTCACCCCGCCTTCCCGGAGAAAAACTTCATCACGGTGCGAAAGCAGGTCGCGGAGACCGTGGCGGGCGAGTTGAAGAGCCCCGATTACCGGGGGAAAAGGGCCTTGCGGCGATCGCTTTTCCCGGAGGGGGACCCGCTCCGGAGAGAGGCGACGCCGCGGGGCATCCTGTCTCTGACCCTCCAGGACGTCCGGCACTATTACCGCACCGTCTTCCGGCCGGACCTGACAACGATCGTCGTCATCGGCCGGACGACACCCGAGGCAGCACGGGCCGCAGTGGCAAGACACTTCGGCGCCTGGAAGGCCGAAGGCCCGAAACCGCAGACCCTCCTTCCGCCCGTTCCGCCCAACAGGCCGGCCACCACGGCCGTGCCGGACAAGAGCATGATCCAGGAGGAGGTGATCCTTGCCGAAACCCTGGGACTGAATCGGACCCATCCGGACTACTACGCCCTCGAACTCGGGAACCACGTCCTGGGCGGAGCCTTTTACGCCACCCGTCTCTACCAGGACCTTCGGGAGAAAACGGGACTGGTCTACACCGTGTCATCGTCCTTCGACGTGGGGTTGACGCGGTCGCTTTACAGCGTGAGCTTTGGATGCGAGCCGAAAAATGTCACGCGGTCCCGCGCCATCGTCGAAGAAAACCTGCGGAGGATGCAGAGCGAGCCTGTCCCTGTTCTCGAATTGAATCAGGCCAAGGCACTGCTGCTCCGTGAAATCCCTCTTTCCGAGTCCAGTGTGGACAGCATTGCGGGATGGCTCCTGTACTGTGCCGAGCACGACCTGCCTTTCGACGAGTCCGTCCGCGCGGCGCAGCGATACCTTTCGCTGACACCGGAGCAGGTCCGTGAAGCATTCAAGAAATGGGTGCGCCCGGGAAGCCTTGTCCAGGTCACCAAGGGTCCGCCGCAGGATTGACCCCGCAACGAGTCCCTTGAAGGTACTCCGATGTTCCCTCTGCGCGACGATATTTTTCGCAGGCATTTCCCCCTGGTGACGTGGCTGATCATCTGCGTAAACGTTGCGATTTACTATATGGAGACTGCACTGGGGAACGATGACATGGTGCAGCTGATGAATCGCTTTGCCGTCATACCGGCGCGGTACGGCCATGACGGCTCCTTTCTGGGGCTTCAGCTGCCGATTGCCGATTACCTGCCCCTGTTGACCGGTATGTTCCTCCACGGAAGCTGGCTCCACATCATCGGGAACATGTGGTTCCTGCATCTGTTCGGGGCCAGTGTGGAGGATCGCATGGGCCCTGTCCGGTATCTCTTCTTCTATCTCCTCTGCGGCATCCTCGCCGGCCTCATCTTCATCTACTTCGATCTGCAAACCACGATGCCTTCCATCGGGGCGTCCGGCGCCATCGCCGGTGTCATGGGGGCCTACCTGGTCCTTTTCCCCGCGGCCCGGATTGTCACGCTGATCATCATTATCATCATCCCGTTCTTCGTGGATCTCCCGGCTCTGCTCTTCATCGGCATCTGGTTCTACCTCCAGGTCCTGCTGGAAACGGTCGCCGCCTCTTCGCCCGGCACGGGAGGCGGCATTGCGTGGTGGGCCCACATCGGGGGCTTTGTCGCAGGGATGCTGCTCATTGCTCCGTTCCGAGTAATAGGCCTTCTGCACCGCCCGCCCTACCCGGATGAAAAGCACCGATACATCGCCTGAAAAGGAGGACCGTTTCATGAACATCGATTTTCTTTCCCTGCTGTGGATATTTTTCATGATTGCGGCACTGCAGCCCCTTTTCCGCCAACGGATGCTGGATTCGGCGAGGCAGCGGCTCATCGCCGCCATCGAGAAAAGACGGAAGTCGCGGGTCATCACCCTGGTCCACAGGCAGGAGACCATGAGTTTCCTGGGCTTCCCGATCATGAAGTACATCGATCTCGACGACTCCGAGGAGGTGATCCGGGCCATCCACATGACGGATCCCGATGTGCCGCTGGACCTCATTCTGCACACCCCGGGCGGCATCGCGCTTGCGGCCTTTCAGATTTCTCACGCCATCAAGAACCGCAAGGGGAAAGTCACGGCCTTTGTCCCCCATTACGCCATGTCGGGGGGGACCCTGCTCGCCCTGGCTGCCGATGAAATCGTCATGGGGGAACACGCCGTACTCGGCCCTGTCGACCCACAGGTGGGAGAATTCCCGGCTGCTTCCCTGTTGAGACTGGTCGAGGCCAAGCCGGTTTCCGATATCGACGACAAGACCTGGATCCTCGCCGATATCGGCAGGAAGGCCCTGGAACAAATGCGCTCCCAGATCCGTTATCTGCTGGACGGGAAGTACGAGAGCGACAGGAGCGACAGGCTCGCACAGATCCTCTCTGAAGGCCGATGGACACACGATTACCCCATCTCCTACGAAGAAGCCGAATCGCTGGGCCTTCACGTCAGCAAGGAACTCCCGCAGGAAGTCTATCAGCTCATGGGGCTCTATCCGCAGCCCGTGAGGCATCGAGCGTCGGTCGAGTATACCCCGTCCCCCAAATTCAAAGGCCAGGGCGAGCGCCCTCGAGTCGATTGACGGCTGCCGGGGAACGCAGTCAACGCAAGAGAACATGCCGCATAGGGCAAGAAGGAGGTTCAAGTCATGACGAACACCGTTCGAATCCTGATCGTTGCCGCTCTGGCCGCAGCCCTTGCCGCAGGGCCTGCGATTGCAACCGAGACGTCCCCGACGGGCACCCTCGAGCGTTACTTACAGAAAGCGAAGCAGGACTACCTGCAGAAGGACGTGAAGGCCGCATCGGAAGAGATGCACAAGGCAGCGGAATGGATGAAATCCGAGGCGGCCGCGGCAAAGGGTAAAGGGAAGGAAGCGCTTGCGGCATCCGGCCGGGAGATCGAGAAGCTGTCCGTGGAGCTGAAGAAAGAGGCGGTCAAGTCCGTGAAGGAAATCGAGATGGTCTCTGCCCGTGCCTACCAGGCCCTTGCGACGAATTCGCATGTGAAGTCGGCGGAGGCATGGTCGAAGAAGGAATTCAAGAAGGCGGGAGAGGAGCTCGAGGCGACTGCAGACGCACTGGGAAAAGCCTATACCTGGGCCGGGCAGGAAGTGAAGGCCGGTACGCAGGAAGCGATCCGCGAGTCGAAACAGCTTTCAGAAAGGCTGAAGGAAGGCTCCGGCCGGGCATCAGCGGAGGCGGAAAGGACACTGAAAAAGATGGAACAGGAGATCCGCGCATTCGGCCGTGGAATCGCCAAGCAGTCATCGTGAATCGACGGCAGGACGAAGGAATGGAGAAACCGGTAAAACGAACAATCGCCATGACGATGATTCTCGCCAGGATGATCGTTCTGCATGCGAGAGATTTGCTCGCGAAGCGAAACTGGGGCAACGTGGGCTGGGGCCCGACGGCATGGCGACCACGTCCGCCATGCCCATGACCGGTCAACCGGTCACCCTCGGAAAAGGGGCAACAGGGAGGCATCGAGTTGCGGACGGGATGAAAAAGAGAGCATGCGGATTCGGCAATCCGTGCCCGTCGGGCCCTGTGATGCACCCGGATTCCTCCCTGCCATTCCCCGACCCGCGGGGGATTCCGACGGGGGTTGGACAGAAGGGTCGGGGGGCAGGCGCAGGCGGAAAAGGGCCGCCAGGGAAGGCCCTCAAATCTGATGAACGTAGGTTCCCGGGGCATCGCCGAGGATGAGCAGTCCCTTTTCCGGGGCCCCCGTCTCCGGTGGGGCTGTCCAGCCGGAGGAATGTTCCCCCAGCCACTTTTGCCAGGGGAGCCACCAGGAGCCTTGGAACCGGGGTGCCTCTTCCAGCCACCGGTCGGGATCGATGTACGTTTCCTCTTCTCGGCGGGTCATCATCTGGTACGTCCGTTTGGAATTCAGGGGTTCGCTGACGATGCCGGCATTGTGTCCGCCGCTGGTGAGGACAAAGGTGACCGAGGGGGCATCGGAGACCAGGTGAAACTTGTAGACCGAGCGCCAGGGCGCCACATGATCCATGACTGTGCCGACCAGGAAGACGGGCACGTGAATGTCGTGAAGGGCGATATTTCGACCGGCAACCTTGTAGCGGCCCTCGAAGAGATCGTTGTCCAAAAACAGACGACGCAGATATTTGCTGTGCATCCGGTAGGGCATCCTGGTTGCATCCGCGTTCCAGGCCATGAGGTCGTTCAGCGGGCGGCGGGTGCCCAGGAGGTAATTCTGGATGATCGGGGACCAGAACAGTTCGTTGGCCCGGAGCATTTGAAAGGCGCCGGCCATTTCCTTCGTATCCAGATATCCACGGTCGTACATGATGTCCGTCAGATAGTTGACCTGGTTTTCGTCGATGAACAGGGTCAGTTCCCCGGCTTCCGTGAAGTCGGTTTGCGCGGCGAGGAGGGTCATGCTTTTTACCCGATCATCTCCGTCCCGCGCCATGGTGGCTACGACAATGGACAGCATGGTCCCGCCCAGGCAATATCCCACGGTGTGAATCTTCCGTTCCGGCAGGATACGGGAAACGGCATTGATCGCGGCCAGGATGCCGTCAAAATGGTAATCGGCCATGGACAGGTTTCGGTCTTCCTCTGTGGGGTTGCGCCAGGAGATCATGAAGACCGTGTGCCCGCTGTCCACCAGGTATTTGACGAGGGAATTGTGGGGGGAAAGATCAAGAATATAATATTTCATGATCCAGGCCGGGACAATGAGGACCGGCTCCTCGTAAACCTTTTCCGTCGTTGGGGTGTACTGGATCAGTTCGATGAGATGGTTGCGAAACACGACCTTGCCTGGAGTCACGGCGACCTTTTCGCCGGGACGGAAATTTTCCGTTCCCACGGGAAGTTCCCTGTTGCGCCTGCGGCGCCAGTCCTCCCACATGTTTGCCCAGCCCCGGAGGAGATTCTGTCCGCCCTGCTCCCAAGTCGTCTGGGTCAGGATCGGGTTCGACCAGAGGTAGTTCGCCGGAGAGAACAGGTCCATGAGCTGCCGGGCCATGAAGGAGACGACGTTCTGATGATGGCGGGAGACGCCCGGGATATCGGTGGTGGCCTTTTGCCACCACTGCTCGCAAAGGAGAAACGCCTGATACATGAGCAGGTAGGGTGGTTTCTGCCATGCTTCTTCCTGGAAACGACCGTCGACGGCAACGGGTTTCTCCGGCTCTTCTCCGGAGCTGAAAAAGGACCGAACGGCATAGTCCCAGTAGTCGACGGCTGTTTTAAAAGAATTCTCCATGATCCGGTACTGTGTACCCGGTGAATCGGCGACATTGATGGACCAATCGAGAAAGGCCAGCAACATGGTCACGGGGGAAAGGTTCATGGTGAATCTCGCCTGCCGGGCATGGAGAAAACTGTCAACGCCGGCGTAAGAAGAGTCCTTTAACGTCTCCATCGAACATCCTCCTTTCCGTGCTGTGATCCTCGAATGGACGGCTGGACGGGCTCAGGGCATCGTGAGGCATGTGGACGTGATTTCGACACGCGATCAACGTGAATTGATTTCTACCATTCCGATACGGGAAATTCCACGAAAAAGTTCGCGGGGATTTTCTCGCTTGACCGGCGCCGTCAGTGTCCTTTCGCCCCCGTGCCTCGCTTTTGGGGGGAATTCCGGATGCCCGGCCGGTTTCAGGGAGATCTCCTGTCTAATCGTGTATCAGGAAGGAGTCCGCATGCGTTGCCCGGAACGTCCCTTCGGTCCGGATAATCCGGCCCGACGTTCTTAGGGGTCTCAGGGAAGCCCAAGTGGAATGGCCGCATGGACGCACCGCCCGAAGAAGGCGATCGGGGAATCCGGTGCACCTGGATACCGCGGGTTGATGCGCCACAGCCGTCCAAAATAACCTGAAACGGGATCGATGGACCCTGTCAATTCAGGCTTTTGGACGGGTGCCTGGACATGTTCGAGATCAGTCTGTCCCCCCTTTTTTCAACAGGCGGCCCGCTCGAATGATCGCCCCGACTGCGGCCAATCCGATAAAGAGCCACAGCTCGTAACGCTTCACATCGCCGATGATGATCTCGAGCGTATGGCCAAACAGGTACCCCATGACCCCAATCGCGATTGTCCAGGTGATTGCTCCGAGAATATTCAATATCAGAAAGCGAACTGGTGCAATCCTGCTTGCACCGAGCACAATGGGAGTCACTGTGCGCAAGCCATAAAGGAAACGAAACCCCAGAATCAGCAATACCTGGTGTTTGGTGAGTAATAAAAATACTTTCTCTGACTTGGATTGCCAATTTCGATGTTTCTCAAGGATACGTTGACCCTTGGCGCGTCCAATATAAAAGTAGAATTGATCTCCAAGCAGTGTGCCCAAAAAGGCGCATGCCAGGACCCATGGCAGTTTAAGATAGCCTCGGTATGCAGCAAGCCCTCCCAGGACAAGTATCGTTTCGCCTTCCAGGAATGTGCCTATGGCTATCGCCGCATATCCATAGGTTGTTATCAATTCTTCCAGTGACATAGTTCCGGTGAACCGAGGAGAAGTCTGCTGAAAAATCCCTGTTGCGGCGACGTCATGGCAACGTCACTCCTCTGCGGTTTTGCATGGATATTCTTGCCCCTTCAGGGCACCAGGACTTTCCGACGAGGAATACCTTGACCGGGTCATTCACCAGGAAGACTGCGGCAAGCGAGAAAGCGACAATGACCAGGGCCGCCCTCAGCGGGATGGGCTCGATTCCCGGAAATCCTGTCGTGGAAATGAGGAAAACGACAAGAAGGTCCAGGCCGAGTGCGGCCAGAAGAGCCTTGCTCGGCATCGAACGCCAGAAATGCCGGCGCTCCCTGACAATCAGCACGTCCAGCAGTTCAATGAAGATTAGTGCCTGAAATGTGAAGGTCTGGAGTTGGGGCAGCCCCTGAATGCCGAAATACGAAGGGCCGGCATGGACAAAGATCATCAGCTCGGCAATCACGAGGAGGCCGAGCGACACGGCCACCTTGACAAGGCCGGTGATATCCCAGGTGTCGGGCCGGCTGGAAACCCTCACACGATCCGTCGCAAGTGCCAGCGTGACAAAGTCCGTCAGGAACAACAGCAGGATCATGTGAAGGGCCGAGACGATGTACTGCCCGGTCAGCATGAACATCAGGATGACGAAAACCGTGATCTGAAACGTCTTGATGATCTTGTTGAGCGTCCACGTGATGATTCTCTGGTAGGTCGCCCTTCCCGTTTTTACAAGGTCCACGATCCCGATGAGCCCTTCCGTCACGAGGATGGCGCTTGCCGCCTTTTTTGCGACGTCCGTGGCGCCGCTGACGGCGATCCCGACTTCGGCCTGTCTCAATGCGGGGGCATCATTGACGCCGTCCCCCGTCATGCCGACGACATGCCCGCCTTTCTGCAGGCTCTTGACGACAAGGTATTTGTCCTCGGGGTAGATTTCGGCAAAACCGTCACTGGCCTCCACCATCTTCAGGTACGCGCCGGCATCCGATTTCAGATCCGATATTTTTGAAATGTTGTCGCCCAGGTTCAGCTCCCTCGCGACTTCCCGTGCAACCGGCAGGGCATCCCCCGTCAGCATCTTGACCTGGAGACCCAGATCCCTGAGCTCCCGCAAAAGGCTCGGCGAGTCTTCTCTGGGCGGATCGTGCAGAAAGGCGATTCCCACCAGCCCCATGTCATCCTTCGTTTGTCCCTTTGCGACGGCAAGCGCACGATAGCCCCTGGCCGACCGCTTCTCGACTTCCTCTGCAGCCTTTGCCAACTCTGTGCTGCTCAACTTGCACAAGGGCAGTACGGCGTTGAGGGCGCCTTTTATGGCCAGGATGTTTTGACCAGCCATTTCGACCGCTGCCTCCGTTCTCCTCGTGGATGCATCGAAAGGGACGAAGCTCTTCCGCAAATAGCCTTCCAGGGAGATTTCACGTTTTTTTGCGGCCGACAGAAATGCCAGATCGATCGGATCCTGATCCGCCTCCCGTGATGCCAGGGATCCGTATAACAGGACATCGTTTTCCTTGTAGTCACCGGAAACTGACACTTCGACGACGGAAAGTCTGTTCATGGTCAGCGTTCCGGTCTTGTCTGCGCACACGATGGTCATCGTTGCCGCATCTTCGATGGCGCTGAGCCGGGTGATCAAGATCCCTTTCTTCATCAGCTCCATGGAACCAAGGGCCATGCTGATGGTGAACATGGTGGGCAATGCCACAGGGATGGCTGCCACCATGAGCACGACGGCCAGGGGAAGGACTTCCAGAAGATGCATCCCCCTCAACGCGGCGTATGCCAGGGCGAGGGAAAGGAGGGCTCCCGCGATCGTGACGAGCCGCTTTGCCACCTTCGAGGTGATCTCCTCCATGTGCAGCCTGGGTCTGGCAACCTGCACCAGTTCTACGGTCCGTCCGAGATAGGTTCGGGGCCCCGTCGCAACGACGACCCCCGTGATCTCGCCGCGACGGACAATCGAGCCTCCGTACAGAACCTCCGCCGTCTTCTTCGTGAGCAGTTGAGACTCCCCTGTCAGAGACGATTGGTCGACCTCGGCACCCCCTTCTACGATCTCGAGATCGGCAGAAACAAAATCCCCGGCCCGCACTCTCACGACATCGCCGGGGACCAATTCCCTCGCAGGTACGACCAGCCAGGTCCCGTCGCGCTTCACCCTCGCCTGGGTCTTCAATTTCGTTTTCAGGCGGGCCAGCGCCGCATTTGCCTTTTCCTCCTGGAAGAAACCCAGAAGGACATTAAACGCCAGGAGGCCCGAGACGACGAACATTTCGAGGTATTTGCCCAGGATCCATTCCAGCAGAATGGTGATCTCCAGCATCCAGGGCGTGATGCCCCAGAATTTCCGCAGAAACTTCGATACCGGGTTGACCTTTTTTTCAGGGACTTCGTTGTAGCCGTATTCGCGGCGCCTCTCCTCGACGTCCGCGGACTGCAGGCCTTCCGTCAGATTGACGGTTTCCGGTGGTTTTGTTTGTGTCGTGCGCATCGGTTCATCAGGCATGTCGTTGTGCGTTGCCGGTCAAATAATCAGGCTGCCTGAGGCCGTCTTTACAGAGACTTCTTCGCGATACCCAGTTTTCCGAGGATCTCCTCCATGAGGCACCACTGCGTAAAAGCGGATTGCAGGAGATTGAGCCCCACAAAGGCGGTGAAAAGAAGCCAATACCGGCTGTGGACATAACCCAGGGCCAGAAATACGAGTATAAACGTGCCGGCGATGGCGCGGATCCATTGTTCCATTTTCATGATCTGCCTCCTCATGCTTTCCGGTCCGCGTTATTCAATCAGCTGCGTCGGGGATGCTGATTCATGTCTGCCGATTCTTGATTCCGGAAAAATTCATAGTACAGCAGGGGGATGACGACGAGGGTGAGGCCCGTGGCGGCCACGGCGCCGAACATCATGGCGATGGCCAGGCCCTGGAAGATGGGGTCGAAGAGCATGACGAAGGAACCCGCCACGACGGCTGCCGCCGTGAGCACGATGGGACGGAAGCGAACGGCGCCCGCCGTCAGGAGGGCATGCCTCAGGCCCTCGCCCTCCCGCCGCTGCTGCTCGGCGAAATCGACCAGCAGGATGGAGTTGCGAACGATGATGCCCGACAGGGCGATGAAGCCGATCATGGAGGTGGCCGTGAAGAAGGCCCCGAAGATCCAGTGGCCGGGGAGGATCCCCACCAGGGTGAGCGGGATGGGCGCCATGATGACGAGGGGCGTCACGAAGCTGCGGAACCAGGCCACGACCAGGATGTAGATGATGACCAGCACGGCGGCAAAGGCGATGCCCAGGTCGCGGAA
>Ga0116147_1002824_pt1 | contig 17038 bp, 13 predicted proteins | sample AD_JPNHG3_MetaG_FD_89749 | JGI IMG/M metagenome (GOLD analysis project Ga0116147, IMG submission 89749) | Active sludge microbial communities of municipal wastewater-treating anaerobic digesters from Japan - AD_JPNHG3_MetaG | ecosystem: Engineered > Bioreactor > Anaerobic > Digestate | place...
ATCTGCTTCAAGATCAGAAATGAAGTAAGTCTCGCTGATATCGTCAATGCCACGGGCCTATGGCTCTACCAACCACCCGGCTCAGGAGCCCCTTATGCAAGTTCCTAACCGGACATTGCTGACACAATCCATCATTTTGACCTGTGGGGCAGTAATATAATGGAAAAATTCGAGGTGATCATTGCGGGCGCCGGGCTTGCCGGGCTTGCGGCGGCTTACACGCTGGCCTCTCAAGGAACGGAGGTGCTGGTTCTCGAGAGAGGGGACTACCCCGGGGCCAAAAACGTATCCGGCGGGCGCATCTATCTAAATCCCATTCGCGGTCTTTTCCCGGGACTTTTCGATGAGGCTCCTCTCGAGCGGTTCATCGTTCATGAGGGCTTTTCACTCCTCGCAAAGGAACGAACCGTCACCGTGAGTTATTCTGGCGACGAGTTGAGAGAGGAACCACACCAGAGCTTCAGTATCCTGCGGTCAAAATTCGACAGATGGTTCGCAGGGCAGGCTGAGGGTAAGGGTGCGATTCTGTTGAGTAAGGTAAGAGTCGAGGGTTTGGTCGAGGAAAAAGGAAGGGTTGTGGGTGTCATTGCGGGTGGAGATGAATTGCGCGCCGACGTGGTGGTGATTTGCGATGGAGTCCTGTCTCTTCTGTCGGAGAAAGCGGGTCTTAGAACGGCGCCGTTGCCGAAAAATTATGCGGTGGGAATAAAAGAGGTCATCAAGATAAGCAAGGAAGTGGTCGATGAACGGTTCGGCCTCCAAGGCAATGAAGGGGCCGCCCGTCTTTATGTCGGCGAAGTGACGAAGGGAAGATTCGGTGGCGGGTTTATCTATACCAATCGGGACAGTGTCAGTCTCGGGGTCGTTATCGGGATCGATGCCCTGCTGAAACATGAGGAACTCGATGCGCCCGCGGCGATCGATTCATTCAAGGAAAGGCCGGAGGTTTCCGCACTCATCAGAGGAGGGGAAACGGTCGAGTATTCGGCCCACCTCATCCCGGAAGGGGGCTACGATGCCCTCGGCAAGCTTTACGGTGAGGGAGTTCTTGCTGCCGGCGACGCTGCCGGGTTCGCGCTGAATGTTGGCTTTACAGTAAGGGGCATGGAATACGCGCTTGCTTCGGGGTACTACGCCGCCAAGGCGATTCTACAGGCCAAAGAAGATGGAGACTTCAGCTCCCGCAGACTTTCTGTCTACAAGAATCTCCTTGAAGACAGTTTTGTCTTACAGGACCTGAAAAATTTCCGTGAAGCCCCGCGGGTGATAGAGAACCCGCGTTTTTTCGGGCACTATCCCGAGATGATAGGAAGCATAATGAAGGATATTTACGGGGTTCCGGAGGGACCGAAGGAAAGGCTTTACCTCACGGTGAAGAGACGCTTCAGTCTCAAAGAATTGTGGTCGATCTTCATGGATTTGAAAGGAGTGATGAAGATATGAGCGACGAATCGAGATTGAAGGTGAAGTTGGGGCTGGATGTTTTTAAGCCCCTTAAAGAACCCCATATCAAAATAAGACCCGGCATGGAGAAGGATGGTCGTCTGAGGCCCGCACTCAGGATCTGTCCTGCCGGGCTGTACACGGAGAGGTCGGACGGCGGCATCTCGCTTTCCATAGACGGGTGCCTTGAATGCGGGACGTGCAGGGTAGGATGCGGCAGCGACGTGCTCGACTGGAATTATCCGGACGGCGATGCCGGCGTCCAGTACCGCTTCGGGTGATCCGACAGCGAACGGGCGAAAAGGTCGAGAAATAGATCAACAGAAGGAGGGGTAAGATGAATTTTCAGTTGACGGAAGAGCAGGAATTGATTCGGAAGAACATCAGGGAGTTTGCGGCCAAGTACGTGGAACCTATCGCGGCTGAAATCGACGAAAACGAACGGCATCCGACTGAATTGTTCAAAAAGTTGGCGGAAGGCGGGTGGATGGGCATCCCGATCCCGACGCAATACGGTGGTTCCGGGGCGGACTATCTGACCAACGCAATAGTTGTCGAAGAGATTTCGCGGTCCTGTTCGTCCACCGGTTTCACCGTTTCCATCCATGTCGGTATTGCCTGCATGCTGATCCTGCTGTTCGGGAACGAAGAGCAGAAGAAAAAATATCTCGTACCCCTGGCGAAGGGTGAGCATATGGGCGCCTTTGTTCTGACGGAGCCCGGGGCGGGAACGGATGTGATGGCCGCTACGACGACCGCCGCGAAGGACGGTGACTTCTACGTTCTGAACGGAACGAAGACATTCATCTCCAACGGGCCCCTGGCCGATACATACCTCGTTTTCTGCTGGACCGATAAGGCGGCGGGACGGAAGGGGATGAGCTCGTTCATAATTCCCAGAGGCACACCCGGACTGATTCCCGGAGAGCATTTCCACAAGATGGGGCTCCGGTCCTCCCAGACATCGGAGGTCGTGTTCAAGGATTGCCGCGTCCATAAAGACAATCTGCTCGGCAAAGAGGGGGCGGGTTTGACGAATGCCATGACCGGTTTCGACCATGGTCGCGTGGGGATAGCCGCCCAGTCTGTAGGAATTTTACAGGCCGCCCTCGATGAGTCAATCAGGTACTCGAAAGAACGTGTCCAGATGGGGAACCCGATTGCCCGACATCAGGCTATCTCTTGGATGATCGCCGACATGGCGACGGACCTTGAGGCAGCGCGGTTTCTGACTTACCATGCCGCATGGCTCAAGGATCAGGGGAAACCGTTCAGCAAGGAAGCCTCGATGGCGAAGCTCTTTGCCGCCGAGAAGGCCATGCACCATACGATTAAGGCCGTGCAGATTCACGGCGGTTATGGCTACATCAAGGGGGCGAAGGTGGAACGACTGATGCGGGACGCCAAGATCACTGAGATTTACGAAGGAACTTCCGAGGCCCAGCGCATGGTCATTTCGGGGAATGTACTCAGATAAAAATTGTGAAAGGAACGGGGCAGAAGTCTGTAGGTAAATTTGCAACGGCCTTCTGCCCTCGGTCCATATCAGAAACAGGGGATTCCCATGCTCGACATCATTGTTTGTTTCAAGTGGGTCGTTGATGAGGCATTCATCAGAAGAACATCATCCGGCGATCTCGATTTTTCTTCCGTCGATTACAAGATAAGCGAATATGACAGGAACGCGATCGAGGCCGCCGTTCGGCTGAGGGAAGAATGCGGTGGCAGTGTCACGGCGGTGACCGTCGGTCCACCGGAGGCGGCGAAAGGAGTCAAGGACGCCCTTTCGCGCGGCCCTGACCGGGCGGTATTTGCCGAAGACCCGCTTTTTGGGGGACTTGACCCGTCTCAGACTGCTGCGGTCCTGGGGCAGGTCATCAGTTCGAAAACACCGTTCAATCTGATTATCTGCGGTGAGGGCTCGGGTGATGTCTATTCGCAACAAACGGGCCCTCGTCTCGCCGAATTTCTCGGCATCCCTTGTGCGGCCTATGTCCAGAAGTTGACGGTTAAAGAAGGAAGGGTGACGGCGGAACGGAAGGTCGAAGGGTTCATCGAAGTCGACTCCCTGCCCTTACCGGCGCTGGTTACTGTGTTGCCCGACATCGCGACGCCGCGGATCCCGGGGGTTAAGGATACGCTCATGGCGTCGAAGAAGGCCGTGATAAAGGTGGGGAAGAATGAACTGACGGCCGTTCCTCCTCCCCTGCTGAAAACGAAGTCGGTCAGGGCCGCACGGGTGGAGCGGGAGTGCGAAAAATTCACGGCGGAAGTCGAAGATATTAAGCGGTTTGTGGCGGCCTTGCAGAAAAGGGGCGTCTTAAAATAAGGAGCGGGAAATGGCGGGCGTATGGGTTTTGGGGGAAAATCGGGAGCAGCTTTTCGAACTTCTGAGTATCGGGAGGTCATTGGCCGATAGATATGGGACTACTCTCGTGGCCTTTGCTTTTCAAGACGCGCAGGCAGCCCGGGACTGTATTGCGCACGGAGCAGACCGGGCGGTCGTCCTGAAATATAAAGGGCAAGAAGGTCCTTTGGATGTGTTCCTGCCGGCGATTGTGGAGGAGGTTAAGGGCAAAGACCCGGACATGCTCCTCATAGCGTCAACTTACAAGTTGAAAGAACTGGCAGCACGTATCGCAGAGAGGCTGAAAGCCGGTCTATGCAGTGACTGTATCAGGCTCGTCTTCAACGAAGGAGAGAAGTCGGTCGAAATGGAGCGATTGATGTACGGCGGGTCGGCCATACAAAGGGTGGTCTGTCTGTCAAGACCGGCGATGGCGACCATCCCGCCCGGCACCTTCGAAAAAGCCGAAGCCGGCTCGGGACGCGTAAAAGAAGGGGATGTAGACGAGATCGTTCAAACTCACGAATCGGCCGTTACCATTCTCGAAAGAAAAGTCAGAGAGAGGGAATCAAAAGACATAAGAGAAGCGCGGACCGTGATATGTGTCGGGAGGGGCTTCGAGAAGAAGGAAGATATAAAGCTGGCCGAAGAACTCGCGACGGTCCTTCGGGGAGAAATAGCAGGAACAAGGCCGGTTACAGAAGAAATGCACTGGCTGCCTGAGAGCCGCTGCATCGGTTTATCCGGCATCCAGGTGAGACCCGACCTCTACATCGGCCTCGGTGTTTCCGGCCAGATACAGCATGTGACGGGTTTGCGGGACGCGAAAGTCATCTGTGCCGTCAACCGCGATGCGAATGCGCCGATCTTCGGGGTTTCGGACCTCGGTATAGTCGGCGATCTCTACGACGTCGTGCCGAAACTGGTAGATGAATTGAAGAAAGGGCTCTAACCGGTCGACCCACAACGGTCAGCCAACAACAGGGCGCCGGCTGTAGCAGGCCGCGGCGCCCTGTTCTGTATCACAACGTTTAAAAGGTCACTTTCCTGATGCAAGATATCCCTTTGCGAGGGTTACGTTGACGTGCACGACGCCTTTATTGAGGTCTTTCAGGGGGTAGTCGGGGGTGATAGCCGGAAGTTTGTCCGCGTCCGCCTGTCTGCGGATGACCGATCCGGCAGGGACGTAACGGCCGTCGGGCACCCTGACTCCGTCCATCAGGATGGCACCGGGTTCGATGACACAGCCCTTTCCCACATAGGCCCGGAACGCGAGGACCTTCATACCCACAAAGGTATCGTCAAGTACTACGGCGGGGCCGTGGATCTGTGCCTGGTGGGCGAGAGATACCCTGTTTCCTACATAAACGGCGTACTTTCTGCCGTCGACTTCATGAAGGTTTTTTTCGACGGGCGTGCCGTGAGCCTCGGTCTCAAGGGCATGGATGACAACCCCGTCCTGGACGTTAGAGTCATCACCGATGAAAAGGGGCTGCCCTTCATCGCCGCGGATGGAAGCCCCAGGGGCCACCATCACGTTTCTGCCGACAGTCACGTTGCCGATGACCGCTGCGAGCGGATGCACATATGCTGATGGGTCGACCGCAGGTTCATAAATGCGGGAACTGAAATCCGTCACCACATTTTTTTCGATCATTATCTTTCCTCCCGATGAACTTTGCCTTTTTGGCAGTCACCTTCTTTTTATTCTAAGCTTGCTGTGGTTGCCTTTCAGTCTTTTGGCTTTTTCAAGATCCAGCAACTTGACCCATACCCTATCCACTTCTTTTCTGGTCTCGTCGAGCGGCCCCTCATTGTTGATGATAAAATCGGCGTAGAGGACCTTTTCGTCTATGGGGATCTGGGAACTGAGCCTTTCCTCCGCCTCGACCCTGCTCAGGCCGTTGCGTGTGATCAATCTCCCTATCTGCTCCTCCGGGGATACGTAAATGAGAATGATCGAATCCACGGCGTCCTGCCAGCCTCTTTCGAGAAGCAATGGGATGTCGGATATGATGATGGCCGACGGGTCCTTTCGCGTGATGTCGGTGACCCGGCGCTTCCAATCCTCAAAAACGATCGGGTGCACGATGTCCATCAGGATACGGCGTTTTTCCCTGTCTTTGAAGACGATGCTTCCCAGCAGGCGCCGGTTGATCGTTCGGTCGTCGTTGAGGATTTCAGGGCCGAAGAAGGCGACGATCTCTCGCCAGGCACGACGGTCCGGTTCTTCGGCTTGGTGGGCAAGGACATCATGGTCGATGAGATAGGCGCCTTTTTCATGGAACATCATATCGACGGTCGATTTCCCGCTCGCAATACCACCTGTCAATCCAACGTTCAACATGGCTCTTACTACCATAAGGCTCATAGGTCATCAATGAAAAAGACAATTGCCTTGACACCGTCCCTGTTTACGGTCATAGTTTTCGCAAGTTTCCCATTCGGAAGGAGGGAATATCGAAAACCGGGGAAACTCAGGCGAGCTATAATATCCTGGGAAGGCGGCTGCCATGCAGTTCCTGGTGGGAGAAGACATCTGCAGAAACATCGGCAAGTCCTTGAGTCTTGAATGGCTCGAAGCGGACGGCGCCGGGGGTTATGCCTCGAGCACCATCCTGATGTGCCATACGAGAAAATATCATGGACTCTTTGTACCTAACCTTGCCGACCCGCCCGGCAGACATGTCCTCCTTTCGAAGTTCGAAGATTCTGTTTTTGTGAAAAACGAAGAAGTCTTTCTTTCCTGTCACCAATATCCAGGTGTTTTCTTCCCCGGCAGCAACCACGCCCTGCAAGGGTACGAATTCGACTACTGTCCTCGTTTCCTGCTTAAAGCCGGCGGTATCGTCATCCACCGGCGGATCATGCTTGTTCAAGGAGGGAAGTGTGTTTTGGTTCGCTATTCCTGCGAATCCGGCGGGACCCTCCGCCTGAGACTGAAACCATTTCTGGCTTTCCGGGGGCACCATCGATTGTCCAGAGAAAACTCCTTCATAAGACGGGATGTTTCGCGAACGGCGTACGGATTCGAGCTTCAGCCGTACGAAGGGATGCCGGGCTTGGTCATTCGGACGGACGGAGAGTCCGAATTTACGCCTCTGCCCCTTTGGTATAAAGACTTCGAGTACGTCCGGGAGCAGGAGAGGGGGTATGATTTTCGTGAAGATCTGTTTATGCCCGGCCTGCTTGAGATGGAGTTGGCGCAAGGCCGAGAAGTTTATCTCTCGGCCTCCGTCCGAGGGTGCGAGACGGATCCTCAGACGATATGGAAAAACGAAGAGAATCGCCGCAAACAGGTGTCTTCTATAGTAAGAAGCTGTGTGCAGGCAGCTCGCTCCGATGGGGAGCGAAAGATGTTGGAGGGCGCGATTCAGTCCGGTCGGTGTTTCCCTGTCAGGACGCCGACCGGTCGGAATACGGTCATTGCGGGTTACCACTGGTTTTCTGACTGGGGCAGGGACACTTTGATTTCATTGCCAGGCCTGACTTTTTGCTCGGGGAGGCCGCGGGATGGAGTGGAAATCCTGAAGGCGATCGGTGAGCATGAGAGGGGCGGTCTTTTGCCTAATTTCTTCACGGACGACGGCAAAGCCGCGTACAATTCCGTGGATAGTTCTCTCTGGTATTTCTGGGCCGTTCAGCAGATGTTGGACCATACGGGTGACTTGAAAACCATAGAAGAATCATTCTGGCCCGTCATGAAGAAGATCATCCGGAGCTTTATGGCAGGGACGGACCATGAAATTTACATGGCCGGAAACGGGCTGCTGCACGCGGGCGACTCTACGACGCAACTGACTTGGATGGATGCTTTTGTGGATGGAAGGCCTGTGACACCGCGGGCGGGGTATGCCGTCGAGGTCAATGCCCTCTGGTACAACGCCCTATGTATTGCGAAAGACCTGTCGGATAAGTTTCAGGACGGCGATATGGACTTGAAGGATACCATTTCCAACATAAGGGATTCTTTTGAAAAAGTCTTTTGGCTGACAGACGGGTCCTATCTTGCCGACGTATTTACTGGGGATGGGATAGACCGGTCCGTCAGGCCGAATCAAATCATCGCCGTCTCGCTCCCTTATAGGGCAATCGATGCCGATAAGTGTGAGGGCGTGCTCAAAAAGGTGGTCAGTGATCTGTTGACGCCCTATGGGTTGCGAACACTTTCTCCCGCCGACCCAGCCTACATCGGGAGGTACAGGGGCGACCCTGGACAGCGGGACACGGCTTACCACCAAGGAACCGTGTGGCCGTGGCTCATCGGACCCTTCGGTGATGCTTACCTGAAGACATATGGCCGCACAAAAGAGTCTAAGAAGTTTCTGATGGACCGGCTTATCGTACCCCTCGATAGGCACCGTTTCCGTTATGCTGGTCTTGGTTTTATTTCCGAGATTTTTGACGGTGACCCGCCGTACCGTCCCAACGGGTGCATCGCGCAAGCCTGGAGTACCGCCGAGTTCATCAGATTGCTTGTGTCTCTATCGCAGATTCCGTGAGTCTGTAAATCTTGCAATGCGGGTAAAGTTTGATATTATGCCTGAGCAGGTTCGTCCGGTCGGACGAGAGCCGTTTGTCGAGGGGAAACATGCCGTCTGTTTGTTGTTACTTCCAAGTCCATCAGCCGTGCAGGCACAGACATTTTACCTTCTTCGATATCGACCGCGATCATAGGTACGAAGACGACGAAAAGAACGCCGTAATCCTGAAAAAAGTAGTGGAGAAGTGCTACCTTCCGGCCAATCGGTTGATGCTGGAGCTTGTCCGGAAGTACAAAGGGGATTTCAAGGTCGCCTTTTCGATCACAGGCATCGTACTCGAACAGATGGAAACCCATTGCCCCGAGGTGATCGATGGTTTCAAAAGGCTCGCCGACACGGGGTGCGTCGAGTTTCTGAACGAGACATACTATCACTCCCTCGCCTTTCTCTTCTCCCGGAGAGAGTTCAAAGACCAAGTCGAGTTACACAAAAGGAAAATCCGCAAACTCTTCGGCCAAACACCTAGGACATTCAGGAATACGGAACTCATCTATAACGACGACCTTGCCAGGGAAGTAGAAAAAATGAATTACAAGGTCATCCTTGCCGAAGGAGCGGACCAAGTCCTCGGATGGAGAAGTCCAAACTTCGTCTACCGGCCGGACGGGTGCCTGAAACTGAAACTGCTGCTCAAGAATTACAGGTTGTCCGATGACGTTGCCTTCAGGTTTTCCGACAGAAAGTGGAAGGAATTTCCGCTTGTTGCCGATAAATATGCTCACTGGATTCATCAGATAAACAAGTCGGGGGACGTCGTCAATCTGTTCCTGGATTATGAGACCTTCGGCGAACATCAGTGGGAGGACATGGGAATATTCGATTTTCTGAGGGCGTTTCCCCGCGAGGTACTGAAGCACCCGGATTTCAGGTTTCAAACGCCGGTCGAGGTGGCTGAAGAATTTGAACCCGTTGCCCAGTTGAGCGTCCCCAGTTACACCTCCTGGGCGGATATGGAACGGGATTTGACGGCGTGGTTGGGAAACCATATGCAGAATGACGCGGTCACCGTTTTGTACGGCCTGGAAAAAAAGGTCAGGAGAAAGAAGGATCCGGAAGCGCTCGAGATGTGGAGAAGGCTTCAGACGTCGGACCACCTCTATTACATGTGTACAAAATGGTTCGCCGACGGAACTGTGCACAAATACTTCAATCCTTACCATTCCCCTTATGACGCGTACATCAATTTCATGAACATCCTCACTGATTTTTCGAATACCCTGGAGAAGGCGGGACGGAAACATGGCAGATGATGTTTTTCTTTTCGAGACCAGCTGGGAAGTTTGCAATAAAGTCGGCGGGATCTATACAGTAATAAGAACGAAGGCTCCCTTTGCTGTCCAAAATTTCGGCGAAAATTACTACCTGCTGGGACCGGACCTGAAAGCGAACCCTGAGTTCGAAGAAACGGACGAGGAATGTTGGGTCAAAATTCGCGAGGCAACGGCCATCAAAGAAATACCCTGCCGTTTCGGGCGATGGAAGATACCGGGTGAACCGAAGGTCATCCTCATCTCCTTCGGAAAGAAATTCAATAAAGACCAGCTTCTTTACGAGCTCTGGGAAGACTACGGAGTAGACTCGATCTCAGGCGGGTGGGACTACGTGGAACCCGTCATGTTCAGCTATACCTGCGGGGCGGTCATCGAAACTGTCTACAATGTGGTTGTCAGGCCGACAGGGGGGAGTGCTGTAGCTCAATTTCACGAGTGGATGTGCGGTGCCGGCCTTTTGTGCATAAAGAAAAGGGTACCCGACGTCGGCACGATCTTCACGACCCATGCCACGATTCTCGGGAGGTCCCTGTCTGGTGCTGGCGTGGATATTTATGCGAAGATGGAGCAGATTTCTCCCCAGAAAGAGGCCGCAGCGCAGAACATCATGGCAAAATATTCGATGGAAACGGCGACGGCCCGGGAGGCGGACTGCTTCACGACGGTAAGCCAGATCACCGATGTCGAGGCCAAGAACTTCCTCGGCCGGAGTTCCGACGTCATTCTGACCAACGGGCTCGACATGGAGAACGTGCCGAACTATTCAGTCAACAGGAAGGTGCCTTTGAAGTATCGGGAGAGGCTGGTCGAATTCGCCTCGAGGTTTCTTCGGAAAAAATTGGATGCCGGGGCGCGATTGATGCTGATATCGGGCAGATATGAATTTCACAACAAAGGCATCGATGTTTTCCTGCAGGCCCTCGGTCGTCTGGACAAGGACATCAGAGGAAAGGACATGGCTGAGGTCGTTGCCCTGATCTGTGTGCTGGGAGGGCATATGGCCATCAATCCCTCCGCGCTCCAGGCCGGGCCGTTGGAGGGCGGTGTCCCTTTGATCTCGACCCATCGCCTGCAGAACGAACAGGGCGACCCGATCTTGAATGCATGCAACAACCTCGGCCTCAAAAATCTTCCGGAAAATCGCGTCAATATCATCTTCGTCCCCGCGTTTCTCAACGGTCATGACGGACTCATCAACATGGATTACTACGAGGTGCTTTCTGCCTGTGACCTCGGTGTCTTTCCGTCTTACTACGAACCATGGGGTTATACCCCACACGAGAGCGTCGCATACAGCGTTCCGACGATAACTACCGATCAGGCCGGCTTCGGGCTGTGGGTACAGAATGCAGTCGGACAGAACGGAGGAGTTCTCATCCTGAACAGGAGAGGAGTGCCGTTCAACGTGATCGTAGACAACCTGCGTGGGATGTTGGCGGAATCGATTTCCTGGAAGGAAGAGGACTACGCTGAGCGCCGACAAGAAGCGAGGAAAGTGGCGCTGCAGGCGGGGTGGAGCAATTTTTACGACAGATACCTTGAGGCTTACAGTCGAGCCTCGACGACAGCAAGGGCGCGGACCTCAAGTCGTGCGACCGCAGACTTGAGGGCGAAGGAAGGTCATGTCTTTGCCGGCACAGCCTCGACACAACCCCATTTCCGGAGTTTTACGGCGGTCGTCAGCTTGCCGAGCGAGATCGGCCGCCTCAGGGAACTTGCCTACAACCTATGGTGGAGCTGGCATCCAAGCGTTCTTGAGCTCTTTGCCCATCTGGACCCCAAAAAATGGAACGAATCAGATAACAATCCCGTCCGGATGCTGGAAAGTGTTTCGCCGGAGAGACTCATGGAAGTGGCGGCCAGTGAAGGTTACCGAAACCTGTATGGACGGATCATCTCGGAATTCGACGGGTACATGAAGGCAAAAATGACCGGCAACCCTGAATTGCCGGCTGAACTCAGGTGGTCGTCGCCGATAGCCTATTTTTCTCCCGAATTCGGTTTGCATGAAAGCATCCAGGTCTATTCGGGAGGTCTCGGCGTGCTTGCAGGAGACCTTCTCAAGGCGGCGAGCGACATGAACATTCCCCTGGTAGGGGTGGGGTTGCTTTACAGAAACGGTTATTTCAGACAGAAGATCGACAAGGACGGATGGCAGATCGCAGAATATGAGGAGGGCGATTTTTCCAGCATGCCTGTCCAGATCGTGCGTGACGAAAAGGGGCACGACGTACAGATTGCGGTCGAACTCCCGGGGAGGACGCTTTTCGCGAATATCTGGGAGGTCCGGGTCGGACGGGTTAATCTTTATCTGCTGGACTCGGATGTTGCGCGGAATACCGTTCAGGACAGAAGGATTACCTCGAGACTGTACAATGACGAGCCCCGAGCCAGGGTCGAGCAGGAAATACTGCTCGGTATCGGTGGGGTAAAACTGTTGAAGAAGCTGGGTATGAAGCCAAGTGCCTATCATATCAACGAAGGACATTCCGCGTTCCTGATTTTTGAACGTATAAACGACCTGATGATCGACGAGGGTCTCTCGTTCGAGGAAGCAAAAGAGGTCGTCAGGAGCAATACCTGTTTCACCACCCATACGCCGGTAGATGCCGGGAACGAGCGTTTCAGCAAGGATATCATCGAGTATTACTTCTCAAACTTCGTCAAGAGATGGGGGATTAACTGGTCTCAATTCTGGGAACTCAAGCGCAGGGAAAGCGCCGATGAGAGCCCTTTCTCCATGACGGTCTTGGGTCTCAAGATGTCTGCGATGTCGAATGCCGTCAGTAGGATGCACTGCGAGGTGGCAAAAAGGATGTGGCGCGATGTATGGAAGGGGTTTCATCACACCGATGTCCCGATAAAGTCGATCACCAACGGTGTTCACCTGCTGTCCTATGTAGCTCCGGAGATGCGGGAGGTCTTTGACGTCTACCTGGGGCGCGGCTGGGAGAAGAGGATGTCAGACGGGCAACTGTGGAAAAAAGTTCAGGATATTCCGAATTCCTACCTATGGAGGATAAGGAGCACCCTCAAGTTCAATCTCGTCAATTTCTTGCGGGAGGTCATCTCCAGGCAATGGATGAAGTACAGAGAGTCCAAGCTTTGGCGGGAGGAGCTGGTGGCGAGGATCAACCCGGCGGCGCTGACGATCGGCTTTGCCCGGAGGTTCGCTCCGTACAAGAGGGCCTATCTTTTGTTGTCCGACCCGGACCGTCTCGACCGCATCGTAAACAACGACAAATGCCCCGTTCAGGTCGTTTTCGCGGGAAAGGCCCATCCCAGCGACAAAGCGGGCATAGACCTCATCAAAAAGGTCATCGATTTTTGCAATGACAGGAGGTTCATCGGAAAGCTATTCTTTTTGGAAGACTATGACCTCCGGATGGCCAAGCATCTCATCCGGGGTGTGGACCTATGGGTAAACACCCCCAGGCGACCGTTTGAGGCATGCGGGACAAGCGGACAGAAGGTCGTCATCAACGGGGGTCTGAACTTGAGCGTTTCTGACGGGTGGTGGTGTGAAGGGTTCAACGGGTCGAACGGGTGGACGGTCGGCCCTGTGATGAGTAGGTTTATGGGCTATGAAGACAGCGCCGACGCCGACGCGAGGGACGCAGAATCGCTATACTCCAGTCTGGAAGACGTCATCGCTCCGATGTTCTATGAACGCGATGCCTCCGGAGTTCCTCAGGATTGGATGTCGATGGTGAAAGAGTCGATCATGACACTTGTGCCGCGGTTCAACGCAGAGAGAATGACGAGGCAGTATCTGGAAGAGATGTACATACCGGCGGCGAAGAGGGGTTACGACATGACTCAAGATTCGTTCAAGCTGGCGAAGGAGCTGTCGGACTGGAAGATGAAGGTTCCACTCAGGTTTTCGTCTCTGAGGTTGGTAGATGTGAGTTTCGAGGGTATCCACGGCGACTCGATCCCTGTCGGCGAACCTTTCACCGTGAAGGTGCGGGTCGACCCGGGAAAGATGGAAAGGGATGAAATACTGGTTGAACTTGTCATCGGAAAAGTCGAGAAGCAGGATTTCTTGAGAGAACCGGCGAACGTCCCCCTCGAATGTTCGGGGGCCGAAGACGGGATGCTGATATATTCCTGCAGGCACAGCGTCCAGGAAAGCGGCTCTTATTCTTACGGTGTCCGGGCCATCCCTTATAAAAAGGACCTGATGAATAAACAGGAACTATGTTTGGTTCTTTGGGGGTAAAAAGGGTTGCTCCGGGGCCGCCCGCGGGCGGCTATAAGCCCGTACTCAGAGACTGTAAACTTGTTCCCCGGGAAGAACAGTAAACCCATGCTTCAGCAGGACATCGATGGCCGTATCCGTAGGGTTGAAACGGAAGATGATGATCGCGTTCTCTCCGCTTCTTTCGATGAAGGCATACATGTACTCCACGTTGATACCTTCCCGGGAAAGCACGGACAGGATTCCGTGAAGACCGCCGGGGCGGTCGGGCACTTCCACGGCGACGACGTCCGTACACTTCACGGTAAAACCGTTTTCCTGGAGGACCTTCCTCGCCGTAGGAACGTCATTGACGATCAGTCTTAGGATGCCGAAATCGGAGGTATCGGCAAGAGCGAGTGCCCGGATGTTTATGGCGGCCGCGCTCAACACACCGGTAACCTTTTCGAGGGCACCCGGTTTGTTTTCCAGAAAAATCGAGATCTGCTTTACTTTCACGAAAAACCCTCCTTCAGATGTTCCTCTTGTCGATGACGCGCTTCGCCTTTCCCTCGGAACGCTGGATCGTTTTTGGTTCCACGAGCTTGACCTGAGCCGTTATTCCGAGGTAATCTTTTATGTCTTTCTTTATTCGCTTCTCGAGATTCTGTAGCTCCTTGACCTCATCGGAGAAGAGCGTCTCGCTGACCTCGACTTGGATCTCGAGGGTGTCAAGGGTGTCGACGCGGTCTACGACCAACTGATAATGCGGCTCCACTCCTTCGATACCCATGAGAACGCTTTCGATCTGCGACGGAAAGACGTTGACGCCCCGGATGATCAGCATGTCGTCGCTTCTTCCCGAAACCCTATCCATCTTGACAAAGGTCCTGCCACAGCGGCAAAAATCGGTTGAAATCCTCGATATATCCCTTGTGCGGTAGCGGACGAGGGGAAAGGCCTCCTTGGTTATGGTTGTGAAAACGAGTTCACCGGGCTCGCCGGGAGGCAGGACTTCGCCGGTATCAGGGTCGATCGTCTCGACGATAAAATGGTCCTCGAAGATGTGCATGCCGTCACGCCCTTCGATGCATTCCATCGCAACGCCCGGACCCATCACTTCAGACAGACCGTAGATGTTCAAGGCTATTATGTTGAGGCTGTCTTCGATCTGCAGCCTCATTTTTTCACTCCAGGGTTCGGCGCCGAAGACGCCGACTCGAAGCTTGAGGGACCTCATATCGACGCCCAATTCAGTTCCCGCATCCGCGATTGTCAAGGCATACGACGGGGTGCAACAGATCGCCGTCGGTCCGAAATCCTGGAGGATGGTGATCTGTCTTTTCGTGCTGCCGCCGGACATGGGTATGACGCTGGCCCCGAGTTTTTCGGCGCCGTAGTGGGCGCCAAGGCCGCCCGTGAAGAGGCCGTACCCGTAAGCATTGTGAATTATGTCGTTTTTGGTGACACCGGCGGCGGTAAAGCAGCGCGCAACTAACTCGGACCAGTTTTCGATGTCCCGTCTCGTATAACCTACGACCGTGGCTTTGCCGGTCGTGCCGGATGAGGCATGGAGCCTGACGACGTTGCTCATCGGGACGGCGAAGAGGCCGAAAGGATAGTTGTTCCTCAAGTCCTCTCTGGTCGTGAAGGGGAGTTTCTGGAGGTCATCAAGAGACTTGATGTCGTCAGGGTCGACACCCGCCTGGTCGAAAGCCCTGCGGTAAAAACCCACCGTGTGATAAACCCGGTGCACGACTTGCTGGAGTCTTTTGAGTTGAAGGGCCTTCAGGGCTTCTCTGGGCAGGGTTTCTGCTTCTTCATTATATATCATGTGTTCTCCTTGAATCAGTTAGCGCGTGTGCCTTTGATGAATTCCTCCGTCATCCGGTAAGCCTCATCATCGCTGGACTGTTTTGGGGGATGTTTCATAAAATAGGCAGACGGAGAGTAAAGAACGCCTCCCTGTCCCCTCAGAAGGGCAAGCTTGCAGCAGCGAATGGCGTCAATGACGACACCGCCTGAATTAGGTGAGTCCTCGACGGACAAGCGTAACTCAAGGTTCATCGGAACATCGCCAAAAAGCCTTCCTTCCATACGCAAGTAAGCTATTTTGTTGTCTTTTTGCCATGGCACCCAGTCGCTCGGCCCGATGTGGATGTTTTCGTTCGACAGCCGGCGGTTGACCTGCGATTGGAGCGCTTCCGTCTTCGATTCTTTCTTCGAAGCGAGGCGTGACCGGTCGAGCATGTTCAAAAAGTCAGTGTTGCCCCCTATGTTGAGCTGATACGTCCGTTCCAGCTTAACCCCTCTATTCTTGAAAAGGTTGGTGAGGACGCGGTGGACGATAGTTGCGCCCAACTGGGACTTGATATCGTCTCCGATTACCGGAAGGCCTTTTTTGGCGAAGCGGTCGGACCATGCCGGGTCGCTGGCGATGAAAACAGGGATGTTGTTGATCAAGGCTATACCGGCCTCGAGGGCGCATTCCGCGTAAAATCCGGTGGCTTTCTCGGAACCGACTGGGAGATAGTTGAGAAGAATCTCGGCTCCCGAATCTTTGAGTATCCGCACGACGTCTTCTCGGGAAGGTTCCGGCTCACGGGCGACGCAAAATCTCAGTTTCTCCTCATAATCCGAAAGATGAGGTGCGATGCTGTCCAAGATGCGTCCCATTCGCACCGTAACGCCCTTTCGCGGGATATTCCGATGAAAAACCGTCGTACAATTCGGGAGCTGAAAGATTGCCTCGGAAAGGTCTTTCCCGACTTTTCGCTCGTCGACGTCGAAAGCGGCAACGACTTCGATGTTGAAAGGCTTGAAACCTCCGATGTCCCAGTGCATCAACCCCGTTGTGTCTTCTTGGCCTTTTTGGTCGCGATAGTATTCAATCCCTTGGACGAGGGCGGAAGCACAGTTGCCTATTCCTACGATCGCTATCCGTATATCCTGACCCATAGAAAATCAACCCCCTGAAAATTATTGTCATGCCGATTGTTAGGACTGAAAGCAGGTTGTGATGGAAAATAAAAAAGCAATGTTAAGTATATACATATAATAAGAATCGGCCGATAATTCAAATATAATTTATAATCCATGATGGACCGACGAATGTCGGTCAGACTCGGGACCGGCCGAGTCAACCGTACTGCTCTTTCAGCCAAGAATAATAGTCCCCGGTCCGGACTCTTTGAATCCAATCTCGGTTGTCCAGATACCAGTGGATCGTCTTCTGTAGACCGGAACGAAAGGA
>Ga0116147_1002828_pt1 | contig 17031 bp, 16 predicted proteins | sample AD_JPNHG3_MetaG_FD_89749 | JGI IMG/M metagenome (GOLD analysis project Ga0116147, IMG submission 89749) | Active sludge microbial communities of municipal wastewater-treating anaerobic digesters from Japan - AD_JPNHG3_MetaG | ecosystem: Engineered > Bioreactor > Anaerobic > Digestate | place...
ATAAACTTTTTTGACATAGTGTCCTCACCATGGAAATGAATTGTTCACCATCATCGCCAGCAGCGTATGTGCGCAGTCAACAACTATACCGGTGGCTTTTGCATCCACCTCATTAAAACCATTGCACTGCAAACGATAGTTTATATCTGGCGAATAGATGACAAAAGGAACTGGCTCGCCTGTATGAGTCCTTAGATTCAGTGGCGTTGGATGATCAGGCATAACCAGTACGGTAAATTCGCCATAGCGATTAAGCATATTGACAACAGGGCCAACTATCTTTGCATCAAAATCTTCTATAGCTTTCAGCTTGTGTTCAAGATTACCCTCATGCCCCGACTCATCAGGTGCTTCTACATGCAAAAACACAAAGTTGGCTCTATTCATGGCTTCAATCAAGGCTGCGGCTTTACCATCATAATTGGTGTCAATATAGCCAGTTGCACCTTCAACATATATGGGCGATAGTCCTGCTGCTTTCCCAATGCCATGAATCAAATCAACTGCTGATATGGTAAACCCGTATAACCCAAACCGCTTTGACAGAGGTTCCATAGTGGGTTTAAATCCACCACCCCATAGCCATATTGCCGTGGGATTTCCCCTGTATCGGGTTTTAGCCTCAGTAATAACCTTTGAATGAGCTATCACTTCAGATGCTTGTTTCATTATATCATTGAGCAGCTTGCTGTTATCACCCATAGGAAGATAATCATTAACAGCCTGGCCCTGAATATCATGAGGCGGCGTGGTTACTGGCATATCTCCTGTAAAATGCCGTATCACCACAATATTACGGTATGAAACCCCGGCATAAAATTCTATGTCTTTTAATTGTATCTGTTGTGCAAGCTCATCAATAACAATTTTTGTAAACGCTGAATCAATATGATCAGCGCTAAAATCCTTCATAATGGCATTGTCTATGGTCACTATATTGCAACGGAATGCAACATCATCTGGACCAAGTTCAATCCCCATATTCAATGCTTCAAGCGGTGCCCTGCCGGTATAGCACTGCACCGGGTCATATCCAAACAATGAAAGATTGGCAACATCACTTCCAGGAGGCATACCGTGTGGCACTGTATGTGCCAATCCGCAAATACCGTTTTTTGCCAGATAGTCCATGTGCCTGGTGTCGGTATACTGGAGAGGTGTTTTATCCCCCAGTTCGCCAATGGGGTAATCCGCCATACCATCACCAACCAGAATTGCTATTTTGCGATTAACCATAAACCAACGTTACCATATCCCCAATATGTAATCCCAAAGTACTTGAGCAATCGTTCTCACGCATACATAGTTCAACAAAGCCACTGCTTCCCTGCAATAAGCCTATGGCACCATGGTGCAGCTCTGCATAGGTTCTACAGTGATGCACCATGACATCCCTATTATGTACCACTACCTTTTGCAATGGTACAGGGTATCTATCATTTGGCAATGATAAAATGCAATTACCAAACCTATCTATATGCATTACCTTACACAGTATAGCACCACCACTTTCAGAAAAAAAAGGAAAGGGGACGTGGACATATTCACGCACTCGCCTCTTTGCTATTGCATCAATACCACTGGTAGCAAGCCGTGCGGCTATCACAGCAAAGATATCACGCGCATGAAATGTGCTTGAAGCATTTTTAAACGCTTCCGTTTCAACTGCCCATACATCCACCATATTTTTTATGCACGATAGTAACCCATTATCAGGTGCAAGGAAATAATAGGTACCATCAGTAGCTACTAAAATATTTCGCTGTGTCCCAACACCAGGATCAACAACCGACATGACAATACTATGAGCAGGAAAAAAGCTATAGGTTGTATACAGCATAAACTGGGCGTGCTCTATTGAATAGGGGACAATATCATGACAGATATCAACAATAGAGCCATTAAATCCATGTCGGTATAACACTGCCTTCACCACTCCAACATAGGGGTCACGTTGACCAAAATCTGTTAACAGTGCAATAATCATAGTAACTATCATAAAAATAGTAACGCTATACCTGTCATATACATAAACTACTTCACAATCAAATATTTTTTTATAAAAAACTATCAGTACAGCACATGATAAAAATACCCGAACCTATATAGATAATTACTGCCAGCTATAATTCTATAGTTAAATCCCTTAAAAAATTATTATGGTATTGCAAATATAATTATATATAAAGCATAAAAAAACATCTAACCCTTTAATGTGTTACTATCACTGGATACAGTAACAACTGCACAACCATTGTAGACATAAATTGCTTCAAAAATGAAAAATAAGTTTTACAGGTTATGATAAAAAAGACTTGCAATAATATACTACTATCGTTATATTTAGGTAAACGATGTAAAATTAACAATAATCCTGATAGCTTCATAGATATGGAAACCACATTAGAAAAAATACAATTTAGACTGGAGCAGAGCAAGGAAAAGCTTTTATTAGCCAGCATTTTCCTTGAGAAGAAAAAATATTGCGATTCAATACTATCCTCATACAGAGCAATTTTTTATGCAATACGAGTGTTGCTGGTGGGCAATGATATAGATTCAGATGATCCTGATACCATTATAGAAATTTTTGAAAAATACCTTGATACAACCGTTTTTCGCAATGCTGAAATAATTGAAATTGCAAAACGATCAAAAGAGATAAAAGATTATGTTGCTAATTCAAATAATCAAATTACTTATGATAATGCTAAAACAATGCTGAACAATGCATCAACTATTTTACATGAAGTTGAAAATTATTATAATCATTACAATTTAACTGCCACTAACGGATAAAATAAACACACTCTTCCATTCTATTTTATTTTGTTGTTCCGCTTTTTCATAAAAAGAAAATGTTTAACATAAGGATGAAACATCTCAGGAATAACGTTTATCTGCAATTCATCTGAATTATTAATAACCTGATCCGCTAAACTCTTTGTTATATCTTCAGTGGCAGAATCTATAACAGTTTTAAACCGTTTTACCACCTCTTTATCAACGGCATCCATAGCTAATTTATTCATTGCTGTACACAATTTTAATAGATTAGTCTTTCTTTTACCCTTTGATGGTGATTTTTTTACATTAGATCTCGATGGCATTATACAATAACCCCCTAAATAATCAGCAATGCTAAAAATAATTGTATATAATGCAAACATAATTTTCAAAAAAAAAATTCCATACACTATTATATCAGACTGCATATAAGCATGATTACCAATACCATAGTAACACATAACAGAATAATCTAAAAAATTTTTGATACCCATATGACAACAAAACAATAGCACAACACCTTGCCCGGCTGTTGATACTATAAACTGGTTTTATAACTGCTTGTAAAAAAATATAACAAAAAGACTTTTCTTTACCGACAATTATCATACATGAACCTCTGATAATTATTTTACGGATGTTCCATGGCGGGCGAGCATTGGAAAAATTATTTGTTGTTTTTCCAGATAATGAAAAATTAATTTTTAGAGTGTCTATAAACTTTTTATACAGGAGTATATCATATGACATGTGATAAATGCGGCGCAGAGATAAACAGGCTTAACCACTACTACATACCTGGCGATAAAAATACCAGAGGTAAACGTTACTGCATCCGATGCGCTAAAGAAGAAAAAATAGTTACACTTATTTAGATAAGCACTAAAAGTTTTACTAAAACATGACATTTATGGTACAGGGCCATTGCAGCAGTAACAATTAACTTGACATGGCTATCGATGTAATGACATAATCCTATGTATGGAAAATGATCAAATTTCTATCCTTATTGTTGATGATGAAGAAAAGATATGCAATCGCTTAGCAACCGTATTGCAGCGGGAAGGCTATTGCACTACAGCTACAACAGAAAGCCAGCAGGCAATCAACTATCTTTCACAACAACCATTTGATATAATTATTACTGATTTGAATATGCCACAACATAGCGGTTTTCAGATAATGGAGTACATTCAGCAGGCTGGTATTAATATACTTATTATTGTTATAACCGGCTATGCATCGGTTGACGCCGCTATAAAATCCATTAAATTGGGTGCTTACGATTTTATTCAAAAACCTTTTGATATTGAAACGCTGAAGTTAACTATAAAGCGTGCAGCTATTACTATAAAGCTGAGAAGGGAAAATGAACGGTATGTAGAGGAGCTTAAAAAACTCAACACCTTGAAAAATGAATTTATCTCCATTGTTTCCCATGACCTTCGCTCACCACTGGCAACTATTGGTGCTTATGTAAAATACCTTACCAAAAAAGAAGATTTCCCTGAAAAATATATGCGGTATTTGTATATCATTGGAGATATTGCCGAAAATTTATATAATCTGGTCAATGAACTACTGGATGTCTCCAAAATAGAACGTGGTATTTTACATTTAAACTATGAAGAGGTTGATATCAATACAGTTATTACATCAACAATCGAAACCTTTTCAACACTGGCAAAAGAAAAAAACAATGAAATCATATACACACAAAAACCCATGCAGCCTATAATAAGGATTGACAGGATAAAGATAATTCAGGTTCTCAATAACCTTTTGAGCAATGCAATCAAGTTTACGGAAAATGGCACCATAACCATAAAGGCAATATCACATGAAAATGGTATATCAATTGTTATACAGGATACAGGTATTGGCATAGATGATGAGCTTAAAAAAAGCATATTGGACACCTATACTCTGCTACATACCAATGGAACACGTGGCGAAATAGGAACAGGACTGGGATTAACTATATGCAAACGTTTTGTTGAACTTCATGGAGGTTCCATCTCAGTTGAAAGTGAAAAAGATAAAGGCAGTATATTTACTATTTTTCTTCCTTATACAATTACATGACCTTGCTGAGGCTGACCATGGCAAAGCAATTTCTTAAACTTAGTTTTTCAAAACGATATCCGCTTTTTATCATTGTCACCATCTCTTCATGCTGTATTGCTGTAATAATTGTAACTATCAACGTAATCTCTTCTATGTATACCACATCAGTTGACTATTCAAAACAACTATCCATCCAGCATATAGAGTCTATGAGCATGGTCCTGCACAAACTGATATCAGAAACTATCGCTAAACCTGATACTACGCATGATACAAATACTATACCAGATAAAAAAAAACTATCTCAACTTGTTGAACAAATCAATGCAATAGCTACATTTTATATAGCAAAACCAACTGATAATGACAGAAACTATATCGTGGTTGAAACTATAAAGGCAGCACCATTACAGGGTAAAATTATTACTGATCATTCAGCCAATTTCATTATGCGAAAAGGGTTGCTAAGAGTTACCGTTAATCCATCAATCAAAGACCACCCTTACAGCTATATTGAAAGCTATATGCCGCTCAAGTATAACAACAAGAATTATATCATTATTATTCACTGGCTGGTTCCCCATATAGGCATATTGCAGAACAAACACGCTGCCGACTTACGATCCCTTATCCAGATAATTGCAATCATCATTCTTGTCACAGTTTTCATTATTACTTTTTTATCAATAATTCATTTTATGCGCACACGGTCCCTTTTACAGGAACTATCGCACAGCATTCAAAGTATTGCAAATGGCAATATGGACATGATGTTAAATGACAGCATTGACAATGATCTAAAGACTATTGCTGTTTCTTTTAATTCACTTGCACAGGAATTTAAAAATAAGGATGAAGCCTTAAGAAAAATAAAAGAAGAAACATTTACAGATATCTTTAAACAAGGGGTGCAGCGTTTAAAAGAAAATCAATTTGATGAAGCCATAGCATGTTTTATCACAGTAACTATATTTAAACCAAACAGCTTCGCAAGCTACTTTAATTTAGGTGTGTGTTGTGCAAAAAAAGGTGAACTTAATAAATCAGTAGAATACTTTACACAAGCGCAAGAAATTAATCCTGACAATCAGCTAACCAGGTGCTATATTGAAAAAATACAAGGCTTGCAATAAGGTATAGCAGCACAATGTATGAGCAGTTAGTGCAAAAAGTTAAAAACCTGCCCCCAAAGCCGGGGGTGTATCTTTTTAGTGATGCAAAAAATGAAATTATTTATATTGGTAAAGCGTCATCGTTAAAAAAAAGAGTTTCTTCATATTTCAAGATGCACGTTGACGCAAAGACAAATGTGCTTGTTTCCAGCATCCACGATATTGATTATATTATAACACAAAGCGAGATTGAAGCACTGCTTTTAGAAAGCTCACTTATAAAAAAACATAAGCCAAAATATAATATTCAGCAAAAAGACGATAAGCGATTTCCTTACATTGCTATCACGCTGCATGAACAATTTCCACGTATTATATTTACCCGTAAAATAGTATATAATGGCGATAAATATTATGGACCATTCACCGATGCTCAGGCTGCACGGAAAACGGTTTCGCTTATCAATAAAACATTTCAGTTGAAAACATGTACCAAAGAGATACCATTAAAACCAGGACAGCGTCCATGCCTCAATCAGCAGATTGGCAGATGCCAGGGGGTATGCACGGGTATTGTTTCTCAAGCTGAATATCGCAATGTCATACACGCTGTGATGCAATTTTTAGATGGGAATATTGATCCGGTGGTTGAAAACCTCACTGCTCTCATGAATACATATTCAAACACCATGCGCTTTGAGATTGCAGCACAGATCCGTGATATGATATACGATATCCAGACGATATCACAAGAACAGCATGTGGTAACTCCCCTGGGGCAAAACCAGGATTACATTGGTTTAACCGCACATCAGGATGAAGCATTTATTCTTGTATTTCAGTTCAGACATGGAAGTCTTATTGGGAAGCGTATATTTGTCTTTACCAATGCAGAGTATACCAGAACATCAACTTTCATTGCTCAATTCATTGTACAGTACTATGCCAGCAATGAACCTCCGCAATCAATTATTATCCCCGAAGCAACCGATGATAAACAAATCCTTGAACAGTATACTTCAGAAAAAGCAGCGCAGCCGGTAACCATTGCATTACCCCGAACCAGTCATGAACATGCGGTTATGAAGCTAATACAAAAAAATTTAGATCTTCTCGTTGCTCAAAAGATTGCTCCTGACCAGAAAAAAGCCCTCTTTGAGCTGCAGCAGGTGCTTGCACTTCCTGCACTGCCTGTAACGATAGAATGTTTTGATATATCAAATATTCAGGGTAGATTTGCCGTTGCATCCATGGTGCATTTTACCGATGGCATGCCCAATAAAAAAGAGTACAGACGATACCGTATTCGTGCTTACTTGCAGCCCAATGACCCCGGCATGATTCATGAGGTTGTAGGCAGGAGGATACAGCATTGCATAAACGAAAAACTGCCGTTGCCTGATTTGCTTGTTATTGATGGTGGTAAAGCTCAGCTTTTACGAGCCCTTGAGGTACTCAACACATTTGAATGTTCTATACCGGTGATTGCCCTTGCAAAACGTTTTGAAGAGATATATACTCCACACAGCTATCCCCTGCGCCTTCCTGTTACATCACCCGCATTAAAACTATTGCAAACAATACGCGATGAAGCTCACCGCTTTGCCATCACCTATCATCGCAATCTTCGCGATAAAAACCTTACCACATCAATTCTGGATGAAATACCGGGCATTGGTACGCAGTACAAAAAAAAGTTGCTCCAGAACTTTGCAACTATCCAGGGTATAAAACAGTCGGATATAGACACCATTTCATCGCAGGCAAAGATTCCAAAAAGTGTAGCCCAAAAGGTATATCATTTTTTTAATGCGCAGAGTGAGGAGAAGCAATAACAGGTATTTTTATTTTATGGTGCGATAGTTACTATATATCAATAACTATCGTACACCCATCTGTACCAGCCCGTTATAAATAAATTGTACCGCCATAGCCGACAGGATAAGTCCCATCAACTTGCTGATTACCGAGATACCGGTGCGTCCCAGCAGTGTCTGCAATGGTAAAGCGATAGCCATTACCAGCATCGCTATTAAGAAAGTAGCTATAGAAATTATTGAAATAATGCCAAGCTTTACTATGTCCCCCTGTGCTTGAGAGCTGAACATCAAAAGAGCCGCAATATTGCCGGGACCGCATAAAAAAGGAATGGCAAGCGGAAAAACCGCAATGTCGGTATCCATAGTATATTCTTCTTTATCATCAAACTGCTGGGTGCGGCGAGGACGTGCAAGCAGCATATCCATAGCAATGATAAACAACAGTATTCCCCCGGCTATCATAAATGAACCGGGTGTAATACCTATAAAGCGCAAGAATACATGTGCACTGAATATGAAAAATAACGATACACCAATAGATATTGCCGTTGCCTTGACGATGACTTTTTTACGATATGCAGCATCACACGGTGCCAGATAAGCAACAAAAACTGGAATTAATCCCAGAGGGTCCACCACAAAAAATAAAGTAAAAAATACTGTAGGGATAAAGCTTGCATCACTCATGGTTATACCACAACATATCGCACATCCAATATTTCAGGCAGCCCTGATAACATGGTCAGCACATCATGCGGCACGTCCTCATCTATTTCTAAAATAACCAGTGCTTTACCGCCGCGCCGCGTCCGTGCCAGATGAAGGTTTGCAATATTGATATGGTGCTGCCCCAGAAATGTTCCAATTACTCCAATAACATTGGGGACATCATTATTGTGCATCACAAGCATTCTGCCTGACGGAATAAAATCAATGAGGTATTCATCAAAACGGACCACCCATGGTTGCTTTGCAATTACCGTCCCCCAAAGCTCACTTTTCAATGCTCCGCCTTCTGCTTTCACCTGTATGAGATGTGCCCAATCACCTGCTTCCGTACTTTCTCCGCTATGCACCTTTATACCCCGCTCTGATGCAATAAACGTAGCATTAACATAATTTAAAGGCCTATCAATAAAGGGCGATAGTAATCCTTTAAGGTAAGCTGCCGTTAAAGGGTCCTTGCTGAAATTACCAAATTCACCGCAGTAGTATATCTGTACAGAAGAGATTTTGCCGTCTAACATTTTTGCCTGAAACCTGCCCATGCGCTCCATACAATTAATAAACGGTTTCATAAAATTGTACTGATTCATATCAACCGATGCAAAGTTTACACTATTTTGCACAATATTTCTGGTAAAGTAATCAACAATTGTTTGGGCAGCTTCTATTGCTACTGAAACCTGCGCTTCATAGGTGTACGCCCCTAAATGCGGTGTGAGGATTACATTGTTAAGTTCATGGAATGGCGGCAGGTTGTCAGGCGGCTCCTGTGTATAGACATCAAGCGCAGCTCCAGCAATGCGTTTTTCTTTTAATGCATTATATAAATCCTGCTCGTTCACTATTCCTCCGCGAGCACAATTAATGATGAACACCCCTTGATTAAGTTTTTTTATAACATCTGCATTAATCAAATTGTTTGTTTCATTGGTTAGTGGTGTGTGCACACTTATGAAATCAGCCTTTTTCCAGATTGTATCAAGATCAACTATATCAATATCCAGTGCTGTCAGCTTCTCCTTTGCTACGTAAGGATCAAATCCCACAACATTCATGCTCAATCCCTTGCATAATTTAGCAAGCTCTGACCCCACACGTCCCAATCCAATAATCCCTATGGTTTTTCTTCTCAGTTCTGTCCCTTCAAATTTTTGTCTTTCCCATTTTTGCTGTTTCATTGAAGTATACGCCTGTGGAATATGACGCGCAAGTGCACAGATAAGGGTAATTGCAAATTCAGCGGTTGAAACGGTGTTCCCGCCCGGTGCATTGGTAACAATAATACCTTTAGCCGTTGCACTGTCCACATCAACATTATCCACACCTATACCGGCTCGTGCTATTATCTCCAATTTTGCACCAGCATCAATGATGTCCTTTGTAACATGCGTTGCCGAACGGATAATTAAAGCCTGTGCATTCGTTATCTCCTTTTTTAAATCATCAGCTTTTAATCCAGGTTTATACACTATATCAAAATCAGGATTGCTCTGTAAAAGTTTCAATCCTTCAGGTGCTATTTCATCGGTTATCAGTATCTTCTTCCTCATAAACCCTCCCTGTACAGGTATCATTATAGTATATAATAGAGCAGAAGTAATGAAATGTCAATCACTACAGAGGGGTTTTTACTGCCTTTTTCTGCACCATACAGCAGTTCAGGCTTACCATTGATGAAATTTATTACAATAAGCCATATGTTGCTTTATTTAAGAATAAAATCACGAAAATAAATTTCCTTAATTTTACCTGTTAGTAACAACACATTGATATGAGCCTTTAATTCTTCTGACAGATTTACTCATTCTTCAATAGTATAAAGGTGGTCATATTCTTTATCAGCTATAATCAGCTTACATATTTTTTCAATCTTATGATTCTACAAATTTGCGGCGTATTTTGCAGGTGTTGTTCCAAAAAAACGTTTATACTCCCTATTAAATTGTAAAGGACTTTCGTAGCCTGCACGTAAAGCAGCAGCATACGCATTGAGACCTTCCTGAATCATCAGTTGACGGGCTTTATGGAGCCGTACGCTTTTAATATATTGTAGCGGTGATGCGTTGGTCACTGCTTTATAGCTGGTATGAAATGCTGATACACCCATACAAAAGATTATTGTATAATACTATTTGACAAAACTTCCATTATCACTATAAATGGTAGCATGCATTATCTATTGATAATACCAAAAATCAAAAACATCATATTTCTTGAACGTGAGGAATTTCCTGCTTCTTATAATGGGGAACTCAATTACCAGTGCAGTAAAGTAATATTTTTTGCATCGCTGGTATGTATTTTTGCATGGTTAAGCTATGTTGGTGTTGATAGCCAGATTTGCCCCGACCAACCGCTGATACCTCTCCTTCGTTACGGATTAACGGCGGTATCGCTTATCATATTTATTTTGCAGTTTTTTCATTTTTTTAAGCGGCATAGCATGGCTCTTTTAGCAATTCTTGGACTTTATCTTGAGGCTGCAACGGGAATCATCACCGGACTGGCAAAAGGCGACACTGTGTACATGGGAGGTTATTTCTTCGTGCTTATGATTCCGCTCGTTGCTCCAATGAATAAGTTCATACTGTGGAGTGAGATTCTCTTTTCCGTTGCGCTGTTTTTTGTTATAGGGCTTTCACTGGGGATGGAATTTGTAACTGTTCGCGACCAGTACACACTCAACGACATGATTGTTGTTGTTCTTTTCACACTCGGTTTCATTTATATTCTTGACAGGCTTCGATATGCAAGCTGGCAAAAATCTCAGCAGATTGAAGAGCAGCGTATACATATACAGTTTGAGAAAGAACGCGCTGAAAGCATTGTAGCAGAAGCTAAAACAGTGGTGGAGCACGTCCGAAAAGCTTCAATGATCATTAACAATTTTTCAGGCGATATTACTGCCATAATAAACGAACATTCTACTATTTTTACAAAAAGCCGCGATATCGGCACAAACATCATTCAATCATTTCAAGTGCTCAGGGAAGCAACATTTAAGGAAATTGAAAACAATCGCGAAATCAACGATCTCACCAGAGGACTTGGCATGGACCTGTCAAACGCCGCTGAAACCGGAAAGGAAGCAAGTACCGAAGCCAAAAAGATACAGGAACTCTCGGACGACTGTAACCGTAAACTTCAGGAAGCCCATAAAACAATTGAACGCCTCCGTGACGAATCTAAAATGATTGAGGAAATATCACAGACCATCAACGAAATAGCAGACCAGACAAACCTGCTTTCTCTCAATGCATCAATAGAGTCTGCGCGTGCAGGAGAACACGGACGAGGATTTGCCGTTGTTGCCGATGAAATCTCTAAACTGGCGGACAAAAGCCAATCGTCAGCTAAAGAAATCAGCGGCATAATAGGCCGGTCGGTGGAAAGAATTTTGAGTGCATCAGTGCAGATTGATGAGGCTTCCGGTGCGCTTACCGAAATAATAGGATTTCTTGAAACAAACAGGTCATTCTTCATCAAATTTCAACAACTGGTATCTTCGCAGGATAAAAACATACATACAGTAATTGATCATCTGGAAAATTCGCTGGAGTACACCGGATATATCTCAGAGCTTACAGAAAAAAATTCCAATGCAATTGCACAATCCCAGGAAGCGCTTGGCCAGATCCACCATTTTTACGATAGTCTTACTGAGATATCCCTGACCTTCAAGCACCTTTCTGGAGAGCTCACCGGTCATGTTGACAACTTGCAGAAAACATTAGGTGAATAAGTACTCTATAGATAATCAATCTCAAATTCATTGCATAAAATATGATAATCATTTTCATTAATAGCATTCGCCATTAAAAGACCTTCGAAAGCGATATTTTCAATTTTTGTTATTACAGAGACAATTAATAACATATGCTGATTTTTGTATATCCAACGCACCGATAAAGTAGAGATGTGCTTTTTTACCTCAGTCTGGCTTATAATAATTTTCTATAACTCATCAGCACCTCGTTAACAGACAAAATTACAGCAATTATGTGTAATATGAACTAATGTCGTCTCCACCACCACGCAATGAGCGAGCCCGAAATGTTGTGCCATATACTGAATAGTGCACCTGGCAGCGCACTGATTGCTTCAAAATGGATAACCGCGAGGGACACCGCAAGTCCGGAATTTTGCATACCCACCTCAATGGCAATGGTTCGCCTTATCTTTTCATCAAAGCCAAATAACCAGCTTGCCAGGTAACCCATAATCAGTCCCAGCACATTGTGCACCATAACAACGCCTATCACAAGCAACCCAACTGTTTTCAGGGCTAAAGCATTCGCGGCAGTAATACCCGCTACAATAGTAACTATCGCCACAACCGAAACAGAGGGGAGTATGGTTATGACAGTTTTTATTTTTTCTTTGAACACGGAGCGGATGGTGATTCCCAGAATAATTGGTATAATAATGACCTGCAGTATGGAAACCAGCATGGGTATAACCGGCACATGTATCCATGTACCCGCATACAGGTAGGTTAACAGCGGTGTAGCTAACGGTGAAACAAGTGTTGTTGTAATTGTCAGTGCAACCGAAAGTGCCACATCGCCTTTTGACAGGTAGGTGACAACATTGGATGCTGTGCCGCCGGGGCATGTGCCAACGAGTATAACCCCAATTGCAAGCATCGGAGGCAATTGAAATACCAGGCACAACAGGTATGCAACAAATGGCATGATAATAAACTGACCTATCACTCCCGCAATAAGTGCACCAGGAATTTTTGCTATGTGTATAAAATCAGTAAATTCAAGTGTCATGCCCATCCCAAACATGATAATACCTAAAAACAACGGTATATATGCCGCAAGCCCTTTGAATAGAGCAGGGAAATGATAGCCACATAGTGAAAAAACCACAATCCACACTAAAAAATATTTTTCAATGATATGCGTTAGGTTTGTCATATATGTGTTCCGGTTACTTATAAAAAAGGTATGGGGCGATAGTTACTGTTTAACAATTTATAGCATTTAATAATTGCAAAGGTGTAATGAACTGCGTAGTGGTTACACCAGCATGGAATGTACAGAGCAGGTAAAAAACTCGCTCTCCCCGGGAATTGAACCCGGACACACGGCTCCGGAGGCCGACGCTCTATCCGTTGAGCTAGGAGAGCTGTATACCAAACCGTTTCTATTTAGTAAAAGACACGGTTACCTGTCAAGATAATTTATAATACCATGCAATGCTGAGGCAATAGCAACAGTAGTATTACCAACACAAACAAGAAATAATACAATGATTGGCATACTGTTTATAGATACAAATAATCATTGTGTTTTCAATAGTATACACTGTAGACATTTAAAATACGAGTAGCTCTTAAAAAAATATGGAGATAGTAAAATCTATGTTTTTTTATAAAACCAGCAAAAAATAATTATACAATAAAAGTACCTGATGACTATATAAACAAGAATATCGAAATACTATTATTTCTGATTGATTCTCCAGAAAATGGTATAGCAGTAAAATCAAATATTGCTTCAGGAATAGGAAAAAAAGGGGAGCTTTTAAGCTCAAAGGGTACCGATCCAGGCTTTAAAAAATAGAAAACGAAAAAAAGTAAAGATTGCTGATACTATCATAGCTGCAACAGCACAGATATATGACGTAACTCTCGTAACAAGGAATGGAGATAATTACAATGGATTAAAACTAAAAGATCCATTTTTCATGTACCATATCGATTCCATAACTTCAAAATATAAATATATAACTATACAAAATAAAAAATTTTTGCATTACAGGTTATATAAACACAATCTTTTGAATTTTTTAAAGGATTAATACAAAATTTTTTGTTTTTTTTGCCGATATAAGCTATTAATAGTGTTGACAAGTAAGCAGCAAAAATTTTTTTGGTGCTATACTTTCCTCCAATTTAATGATTGGCGAACCTCCAAATTCTCTTTAGAGGGGAACCCTCTTCCCCTCTACTTTTTTATAGTGTTATTATGTAAAGATCTGACATTATATCAGTAAAACCCCTGATACTCGTTACGGGTTATTCTATATTTTTTCCTATAGTACTTAACAATGGCAGGCTTTATCATAAGGTAGCTTGCGATAATTCGGTCGGGCCAACCATATTCCAAAAGTTTGATGATTGTTTTCCTCATGGTTCCCTCCTTGAATTTAAGCATACTATTCCGTTCTGGATATAATATAACCTTTTATAAAATTTGCAAGCTTTTTTTTATATTTGTCAAAATTTTTTGATCCTCATGTATATAGCAAAAATGTCATAAAATTATACTTGTCTTTATAGGTATAATTTTGTACTGTACCATATTAATAAAATAATAACATAATTGCATACAGCACAAAATCTTAAATAAGAAGTTCATATGGCACGAACAAATAAATTTAATGTTGAAGATAATATTGTAAATAGCATAATCGGTGAAGGCTCTGAATTTAAGGGTGAATTTAAAATCAATGGGTTGCTCCGTATTGATGGTAAATTTAAAGGAACTATCGCCACCGATGGGAAAGTACTTATAGGACAAACGGGAGAAGCTATCACAGATATCAAAGCTCGTGTTGTCGTTATTGGTGGAACTATAAAAGGCAATATCTTTGCCTCTGAGCGTGTTATTATGCTTTCTACCGGTGTAATACAGGGTAACGTTATTACTCCCAGTCTTATAATGGAAGATGGTGTTACCTTTGAAGGTAATTGTATCATTAATAAAGAGCAAAATATATGATCGAGATAGTACCGCCAAATCAAAAGAAAAACGAGCAAAAGCTTGTTAAACAAAAAAAAGGGAGTAAAACAGCGGGGGCATCATCTCCCTTCCGTACTACCTTTGAACAAACCATTGAGTTTTCTTTACCCGAAACTATAGAAGAACTTTTAAACAACCTGAAAGACCAGGAAAAAAATTTCCTATCCGATCCTTCAATGTATAATATGCAGCGATATAAAGCACTGATACAAAAGATAGTAAAAATACTGGTGAGCGAAGAATATACAGTTAATGTTTTACAGCGCAAGCGTCGGGATAGAGCAGATTTTATTGTTATCCAGAAAATTGAGAACAAGCTTGAAGCAATAACAAATGCCTATATAAAAAATGAAGCATTTAATTTTTTAAAAGCCTTTGATGAAATCAGAGGGCTTATCCTGGATCTTAAACATTGATTACCATGCAACCTTTATCAGGCAACCATAAGCAACAAACTATTATTTATCACTGTTTACACAATGCTTTGCTTCCCCATTCCCTGCTTTTTACCGGGCTTGAAGGTATTGGCAAAAAATTGTTTGCTCTGACATTTGCCAAAATGATGTTTTGCAAAAACAATGCGTGTAATACATGCCCCTCATGTCTTCAGATTGAACATGGAATACACCCTGACGTTATTGTAGTTGAACCCAATGATAAAGGCACCATACCGATTGGTAATAATGATGAACATGAAGGTTCTATACGCTGGCTTATTGCACGCATTTCGCTTGCGCCGGTTAATGGCAATAGAGTTGTTATCATTAATGATGCTCATACCATGAATGTGCAGGCGCAGAATGCCCTTCTTAAAACCATTGAAGAACCACCTCGCAATAACTTTATCATTTTAATAAGCTCTGAGCGCAATCAGCTATTGCCAACCATACACTCCCGGATTACTGAATATGTCTTTAACCCTCTTTCGCAAGAAGAGCTTACAGCCATTCTAGTACACAATGGCGTGCCTCATGAAAAACACAACGCCATCCTTCCCGTTGCAAGCGGTTCAGCATCCTATGCTCTGACACTTTCTGACGACACACTATATGCTATGATAGTAGACGCCTATCGTGCCATTGTAAGCTTTGTTGTACACCCTGATGTTTTTTTCCATGATCTTTTGCCACTGCTACAGGCCATAGGTCCTTATAAAACAATTGATCTTTTAATTAACATCTTCAGACTTCATTGCAGCAATAGTTTCCCTTCCCTTCCCTGGCTCGATAGTTACCTTAAAGAGGAAACCGCTGTGGAAATTATTAAAATATTACTTGAACTGAGAAGGGGCCTTTCACACAATATTAATATTAGAATGGCATTGAAAGGCATGCTATACTCTTTATGTTTTTCATATTATAATAAACGAGATACATTATGGATATAACAGGCGTAAAACTTCGCTGCAGTCAGCAGATATATCACGTATATACCAACAATCTGTTTGTAAGGCGCAACTCACTCTGTGTTGTAGAAACTGAGCATGGCATAGATATTGGCAGGGTTTTTAAAAAGATTTTATGCCAGCCTGATGAGTCATTAAAGGTTACCGGCAAACTTTTGCGGCTTGCTACCGCTGAGGATTTGGCAACGCTGCCGCAGATAGAAGCACTTGAAGACAGAGCTTTCCAGATATGCAAGGAAAAGATTAAAGAAAAAAAATTAGAGATGAAGCTTATCATGGTTAAAAGCCTTTTTGATAAAACAAAGATCATATTTTATTTTGTTGCTGACGGGCGCATTGATTTCAGAGAGCTGGTTCGC
>Ga0116147_1002846_pt1 | contig 16934 bp, 18 predicted proteins | sample AD_JPNHG3_MetaG_FD_89749 | JGI IMG/M metagenome (GOLD analysis project Ga0116147, IMG submission 89749) | Active sludge microbial communities of municipal wastewater-treating anaerobic digesters from Japan - AD_JPNHG3_MetaG | ecosystem: Engineered > Bioreactor > Anaerobic > Digestate | place...
GAAGAGATCGTGGCTTTCTCATACTTGATCTTGACCGCTAGATCTAAGGCTTGTTTCAAAAAAGTGAAAGACTCCGGTAGATTTCCTGTCCTGGCGTGCACTTTGCCAATGTCTCCCAATAACGTCGCCTTTCGATCCCACAAGCCTACTTCCTCGCAAATTAAGATGCCTTCCTGATACCAGCTTAGGGCGCCTTGAAAATCGCCTTTGTCTTCTAAAACATGCCCAATGCAAGCATCAGCGTTCGCTTCCTCTGTTTTCAATGATGCCCGCCTGGCTATATCAAGAGACTCAAAAGCTAAAGATTCCGCGTCGGCCGACTTTCCCATTTGGACAAATAAATAGGATTTTTGGCGATATATATCCGCCTGTTCCCTCAAGAGTCGCTTCCGTTTGGTCGCCTTTAGTACCTCTTCAAGGATAGACAGGGCCTCGCCCGGCCTGCTTACATCTCGAAGGATCACTGACTTCAGAATAAGCGCTTTTATCAAAGTAATCTCATCTTTTTTTACTAAGCTTATTAGCTTTGATACACGGTTAAGCGCTCGCCGCAACTCGCCTTGATCGCGAAGTTTTGCGCAAGCTGTTAATTCTTCTTTGAGAGTTTCCTTGTTTAATCTCATGTTAATGCCTCTTTTTATATTATTTATCATATGGGTGTGATCAAGCAAGCTTATATTATCATCTCATGGTTTTTTTCGGCTTTTTCTACCCGCCAGCATAATTCCCAGCGCCACCGCGTCGAACATATTGTAATGAAACGCGGCTTTCCACTTCCGATCCTGGGTCAGATAGACTTTGAGCTCCGGGTATCTGGCAATAACAACTCGAGCCACATCTTCCTTGGTGGCCAGGCCATTGCCGCAAATCGCCTTTTTCATGGTACTGGGGGCAAAACAAATGATGGGAAGTTTTTTCCGTTTGGCAATATTCATTATTTCGTCAAACAAGACATTCAAAAGGGCAGAATTGCGGTTATTGGCAAAAAATGTTTTTTCCACCACCAGCATCTGGGGCTGGTAATCCTTGATTAGCCGCAGAATGATCTTCCGACAGGTCTGGATGATTTCATGGGGCGACCGACGGTTGCGAATCACTTTTACGCCGCTGTACAAAAGCGCGCCGTTATCCAGAAAGGCCACACCCATGTTTTTAGTACCCGGATCAATGGCCAGGATCTTGGCACGGACATTATTTATCATTTATTTAGCAGGCGAAGAAAGGAATCGCTTTCCCCCGCCACCCGTATTTAATGCTTATCGTTTATTGCGCTCAGGCATACATGGCCCAAAGCTACCGCCTCAAACAGTCTTAAAAAATAGGGATTCCGGTTTCTCGCTTCTCGTTTGAATTCGTGGGCCAGTTCTGGATATTCGGCGGTCAATATTTTAATCAGCTCTTTTTTATTGGTTCGACCACGGCCTATCATAACGCTTTTCAAATCTTGAATGGAGTAAGAAATAACTGCCATCCCCCGCTTTCGGCAATAGGCCTCTATGCCAGTGGCCATATTTTTGAGGTTGGCCGAGCTTCTGGCCGGATGGAGTTTTTTGATCACCAGGATCTCCGGATTGTATCGCGCAATGAGGCCTGCCAAAATGTCGTTCACTTTTTTCAGCTTCCTTTGCACATCCTTACCTGGCAGGCATTTCAAACGCCACTCGCTGAGCTCGCAATCGCTAAAGATCGCTATCGCCAGGTATCTCCAGCCCGGATTAATGGCGATGATTTTGGGACACGTCATGTTCTCCTGCATAATATTGGACTAAATAATTAAATAGGGCTCCTCTGGTTTTTTTAATTTTATTGGCTGGAGGCTTCATCGCCTCCTTAAAAGCCTGCTTAATGATTCCCATCTCATACTTTTTGACATAGGCCAGATAAAGGGGCAGGTTTTTTTTATCCTTAAAGGCCTGACATATTTCCAGAGCGATGGCGACGTCCCTGCTCTGTAAGCTCGTCTTAGCTGCAACGTTATTGTTTGTTAATATATCTTTTTTTAACGTCTTATCGTTAGGCGCAAAGCTCGATACGGAATCTTCGCTTGTCTGCCAGGTTTCTCGACCTTTTGGGAGTAAAACTGATTGACATAATTCTGTCACTCTGCCTGGCATAACTATGTCACTCTGTGTTACATAGGGATGTCGCTGTGTGTAAGTTTTCCACTTTTTAATTTCAATGATCAAACACCGTCCGCTATTTTGGGTCGCGATGTAGTCATTATCTCTTAAAACATCGAGCCACAACCTTATTGTTCTTGCCTTAACGTCCATGTGCCGGCTGATTGTGCCGACTTTTCTTTTCAAAGTGCCGCTGCTGCGGTTCGCGCAAAGAATGAAATACATTAGGAGCCAGAGAGCGCTTTTCATTTTTCGATAATGCTTTCCCTGATTGTCCAACACCAGCCCCTGCCAAACCGGAGCCCACCAGTCCGGTTGATGGCTGGTGTCAGCTTTTGCCATGACCTTTGCCAATTTCGTTAAGGCCGTCATTCCTTTTCAAGCATCTTTTTTAATGTTGATTCCCTTGTTTGAATATCATCTCGTAGTTTGTCGTAAAGTTCGTGATACAGATACGCGACCGGCACGCGATAGAGGATCTCCAGTTTCAGAGCGTTCATGAGATTTGGACGCTTATCCCCGCGCTCGTAGTGGGAAAGCTGGGACGAGTTCTTTTGAGCAATTAAAAAGGCCACCCTCTTTTGAGAGAGGCCCTTTTTCTTTCGATAAGTCCAGAGCCTGTTTGGAATTACCTGCTTGGGCATACTACTCCACTTAAATGTTTACATTTCGAATTTAGCAAATAAAAACGAATAAGTAAGAAGGATGAATTTGTCTAAAAGCACAAATTATCTAAGTGGTCTGCGGATACGTACGGGATAATCAATAAGTCATCTATGTTTTGAATAATTTATTTTTATCTTAAGTGAAGCTCGACATATTACATGTATATCTAGTTGGTTAAGTATTGTAAAACATCCATTAGCCATTTGGCAAGAAAATCCAAAACAAACACACTAACCAGCATTTTAGATATCCTGACCGCTCTTTTGATTCCCGAAACCTGTAAACTTAACTATCTTCAAATATAAATGAACCTACTTTTCAATAAGCTATCTATCGCGTTGATATCAAATTTTTATTGAAGTCAGTAACTCGGAAAGTTTTGTTTTTGTAGCAGCTTTCAATCGATAATGCTCAGGTGCCTATTCCGCTGATGTCGCCACCTGATTCCGAAGGAATCCGCCATGCGATTCCGAAGGATGTCGCCACCCTGTTCCGGATCATGTCGCCACCCCTTGGGTCGGAGCGAAGCGACGCTGGTTTTTAGTTGTTTGTCATAACTTATCCTTCGATGTCAAGTCGGCATATTTTTTCCGCAGCGATCCTCCTTTTAAATTTATTTTGTGTGCATTGTATACCAGACGGTCCAGGATAGCATCAGCAACCGTCGGGTCGCCGATCTGTTCATGCCAATGTTCTACGGGCAGCTGACTGGTAACAATCGTCGAACCATGACCGTGCCGTTCTTCGATTACTTCCAGAAGGTCACGTCGTTCCGGATCGGTCATGGGGGCCAGTCCCAAATCATCAATCACCAGGACATGGGCTTTGGACAGTTGAGATATCGTTTTTCCGTAACTGCCGTCACCCCTGGCCAGCGCCATTTGGTAAGAGAACTTTGGAGCGCGGATGTAAAGAGCGCGATAACCTTCACGACAGGCTTTGTTGGTCAGGGCGCAGGCGAGATACGTTTTTCCCACGCCGGTGGGACCACTGATAATGACATTTTGATACCGTTTGATCCAATCACAAGAGACAAGCTTCATCATCACGGATTGATCAAGCCCCCGAGGTGCTTTGAAGTCGATATCCTCAACACAGGCGTTGAGCTTAAGACGGGCATTTTTTAGATAACGGGCCATCCGGTTATCTTCCTTCCAGGTCCATTGACTTTCGACAATGAGACCAAAACGATCGGCAAAAGAAAGCTGATCCATATCCGGTTGCTTGAGCTGATCGGAAAAAGCCTGGGCCATCCCAGCCAGTTTCATAGTATGGAGCTTATCGATGGTTTGCTGGTTAAGCATGGAACACCTCCTGGGTCAGATAATAATCTTTTCCGCGAAGATTCTCATGAAGGATCGGCTTTTCCGAAGTGGCGGGCCCAGGTAAATCCTGGGTATCCAGTTTACTTTTGAGGATCGATTCGACACTTTTGTAGTTGTAGGCTTTGATGATCAGAGCACGGGCGCAGGCAGCCTCCAGTCGTTCGGGCGAAAACTTTTTGGCCAGTCTCATGATACCCAGGCAGGAGCGGAAACCTTGTTCGGGATGTGTTCTGTTCTCCATGATACAGGTGACCAGAGCCTGGGTTTGAGGGCCGTTCTGCCCGGCCCAGTGAACAATCCGGGACGGCGTCCATTCCAGATACTTTTGATGGGATTTAGGCATGTGTTCCGGGAGGGTGGTATGGCTTCCCCGGTGCGTACTTCTGGCATGAACGGCAATCCGTTTGTTCTTGAACAGGATTTCAACGATGCTTTGGGTCATCCGGACTTCCACTTGTTCTTTGACCAGCTGATAAGGAACACTGTAGTAATGGCCGTCCACATCTATATGATAATCGATATTGACCCGCGCTTTCTTCCATCTTGCATATTCATAAGGAATGGCGGGCAGCGGTTTTGACGCCGGCCGGTCGATGGTTTCAAATAAGGTCTTTCTTGTCGCGTCCATCTTTTGAAACTTGCGATTGTTCAGTTCGGCAAGCTTTTCGGCAATGGCCGTGTTCAGTTCCGTAATACTGAAAAAGGTATGATTGCGCAACGCCGCCAGAATCGACCGTTCCGCAATCAGCACGCCGGATTCTACTTTGGCCTTGTCTTTTGGTTTGCATACTCTTGCCGGAATCACAACGGCCCCGTAATGACCGGCCATCTCCTGATAGGTGGGGTTGATGTCCGGCTCGTAATAGCAGGGCTTGGTGATGCCGGATTTAAGGTTGTCCGGCACAAGAATCTCCGGGACGCAGCCGAAAAACCGAAACGCCTGAACATGGGCATCAATCCAGGAGGGAATATCCTGAGAAAAAAACGCATGCGCAAAAGTATAATTGCTGGCGCCCCAAACGGCCAGAAACAGCCAGGCGTCACGGGTTTTCCCGGTGGCCTGGTCTGTTATCGGGATGGTCTGGCCTGCGTAGTCAATGAAGAGCTTTTCTCCGGCATGGTGGGTCTGACGCAGGGAAACGTCTATCTTATCCAACCATTGGTGATAAATGAGACAAAACTGGCTGTATTGATAACCGTCGGGGTTGGCTTGCTTATATTCCAGCCACAATAGTCGGAGCGTAACGCTTTTCCGTGTCAGTTCCTTACGGATATATTCCGGTGACGGCATGCCGCGTTTGCCTGCCAATAGAACCGAACCGGCAGGATAAATATGCTGCTCCAAAAGGTTGTCATCCCAATCGGGCGGCAATGGCCAGGTCACACCGGCCTGTTCGGCACGAAACAAATAGTCTCTGACTGTGCTTCGGGCAATATTGCAGCTTTCGGCAATCTTTTTATTGGATAACTTCTTTTCTACTTTTAATCGTAATACTTCTCTGATCGTTCGCATGGATAACCTTCCCGCCGCCATAACTGCCTCCGTTTTTTTGTCCGGCATGTAGCGGCTTTCTGTTGGTTTATCCAGCGTCCTTTATGCTCCTCCTGAGGGGTGGCGAAATGGATCGGAATCAGGTGGCGACTTCCCCCGGAATGGGGTGGCGACTTAAATCGGAATCAGGTGGCGGAATGAATCGGAATCGAGTGGCGACTTGCGTCGGAATACGCACTCAGGTATGAGGAGGGAAAATAAAGACAGGATGCCCCCCTAATTATGGGGCCACTTTGAGGTTAGTAATTTCAGCCCATCTCCCCCCAGGAGAATAAGTTAATTAACCATATCACTGCTGATACCTAATTCAATGTAAGTATTAAGTTCGGCCATAAATTAATTACATAACGATTTGTGCTGACATATCTCGCACGCTAAATCATTCATAAATATTATTTGCCTTCTCTAATAATTGGTCCATCAGGGCCAATACCTTCAAATCTGTAAAATTTTGCTCCCCCTTCCGCGTTACCAAACTTTTTCAGCATTAACTCGAAAAGCCGGTCTTCACAGGTCGAGATGAAGAATTGTCGCTTTCCCGGCGACGTACTGATGAGTCCCCGGATAAGTTCGACGAAGCCAAATGCATTTAGATCGTCGAAATGGGTTACAGGATCGTCCATCAGAATAGGAGCGAATCCTGACCACGTCTGGGTCAGGCGTCCGGCAAGGAAGAGACTGAGCATCAGGATTTGTTTCTGTGAGTCGCTGAAGTAATCTGCCGGCTTGACATGCTTATTTTCCCAACCAACCTCAACGTGGATCTCATTCCCCTTCGCTTGAAGTTTGACGTCACCGAATCCATACACAGCGCGAAGGCGTTTTTGAATCAAAGATGTGAGCGGTCCGAATGCGTCAACGTGGTTGGTGACAGCAGTCGAGCTTTTCTTGTTGAGTGCATCTTTCACGCTTGTGAACCACTTCTTGACTTCCGACATTCGTGCAGTTTCCTCAACGAGAATCTGCTTCTGCTTTGCCAGCGATTGGGCTTGAGCTTCGCGCTCAGCCAGCAGTACCGATCGCTGTGCTGCATCGACTGTTCGCTCAAGTGTGATACATCTTCTTCTCAGCTCATCAAGGAGATCTACTCGCTCTGTGGCCAGTCTTCTCTGCTCGCTGATTACATCTAGAGAAAGAGCATTACGGCCAATTACGGAAGCTGCATTTTCCTCGTAGCGTTGTATTGACTCCGCCAGGCGTTCCTTGTTTCGACGGAGGGTTTTGATCTTTTCTGTCATTTCACTTATATGCTTTTCCGCCTCATTTGCATTTATTGTGATTTTGTCTATCTGCGGCGTGAGTCCGCTAATGCGTTTCTCCACTCCGGCTTTTCGCGCGGTTAATTCCGCAGACTCCTTTGCCATTGCCTCCGGGGTAATCTCCATGGACAAATGCAACGCTTCACCTTTGACACGTAGGAGACTGATCTGCCGCTCCAAAGGCATAGTTGCGGCTTCTGCGCGTTTCCGAGATTCTGCTTGCTGGGTCAATTTCTGCTCTAATTCATTGATTCGCTTGGTGGTGCTAGTCAACTCAAGCTCGACGTTCGTGAGGGTATCCTGCGAGAGCTGGAGAGCGGTCTTCTCTTCGATCAATTTGCGGGCAACCGTCTCGGCAAGCTGTTTGTCCACATGAAGCTTGCCTTCGGATACGGTGCCTTCGAATGTTGCAACAGTTTTAAGTAATTCCGAAAGCTTGCCCGTCATGCTTTCTAATTCTCCATTCTTGGCTACCTGATCACTGATCAAAGTTTCAAGTGCTGCCTTGTCTTGCTTAAGAATTTTCCGGTGTTCGTCGCAACGTTTCGCGAGGGATTCAATATGGGGCGGTCTGGTCTGCTTCTGTGCATGGATTCTCTCGACAAGAGTAGCCTTGGATTTATGGTCAATTCCACAAGTCGGACAGATACCGTTCTCCACATGCGCTTCGATTTCATCTAGGAGCCGTGTTAGTTCGCATTGGTTCGCTGTATGGTCTTCATATTCCTTTTCACACACTACTAGTTCCTTCGCCCTCGCTGAAATCCTATGCTTGAGTTCATCAATAGGAACGATGGCTTTCTGTAAGGCTGAACGTGCCTCAGCAATAGCTTGCTGAAGCTTTATAATGTGCGTGCCGTTCTGTTTCCACGATGGGAGCCCCTCTTTGATGTTCAACAATGCCTGGATCTGCTGTAATTTGACTTGAATCACTTCGCGGAGTTCAGTGATACGGTGGCGGTGCCTCTCTGCTACCGGGAGTAAGGGTTGGAGCTCGGCAGTGGTTGCATCGGCTTCGCCCGCTACACGTTTCAACTCCATCTGCCACTGCTGAAGAGAGTTTTTGGTTTTAATAAAGATCTCTCGGATACCATCCCCCTCGGCCAAGGCTCGCAGTCGCAGGGTTGCCTGTGCGAGGTCGATCTGTTCCTGCTCAAGATTGCCTATGAGCTTCTTCCTCGTTTCCTGCTGTCTCCTAAAATCAGCATTCTTTTGCTTGAGTGTCGCCTCACTTTTCGGGAGTTCATCTGTGATGTGTTTCAGCTCAGATCTGTTTTCTGCGAACTGGGCAAAGCCAGATTCGATGCTCTGGAGTTGGCTGAGTCTGTCCCGAGCATCTTTAAGCGCTGATCCCGCCATAGCTCGCCATTCGCGAGCGGTCGCTTGGCTAGGTTCGACATTGTCTATTGTGACGTTGGTGCAAGCTTGAAGGTCGTTGACTAAATTTACTGCTGCGTTTTTCAGTTGCTTGCCGACTTCCACGGTGTCTTGTGGTTCCGGCAACGCCTTAATCTGAGATTGCACTTCATTCGCACGAACATCGAGAACGATCGATTTCTGTTTGCTTTCAGCTATCTGCTTGTCGAGTAAGTCTAGAATTGCCGTAACCTTGGCCAACCCTGAAGCATAGTCATCAAGAGCCAGCATCCGATGCACAAGATCGGAAGAGAGCGTGGAGTCGTGCTCGAACTCCACGAGAAGTTCTGTGTCAGATTGACCGAATAGGTGGGTTGCGCGGAAAAGGCGCTCGAGATTCTCAATGCGCGCTTTCTTCTGCTCCCAATGAGAAGAGGTAAGAAATTGCAATGCATCTGCCCGGTCATACTTATTAGTGCCGATCCATGCATTACCCCAATCGGCGACGTTTCGCCGCACTGAGCAAACCGTAGCCTCCTGGCTTACCTGCATAGACACGTAACCTTCACTGGCCGACGAGCCCAGGTGTCGCGCAAGTTCTGTGAAATCGCTCTGACTGATACGGTGGCGACAGAGACGTCCAATTCGCCCCGTGCATAAGTAGTCGAGTGCATCAAAGAAGGAGGTTTTGCCGAGGCCGTTTGGGCCATAAAAAACGACCACATCTGCATCCACATCGAACGCTTGTCTCTTCCTGTAGGCCCGGAATGCTTCGATCTCCACATTTTTGATTCGCGTGCGTTCTGTGGGTTGGACTTGATGCTGCCCGTCAGGGCCAATGCCAACCCCGAGTGTGGGTAGTGGTTCTTTTCCTGCGAGCATCTGATCCACAATACGGTTTGCGGAGCACTCTTGAGGTACGATGATCTGGCGAGCAAGTTGCGCACTTACTTTCATGCTCTGCAGGAGCGTTTGCGCAGAGGGTGGTCGAAGGATACCGCCTGCACGTCCTTCTTGAAGCGGTAGAAATGGCAACCGTAGAAGCTCTCGAACCAGTTCATCGTGATTATGACGCAAGCAGACAACGTATTTTCGGCAGAAATAGACATCTGTTTCTATCGCACTGAAGAATGCATCCTGGTTGGATTCAGGCTCTGATCGGCAGACGACGAAGGATAGATTCCGTTCTTTCCATGCAGTATGCTTTTGGCGATAGAGATTTTTAAAGGAGTTATAAGCAGAAGCGAATGCAGTCTCTGGGGTTCCGTTAACGATGGCAAACCCGACTGAATCACACGAAGTTTCCAGAACGAGTAAAGGGTAGTCACTTCCTTGGGCTACTATCAGCTCAGGACTCTGCCCTACAACAAGGTCCCCGAGTGCTGCCTTGAGTCTTTTATATGATTCGACTTTGTCTTGGGAGAATCCCATCGAGTTGCCCCTTTAGCATGTTTCTATCCGCTGCATTGCGACATTTGTCGATAAGTGTTTGGTAGTCGAGAAAGACTAAACCGCTGTTGCCGGTGGTTTCATAAAACTTCGAGTATTCCTCACGCGTCGGAACGAGGTTATCATGATCATGGGCTATTACCAGAACCGGATCTGTTCCATGATGTGGAATATGTTTGTCGTAATGCAGACGACAATCCTCATGGGTATCACCTCGGATGGCAACGACTTGAACAATGCCTTCATCGTCTTGTACGGCGCCATGCAGTATGGCGCTTCCGAACTCTAAATTATACGCCAATCCCAGGGATGTGAGTGAATGCAACACGTGTCTGATTGCATCAATCTCTTCTCTTCCCCAGAGGTCAGCGTTGAGACGATGGCTCTCATTGCGGGATTCATTTCGATGGGTGAAGGCGCACGTTGCCCAATTCACAAAGTCAGCGGCTGCACGGCCATCGGTCATCCGCATTGCGGTGATAATTATTGGTTCGATTTCCTCTGCTTTCACCTTGAGAGAACAGCCCTCAAGTGCAGTTACTGACACTCGTTCGGTACTGTCAAGCGCGTCGCTGACCCATTTGACGGTAGCAGGAACCGGTCTTCCGGAAAGTCTTGGATCACTACTGCTACAGGTAGCATAAACATAAGCGAGCGGCAATGGACAGGTTCTGTCAGTTACATCTGGAGTCACAAAGCGGGGAACGCGTACTGTGAAAGCGTGAATGCATTCGCCCATCTCCCGAAAGACAACGTCTTTGCACCGTTGTAGTATGCTGTTTCACCTGAGTGAACTGGGCTGCATACACACTGTGGGGCGGCAGCCGCTGCAATCGAGCTGGGCGCTGGGTGAGAACACGCAGGCCGTAAATCCTCCCGATCCAGTCCTTACTGGATGTGGCGATACTGCCGTGTTGGCATGTATCACGATGGCCTTGTCACGTTCAATGAAGGGATGGGCATTTGCATCTGTTAAAAATTGGTATGTGCTATTCAGAAAAGTCTTATGGTTTGGGCCTGGATTGTGCTGAACGACAAAGACTAAGTCAAGTGGTGTCGGATTGGGCATCCTCAATTCTGTGAGTTTCGTAAGGAGTTCATTGCAAACTGTGGTACCAGCAACTGATGCGACCCAATCAAAGCAGATTAGGGTAACGAACCTGCACGGATATCCACTTGGCTCGTACTGGCATTCAAAAACGTATACATTTCTGCCACAAAACATATCGTTGCAGGTGACATCCATCTCAGGCCAAGCTGGTCGCACCTTCGGTTGTATCCATGTCTGAACCACACCTTCGGCGTCCTTGACCCATATTACACAGCAGTTTACCCACTGACCATCCAGAACGGAGTCTGGTGCATTGGTCGGGCTTACATTAGCAGCTAGGTGATCACACAGATTTCTGTATTCAGCTTTGGAGATACCGTGTATGCCTGCAATGATGACGCTCTCATTAGGCCATGCATCTGCAGAGATTCTATTATTTATAGCAGTGGTACCCTCAATCCCAGGGATTGCGTACTCAGGGAACAGCGTGAAGTTAGCCGCGCAATCGCTGAAACCACCTTGAGCAATGTCAAGAGTGCGACGGATCGCAGCTATCTGCTCACCTATCGCATCCTCTGACCATCGAAAGGGTTCCTCAGTCGCAGAGTGAAACCTGATGAACGGTTGCATCGCCACGATTCGTACTTCCTTTGATGGTATGTGAGCATTGACTATGACCTGCTCGACATCAATCACGCATTACCTCTTTGTGCTAACGCTGCTAAAAGGGATGGGTAAAGACCCGCTTCATGCCTTGATGATCTGTAATAAATTATCTTGCTCTTTTAATCAAAGAAACTGGATTTTGACAGCCAGTCTATATTTCCTCCAGAATGGTTACTGAGAATGTAATGCTTTCAAATACTCTCATTTATTGAGTTCACTATCACGTTTTCTGTGAATAATCTACTATATCAGTGAGCTTTATCGTACTTACATTATAAAAAGGACGGGTATGCGTTATCGCTGGAATACGAACTTTCAAATGGTATTCAATGATACGGTCATACTTTTCTGCTTCTCACTTTGTATTTGAAAGTGTGTATTTCTGTATTCATTGCCGTTTTGCGTATTCCGGCACCAGTCGCTATCTGTCTCAAAGATGAAAAGACATCCTTTTCCCGTCTATTTCAATAGTCGTCTTGGAATAAGTCAGCTTCTCAATAATTCGTCCATCTTTAAAATAGAGCAGATCCACACCACGCCGCCGTTCTGGTTTCCCCTCAAAACCCTTTTCAAAAGAAGGGCTCTCAAAGATCCAGCGATATAGGATCTTCTGGTCATCCTCATCAATGAACATATCCTCTCCGATAAAGCGAAAACCACCGTGGTTGGCAAACCATGGCGCCCAGGCCTTACGGAGGGCTTCCTTCCCCTTTACCTTGGCACCTGTCCAGTTCTCGAATAAAATGTCGTCGTCAAAAAGGGCGATGACTCCCTCCAGGTCATGGTTCTCCCATGCCTGATTCCAATCCTGCAATGATTTAATAAGTTCCTGCCGCGATAGTTTCATGTCTTTCTCCTCCTGCAACTGATTTTATTCCAGTCAGTAAAAAATAGCGTTGAAAGAAAGTATCTGTTTGAATAATTTTAAATACGCGCATCCAAAATCCTATTCAACTCTTTGTATTAAAACATCTCTGTGTAAATGTATGTTTGTTAATCTTATATACGGGTTATGCTGTATTGAGTTTTTTCAATATGGGGTCATCAGTCAAAAATATATTCGTGGTTTCAGTGTCGTCATCAAAAACAAGAACTGCCGACCCGTCTTTAAGTTTGGATTTTACCTGTCTTGCCATTGTTTCCATGGAAGCCTCAATTGCGCCATAATCCGTCCCGTTTCTGGAAATGAATTCTTCGATGACTCCCTTGAGGGCATGGGAACTGAGTTTATTGACGGGAATGATATGGATAGACATTAAACATGCACCCTTTATTCTTTTATTTCCTTATCAGGTAACGCCAGAACATTTGAAGTCTCAAGTTCTTTCCCTGCTATGCCTTTTATTGAACCGAATAACGCTGATAAATTTTCTTGAACAACCCATATTTGTTTCTCTCTTGTCGCCCATATCTTAGTCATTGCTTTTTTCTCAGCGTTAAGCTGGTCCAACATGGCATCATAATTTTCGACTATTCGTTTAATGTTTTGAACAAATTCTATGCTTGTCAGATAATTGTATAACAATTCCATCTTGTCGCCTTTGTTATCTTGTGACAATTTTATGGAGTGAGTTTTAATCAGCATTTCCCGAAGAACAAAAGATAAGCTTTTTATCTCATTAAAACCGCAAATCCAAACACCGTCTCTCTCACCAAACCTGTCCATATCACCAGGGTATGTCTCTGTAACCAATACTGCAATATCTGCTTTGCATCTGATTTGGTCCTGCTTTAACTTATCTATCCAATCGTTGGAGAAATTCTTTGTCCTTTTGCTCTCATATACAATTGTGCCGCATTCCTGCTGCATTGCGTTTATGACAGTTTGTATGGAATCAGCGCCCCGAGTCCCCTTGAGAACCTCTTGGATTCTATCGAAGGGATATGTTTTGGATAAAAGCTTTTCCAATGCCAGTTCCTGAACTTCCCCCTGAAGTTGCATAGAACCTTGCTCCGCTTTTCTCTTCATTTCTTCGGCAAGCTTTTTATTATCTTCAATTTGTTTCAGGAGTTTGACCTTTTCTAATTCAAATCCTTCTCTTTCCTTAGCACGAGCCTTGTCTTCAATCTCTTTTTGCCGTTCGAGAAGTTGCTTCTCAATATGCAGATTCATGTCCTCTTGTTTTTCTTTTAAATCGCTTTCCAGCTTCAAAAGGGCGATTTCTTTTTCCTTAAGACTTCTATTTTCGGCTTTTCGTTTATCATTTTCTTTCTGGAGTGACTTGATTTTCTCCTCATAAGTTTCCTGTGCATTTTTTTCGATCTTTTCCCTTTCCTGATCTAATATTTTAGCCAGTTCGGTCTTTAAAATTTCGTCTTGTTTATCTTTAAGTTTCTGAAGGTTTTGCTTTTCTTCTTCTAATTTTTTCTTTTCCCGATTAAATACCTCAAATTGTTCCGCAACCTTTTTTTCATATTCGCTTTTAAAGTGAGCCTCAAGCTGTCCTGAAATTGCTTGTTCCACATCAAAACTATGTCCACAATTAGGGCATTTAATTTTGTTATTCATGGTTATTCTCCATCATGTAACAATGATTTGATTTTTACCACTGTACCAAAGGGTTTCGGTCAATTTGCAAAACAGCAATAGTTAAACCTGAGTCAGCAACTTGAATATTCAGTTTTATCCTTTATACTCGAGTATCCAGTCCTTGAAGATTTTTTCGAATTTAACCATTCTATCGACTAGGTCATCTTGAATTTCATCCCATTTATCTTTATCCGCCACATATCCCTTATTAGAGTATGATAAAATCAGTCTGCTGTTTGTTGGATCTTTTTCTATTGGCTTCCAAACGATTTTTAGTTCCGGATATTTTTTGTCAATTTCCCAACTCTTGGCAAGCAAATCCTCATACATCTTTTTTGTTTTTTCAATATTTCCTGGACTGTTTATGCATAATTGGACCCATGTCTTATCTCTGTTGCCAATATATCCCAGTCTAACACCACTTTTTCCTATCCCGGTTTCCGGACCGGTGCTCTTGGAAATAGTTATCACATTATTAAACAAGTCTGTTTTTCTATCCGATTTTTCCAGGAGAGAAATCCAAAATTTACATTTTTCTTTATCAACATTGTCGCTACATTTTCTCTTTATACTTCCCTCTGTAATTTGAGTCATATTTTTACTCCTTTCTCTGTTTAAAATTGTATTTTACGTGTTTACAATGATTAAGCATACGAAGCATTAATGTGCCATTGCAACCTGTTTTCATCGTCAAGCGTTATTATTTCACCATTCCTAATATGATATAAAACTCTTTCCCAAACATCTTTTTCCGCGTTAGCTAGCCCTATGTCACGCTTAGATGCTCTGATTCTTTTCACATGATTAATTTTCTTCACCGTTTCTTCCAATTTCTGCAGGACATCTTCCTCGCTTAATATTCTCATACTCATCGATTCTCGTCCTTTCTTGTATTTTGGGAGGATCATAAAGAATATTTGGAAAAAATGAAGTGTGAGAGAATTCTTTAAATTTATTAGTCAGTGATAAATAAGAATTTGTTCCTATTGATCACTGTGCGACTTAGACAATATTTCAGATTCAATTTTTTTTAGAAATTGAAACTCTTTGCCGGCAAAAGGCATTTCAGGAAATGAACCATATTCCACATTATTTATAATTCTCTTTGCTTTCTGTAAATCCATGTAAAAGGATCTAAGAATATTAGCATCCTCTCCGATTCGATCAGGATCGACTCTTTTAATGATCTCCTTCATCTTATATCCTTGCTTCTTTTGGTCGTATATATCTAAGTAACGTTTTAGTTCTGTATAACGGACGCGACTTACTGGCATGTTGAATCTTCTAAAATGATAATCTTGAATATCAAATTTATCTGCCCATTTTTTTCGGATATCTATTATTTGGTTAGAAATCTCCTTTACTGTAAGGCCGCCCACCATTGGTACTGCAAGAAAAATGTAGTCATTTTCTGATTTTGTTAGAATTTTCAATATCTCTTTTGAACTCATATGTTTTTTTCTGGACTTCTGCCTTTTTTGATGCTCTTGTGAAAAATGGAGTAGTTCTTCACAGGCATCCGGATTGTTTAGAACAATAATAGGTAATTTTGTTTGCCTAATTTGTTTTTTCTTTGTCCACCAATCATCAAATGAATCCGTAAATATATCTCCAAAATATTCATAATTATTTTGCATATTATCAAAATCAACAGAAGCAAAACTACGAAAAGCAGAAATAATCAACTCCTTGGATAGCGATAAACGATGAGCATTTCCTTTTTTTAATTTTTGTATTGGCTCACGGACAAAATCACAGAAAATTTTATATTTTTCGCTTCTTTTTAGATATTCCCACCAAAGCTGATAGACTTCTTTTTTAGATATATTTTTTTCATCATCTTCCTTCATGCTTTTACCTTTCCAAGATTTATGAGTAGTTTCTTATGTCAGACAGGATCATTATATTTAGATATTCAAAGTCTCTTTCTGTAAACTTCGATCACATTTTTAATTTTTGGTTGTCTTTTTTTAAAGCGATCTATTGGATCGGTATTAAAATGTCCTAGAGCACGATCTTCAATCTCGTCAACGCCTGAATATCCTTTAAAACCATCATGTTTGAGTATTAAATGTGATAATTTTCTAATTTGATCCATGACCGTGCAACTAAGGTTGAAAACAGACTTGTTGCTTTGATTTGCATAATTTATGGCCCAGATAAGATCTAAAATCTCATTCTGTTGATCCACCATATCCATAATTTCTTTTGTTATTTCAAATCCTGATGTTAATTTAATCCCTTGCTTGTCCCACATGTTATAATACTCAGTAAATTTCATTTTAATCCTCCTTGAGCCTGTCCAGAATATTGTTCCACCATTCACAACAGTCTCAGTATTTTTTCGTCCGCCTGCCGTGCGGGTAGGGTCTTCTATTGCCAAGTCCCGTATAAAGGCCCCTTTCCAATCGTATGATGTGGGCTGACTTGACGGTGCCCCACTTCCTCATGCTCTCTTCTCGCATGGCTTCTTTTTCCTCTTTGGTGGGAAATTTCCAAATCCCTTTTGCATGACACCATATGAAAATGCCCACCGGTACGAGGAAAATGAATATGCCGACACCCCCCATCCCATTATCCATGCAATAGAAAAAGACAGGGGGGCAAATGATTAAGAGGAAGAAATAAAAGATAACAAGATAGATATTTTTCCATCTCTCTGGATTTGACCCGGATTGCTCTATAGGTTTGTCAGTGTCCATATAAGCTCTCCTTTTTTAGGTAAAACGTTTATTTTTCTATTGTTTTTGACGTTTTCCAATCAAGGATTTGAGTTCCGATGAATACAGATCCTTGACCTGAACCCAGGACATTTCCTCAATGTGAATATCGGCAGGAAGCGGAAAATCTTTATACCATGGTCCATAGGAAGGATTCAGAACTTGCTCCCGTTCGGCGGACAAAACGGCCAGGTCAGCCTTTTTTACCTCTAATGGCTCCGGATACGACAAACCAAATAC
>Ga0116147_1002847_pt1 | contig 16927 bp, 13 predicted proteins | sample AD_JPNHG3_MetaG_FD_89749 | JGI IMG/M metagenome (GOLD analysis project Ga0116147, IMG submission 89749) | Active sludge microbial communities of municipal wastewater-treating anaerobic digesters from Japan - AD_JPNHG3_MetaG | ecosystem: Engineered > Bioreactor > Anaerobic > Digestate | place...
AATATTATTCTCCCATTATTTGCTAATACCATATGCCCTCCATTATTAAATGCATTTCCTATAAAAAAATTATTAAAACTAATAAATGATGTAAAATCATAATCATATTGATTACGATATATATCTCCACTATCTAATCTGATAAAATAAATAAAACCTGTATTTCCGTTGTATATATAATTAGAATAATAATCTCCTTCTGTTATATATACCTCATTACTTCCATCTACATCGGAATAACTAAGTCCATCAGATCTTAAAAGAAGTAATTTACTTCTATCAGGGAAAATAAATATTTTTGTTTTTCTAAAAAATGGCATAATCTATCAATTTTATTTTATTTAAAATGGAAACACATTTCCATTTATTCCATCAACAGCTACTCTTACACTTCCCGATGCTTTTATATCGGATATAGAAGTTGGTGCAACACTAATACTAGATTCAAATCCATTATTAATATCATAAAAGTATACACTTCCAGAAGAAGTTCCAACAAGAAATTTTTTTATATTAGCATCATAAGATATAGTAGTAAAATATTCTGATGTATATTCTATACTAGCATCTTTAATAAAATTATTTCCGCCATCTGTTGATTTTAGTATACCTATTTCAGTATTATCATAATAAGTTATTAATATTATACCAGGAAGAGATATTCTATTACCTAAAACAATTTTTCCATTTGCTTTTACTATTTTTCCATTTGATACTAAATATGGCATAAATTTAAAATTTATTTTTTTAAAAAAGACTGGTTAATTTAATTAACCAGTCTTTTTTATTTATATTTAAATTATCTAGAAATGATAAATTTACATGCAGTATCTGTAAGTGATCCTGGAGCCCATGATAATGTTACATCCCCAGAAGTATTAAATTCTACTCCAGTATAGACAAGTTCATTATTATCATATACAGATACTATAAATGGGCCAGTTCCAAGACCATGAGTAGATGCAAGAATAGTAAATGAAGTTCCGGAAGTTCCATTGAATGTTCCGGTATATTTACTCATATATCCTGCAGCTCCTGTTACAGCGATTGTAATAGTAGATGTATCCTCTGTAATTGTAGCACCAGTACCAGCAACAATCTTCTTCAAATATGCTGTATTATTAGACTCATATGAGAATATTGATGCACTTCCAGATACACCTATATTAGCTACTGCATCAAGTTTATTTGTTGATAGATCATTTATAGTTTGAGTATGTGATTGTGTTAATGTATCTAAACCCCCAACTGAAGATTCAAGATTATTAATATCTGTTGTGTGAGTTTGAGTTAAAGTGTCTAATCCTGTTATAGATGAATCAACATATCCTAATTTTGTCCATATAGCTGTTATAGAGGAATCAAATAGAGTTTGAGGAACATATGTAGTTGAAGAGAATGCATTTGTTCCAAGATCCCTTGTAACTACTTCACCTGAAGGTAGAATTAATAGTGCAGTATTCTCTGTACTTGATGACCCAAGACCAGTTAAATTAATGCTAGGAGTACTAATTGATCCATCTACTGATAGTTTTCCAGATTGGTAAGTAAACCCAGAAGCTGTATCAAATCTAAATAGAGATCCATTCCAGAAAGGAACACCAGTATTAGTTGGATTATCTTGTCTTGTTGCTACTGCCTGAGTTGAGGCATCATTAAATGAAGGTCCAGCAAGTTCAGGAGCAATACCAATTCTAAAAGTTTGTAAAGTTTCATCATAGATAAAGACATACGGAAGTTCTGATCCTCTTTCTACAATAATTCCAGATTGCATAGTAGAAGGAGGTGTTCCTGTCATACCAGAATTAAGTCTAATAAATCCAGATGATACATCTATCGTTTCAACATCTCTTACTAGTAATGATCCATCAATTGTTAATGTACCAGCAATATATGCATCATTATTAACTGTTAAGGATTGCTGAACTAGTAATTTTCCGCTTATTGAAACATCATTAGCTACTGATAAACCTCCTGCAGAGATAATTAGAGGCCCAGTCATGGTATCCCCAGACTTAAGAACATAATTACCTTGTGAATTACGTATATCTACAATAGAAGCATCCTGACTCTTATTCCAATTTTCTAATAATGAAATTGAAGAATCAACATATCCAAATTTTGTCCAAATATTAGATAATGATGTATCTACATATCCAAATTTTGTCCAAATAGATGATATTGAAGAGTCAAATAGAGATTTAGGAGTATAATTAGTTGATGTCTCCCAAGCCATTGTTCCAAGCTGTCTAACCTTAATTGCGGTATTTACTGAATCTTGTACAAGAGCTAAAGGAGTATCAACTGTTGAAGTTTGTAGTCCTGCTATAGTTAATGTATTAGAAGGAGAAGCTGTTATAGTTGTAGCTTGAACTAGAGATCCTCCTAATCCTATTGAGTTATCAGTTTTAGTTAAACCATTCCATGCTTTAGTATTAATTCCGGCTGCTGCAATAGAAGCATCCTGAATTGCATTATAAGAAATTAAATTTCCAATACTAGCTTCATGAACTGCTAACTCTGCTGTATGAGTCTGAGTTAGAGTATCAAGTCCACCAACTGAACTTTCGAGATTATGAATAGATTGCCAAACTGATGCAAAAGATGCATCTATTATATCAAATAGCTCAATTGTATCATTTAATGAGGAATCAATTCTTATAATAGAAGCCTCAAGTTGACTAATATTAGAATTTGTTAATGTTGATAGATCAGATAATAATGTATCAACTTCAGAAGCATAGTAATAGTTAGAAGATGACTCTAAAGCCATTGTTCCTAACTGTTGAGTTTTAATTTCTTCATTATCAGAGATAAGTGCTAATAGAGTTGTTCCAGAAGTTAAATTTTTAAAAGTTAAAGAGTATCCATCCAAATCAATTGAAGTATTCTCAACTAATTTTCCTCCTAATTTAATGCTTCCATCTGTATAATTTAAGCCATTTAAAACAGGTATTAAAGAAATTTTATTTTCAACATAACCTGAAATAAAATTATATATTGCCCCAGATGTTGCAATATAATCATCAGTAAAATGGAAATCATTACTAATAGATGTATCAATATACTGAATAGTTACCCCATTAAGTGAAAATCCTTCTAATGCGAATGTTAATAATCCATTCATTGTACCACCATTTAGAGGTAAATATGTATCTGATGTATAATTTTCAACAAATCTCCTAGATACAAGTGATTCATAATCAAATGAATAAGAATAATCATTAGCATATACTAATCCTTTTGGAGATGGTGAATTATCTGTAATTATTGATGATTTAAAACTAAAGTCAATAGATTCAGCATTAGGATCTAATATAATTTCAGCACTAGTTGATTTACCTGATCTTATTCTTAAATCTGTTCCTAAAATAATTTCATTAGTAGAATTACTATCAGGCTTTTGAACTATATCTATTTCAGTAGGACTTACAATAAATTGATTTTCCCCATTACTTCCAATCTGGACAGTATAATTATTAGTTCCTGAAATATATACATTATCAGATAAATCCCCTCCTAATCCTATTGAGTTATCAGTCTTAGTTAATCCATTCCATGCTCCTACATTAAGACTTAATGCAATAGAAGCATCTTGAATTGAATTATATAAAGTTAGGAATCCTATACTATTTTCATGGGTTGTTAATTCTGCCGTATGAGATTGAGTTAAAGAGTCAAGATTTAATATAGATGAGTCAATATATCCTAACTTAGTATTAATATTAACAATAGAAGACTCTTGAGAATTAACTAAATTTCTGAGAGATGCAAGAGAGGAATCTAAAGCATAAACTTCTGAAGAGAATGCATTACTTCCTAATACTCTCTTACCAACAGATCCATCAGAAGCTATAACAAGAGCTATAGTCTCCGAACTTAAAGTAGGAATATTCTGGAGAGTTAATAGATTAGCAGTAATTCTATTATCAACATCTAATCCTCTTACTGATGAGAAAGTTAGCCCTGAATTTGTATCAAATCTTCTTAAAGAATAATTCCAGAAAGGAACTGCTTCTGAAATCGGATCATCTTCTCTTGTTGCTACTGCTTGTGTGTTAGCAGGTAGTTGTGATTCATCTTGAATACCAATACGGAATGTATCTGTTACTTCATCAAACCCAAAGAAATAATTAGTAGATGATCCTCTATCAATTATAAGGCCTGAATATACTTTAGTAACCCCCTCACCAGTTTCTCCATAGTTAAGAGTAATAATATTGTCTGAAACATTAAGATCAACAGAATTAATATAAGTTACAGATCCATCAACAGTTAAGGTACCAATAACTGTTAGTCCACCAGTAATTTCTAATAATTTACCAGCAGTTAAAATTTGTGTATCTTGAACTAAAGATCCTCCTAATCCTATTGAGTTATCAGTTTTAGTTAAACCATTCCATGCTTTAGTATTAAGTCCAGCTGCTGCAATAGAAGCATCTTGAATTGAATTATATAGAGTTAAAAATCCTATACTAGCTTCATGAACTGCTAATTCTGCTGTATGTGATTGTGTTAATATATCTAAACCTCCAACTGAAGATTCAAGATTATTAATATCTGTTGTGTGAGTTTGAGTTAAAGTGTCTAGTCCTGCTATAGATGAATCAATATATCCTAATTTCGTCCAAACCTGAGAAAGAGAAGCATCTACATAAGATTTACCAACAAAATCTAAATACTGTGATAAACTTAAGTGATATCTCTGTGTAGAATTACCCCCTTGTAATCCAAGTAAATCATTGTGATTGGTTGTAATAGTAGCTGAAGATGAAGTAGCTGTAACATTTATTCTTTTTGGAGATGATGCTAAAGCAACTTTACCGTCTGTAGAATATCCAGTAGATGTTTCCCATGTTAATTGATATGCTATTACCCATTCATCAATTTCTAAACCAGTGAAATCAAAAGAAGCAGGAGATTCTGCTATAGCTTCTTCAAGAGTATTAAATTGATTTTGGCCTGGGATGATTATAAATTGAGGATTATTATTTCCCTTTAAATCTGTAAATGCTATATAAGTATTAACATATTTTCCAGGGCTAGCTTCTACCATCGATGTACCATTATCATATTCAATATATGATAAGCCTTCTGATAGAGGTACATTAGAAATTTTCCAATCAGATAAACTACCAGAATTTCTTAATAAAATAACATATGATAAATTACTTCCATTAGGTCTTGTAAGAGCTGGTAAATTTATAAAGATATCCTCATCTGCAATACTTGCTGCTGAAATACCTACTGTATTATTATAATTAGTTACTGAAGGTACACCAGCTGAAACATCGGGACCAGTTAATATACCTCCATTTACATATTGTGTTCCGGTTGTTTCATGTAGATATTTATGCATCTGATAGTCAATAAGCATCGTATGCCTTTCATCTGCCAAGAAATAATTAGGAGTATTTGAAGGATCCCATAAAACAGTTGCAACAAATATAACATTAGGATCAAATGTCCATGGAGTTGTTGAAGCTGTTAAGGCTCCATCTGTACCTTGAATTGTAATATAGTATTTACCAGCAGTTGCTGAAGGTGCTCCTGGTAATGATACAGTCTTATTACCATTTATAGTATATTTAATACCATTTCTATAATATGACCAACCAGTTCCACTAGTATTATCTGTTAAAGTAAATAACTGTGTACCATCTGCAAATGATATTGATGTTTGGGAATTATCAATAAATCCCCTTCTATGAGAATCAATCCATCTATTCCAATTAGCAAGTATAGAAGAGTCTTGTAATAAATTATAAGCATATAGAGTATTAATAGATGAATCTTGATCAATATTTTTTGTAAATAGAGATGTTAAAGATGCATCTTGTTGAACATCTTTTTGGAATAATAAATTTAGAGAGGAATCTTGTTGAGAATCCTTAGCTACTAATGCAGATATAGATGTATCAAATAGAGTTCTAAGAACGTAATCTGTATCTGTTTTTGTAGCCATAGAACCTAAATGGATAGATTTAATTACTACATCATTTCCAAGAGATTCTACAACTAAAGCGTAAGGTGTACTGGAAGAAGTTACATCTGGACTACTTATATGAGTTATACCCTGAAAATATACAGAAGAGTCAAATGTTACATTTCGTAAAAATGAAGCACTTGAATCAACAATAAAATTTGGTTGAACATACCTTGCCATATTATTATTATTATTTTTTTACTATTTATCTAAACTTTTAATTATTAACTATTTATCTAAACTTTTATTAAGAATATTATTATTTTAAATTAAAACCCCATTATAACAACTCTATAATTTATACCAGATGATATTGGAGATGAAAATTTTATACTATCACTATTCACCCCTATAATAATTTCTGGATATATAACTGAATCATATTCATCATAAATCATAATCATGTGATTTATTGTATTTAAATTATGTGGAACTACAAAATCTTTTGTTATTCCATCTCCTTCAATTATCCAAGAATATTTAAGAATAGAAGAAATAGAGGGATCTACTACTATTGACCCATCTATTGCCTTTAAATACCCAGTTAATCTATCAATAACAAGATTTCCTATAATAAGAGTACCTAAACTTCCATCATTATCTCTAATTATCAAATTAGAGGATCCATCACTTTGAAGTATAACTCCTTTTTTTGTTATATTTAATTGCCAAGTAGAGGAATCTGTTCCGTAAATATTTCCCCCTCCTAAAGGAAGCCATCCATTTGGTTGAGAATGTTTATACCATTCTCTTATTGTATTTCCAGATGCATCATAGTTTACATATCTTGTGTTATTTGGACAATAGTATAATAGTCTTTCACCTTCTGTAGATGGGTTGACAATTAAATTAGGATCATCATTATATCCAAGGGGGGAAAGATCGGGTAATGTAGTTGTAGGCTTAAGGAATATTACCCTCCTTTCTATTTCAAATTGTAAACTATCTAATGTTGCCATTTAATTTAAATTTCTTTATATTCCTTCCTGTATTACAAATGTACTACTTTGAGAAGCTGAATCTGTAGCTGATTTATCAAGAATATTTATAGTTGTTGGATTTGTACCTATTGCACTAGCAGACCACTTATTAGCTTGAGGCCTTGTAGTATCTCCTATAGATGCTCTTACATCTAGATTTTTAACACTCCAATTTAAAGTTTGTCCTGAGCCACTTGAAGAAAGTTTAAGATAGTCAGAAACTTCTACATTAATAATACCTTGCCAGCCAAAAGCAGGAATAGTTACTGTTCTAGGAACAAATCCTCCTAATGTATAAGTAGTATCACCAGAATTTGTTGTAGTAACAATCCCAGCTAAATTTGTTCCTGATATTTGTCCCCAATTATATGTTCCTTTTATATCATCATCACTAACTCTAAGGGTTCTTGTAAAAGATGTTACTGTGGAGGAGTAAGAAAAAGATGGCTCTAACCAAGTGCCCTCTCCTTCTTTATCTAGTGTAGGAGCAGATAAAAGTCTCTGAGATGAATTAATTGTAATTATATGATTCTGTATTGAAGTCCCATCATTTCCCCCTGATCTAAGTCTAGGTGCAGGATTAGAAACACTTAGTGTTGCAGGAGTATTAGCAATCCATACTACTGTATTAGCCGAACTTGTTGCATTATTTGCTGCTCTAGTAGCTGTTATCCTAAAATTATTATTTGATATATTATATCCTCCAGAAAGATACGTTACCCTCTTTGATGTTTCATATGTACTACTGTTAGAAATAGTTAATTGTCCTAATAGAGATGTATATGATATAGTATCAAAATCTGTTACAGTATTATTAACATATGCATCTTCTGAAATTTTAATAGCACTTTGACCAATTGGATAAGTAATATTAGAAATATTAATAGATGGATAAGTATTATTTAGAAATACAATATCTCTTCCATCAACTGATCCCTGAGACTCTGTTAAATAAATATTACTTTTAGAACCATTTGGTTTAACTACTCTTAATCTTAATCCTTGTGCTATTCTTGATGTTCCTCTATCAGCTATAGTTATTGTAATTCTTACATTATTTCCCGATACTGAATAAGTTCCTCCTGTAGCAGCTCCATAGTTATCAATAATAACAGAAGATATTGAAACATCAGTCATTATACTAACATCAAATTGATCACCAGCTTTTAGCTCTGTTTGAGTCCCGGGATATCCACCTATAAATGTTGCTAATAATATATTAGGAATAGGATCCTGATAAACTAAAGTTGACCAACTTGCTCCATCTTCATGATGAACTGTAATACTAGAATCCGAAAAATTATATATCATTGAATATGTTCCAGTCCATACAGGTTTATCTGATGAAAGACTTAAATTTATAGGATTCCCATTTATAGTAACAACAGGTTTATAATTAGAATGTCCCGGGAGAGCTAATACACTAACTGTTAGTAAACTTGTGTCTGATATACAAGAATTTAAAACATTTCCATCAGAAGAGTATATCTTATTTGCTACATTTCCTTCATTAGATGGATTTATATCTGTAATCCATACACCACCACCGATTGATGGACCTACTGGAGTAGATGGTACACTTGCATCAATTAATATAATATTATCAGATACATTTAATACTATATTAGATCCTGCTTTTAACTCTCTAAATTCTAAAGCATCACCAACTTTTCTTAAGTATATAGATGCATCTCCAATACCTACATTAACACCATAATTAACTTCTCCAGAAAAGGATGCATCTAGCCCTATTATTATTTTATCTCCTGTTTGTGTAACTATTGCTGCACCAGAACCAGATATTGTTCTTAAAAGAATATTACCAGATGGATCAAATCCGGAAAATAAACCAGCAGATCCATCACCAATATTTATTACATCTTTTGAATATAAATCTGCAATACTAGCATCTATTAAGCTATTCCAATTAACCAAATAAGAAATAGAAGAGTCTACTATACTAATTATAGAATATAAATCTAATATACTAGAATCTCTAATAGCTAATGATCCATCAATATATGCATAAATAGCAGAAGGATCAAAATAGGTAGTAGAAGCAATCTTCTCCCATGAGTCATAACTAGTATAATTATTAGGGTCAGTTAACCAATATAGACCAGAAGATGGATCTTCAGTAACTATAACAATAGCACCTTTATAAAGCCAAACATATCCTTGACTATCCATCCAAGATGATGGATCAACAAGATCAGTATAGAACTGAACTTTTTGTCTTGCATCTAAAGGAGCAGTTCTAAAAACTTCGAAACTTTGTGAAAAATTATATGATCCTCTTGTTCTTGCCATTTTTTTAACTAAAATTTAATCTATATAATACAGCCCCCTGTCTTTCTAAAGGACTGTATGAATATCTTGTATATGGTACAGATTTACCCTGTATAATTTTATCTCCGGGATTTGATACTGTCCAATAAGTTAATGAAGAAGCAGCACTTCCTCCTTCATATTTCCAAGCCTGTTCTAAATAACTATAAAATTGAATAGATACTAAAGGCCTTGACTGTATCCATAGAGTAGGTAAATCAAATTTTTGTCTATCTGTTCCAAATGGAGGCTCTGCAACCATTTGTATTTCTATATGATCACCATTAATCATTGATTGAAGAGGCTGTTGAGTTAATATTGTAATATCTTCTGTTGTTGCATATATTGGATAAACCCCTTCTAAACTAGTAGATGCTGAAGGTAGTGATTGAGAAGGATATGGTGAAGAATAAGGATTACCCTTACTATCTAATGGTTGTTGACCATCTGAAACATCCCAATAGCTATTCCATGTTTGAATCCCAAGAGATACCTCATAATTAGATATTGTATATGTATATGGTGATGATGGATAAGATCCTATAACTACAGAAACATCTGGCCCATTAAAATGAACTGACATACCTGGTCCAGATCTATATCCATTAGTACCATACGCTGGATTTATACTTCCTCTATTAAGTGTAGATGTTAAACTAAGAGATATCTTAGTTCCAATTATAACTAATTTAGGTGATGGAATATTACTATTTAATGTATTATATGGATCTGTAAGAGTTGGAAAAGATAATGGATAAAACATATCTTCCATTACTTGAGAAAACGTCTTTGGTGTTAAAAAATATGTGCTTCCAGCTTGTATACCTCCAACACTTTTAATAGTAGGATTAGAATTTTGATAAGTTATATTTCCAGCTAATGATGCATCTCCTGAAATAATTATCCTACCAATAGAAGTTTCAGATACACTAATAAATCCACTTGCATCAATTCTCTTAAATAATAATTCTGTACCTATAGAAGAATCTATTCTTCCATAATATACTCCTACACCAGATCCATCAACATTTAATGCCCCCTTTATATCAACATTTGTAATAGCTGCTGATAAATTATTAAGGATTTTTTGTAGATCTGTTATAGATGAAATTGGTTGTTGTCCCTTATGATTTGGCCTCCATAAATAGTATTCACCAGATTTTCCACAAAGAGTAGTTGCATCTATTGGATATTCTTTATTACATGATTCACCCGGAATATATGTATCAGTATCGATAGTCTTATCAATTCTTTTATATTTAGAGTCTGGAGGACATGTATCACACTCTATGTTATTCTGAGTCTCACCATCATAATATAATGTAAATAGACTAATTTTTCCATTTCCTGAGGAAAAATATCGAATCTCTAGAAAAAGATAAGGATTTCCTCCTATTTTTATCATAGATATATTTCCTTGATTCAGAGGAGTCCATGAAGACCAATAATCCCCATTAAAAGACCATCTAAACTCTTTCTTACTAAAATTCCCAATAGCATTATCTCTATAATACTTAATATCTGTTATACCTTTAAGTGGATTAGCAGTATAAAATGTTATTTTGTTACCTTCTTCTACTCTATTGAAATCTGAAAACTGCATTAAGACTATATTCTTTTATTCTATTTATTTCAAAAAAACTCATCAATTTAATCAATATGAAATAAAAAAGCCTTGATTTCAAGAAATCAAGGCTTTAAAAAATAGTTTTATCTACTCTTAATTATATAGTAACTATTTCATTATCATTATATTTCATATCATCTATCCTAGAAAAAGCTAATAAATATTTATAAGATTTAAGTGATCTAAGAATTTTTTGTTTTATTGGACGCATATTATCTATAAATTTAATCCTCATATGATTTTCAACAGTCTCTTTAACTATATTATAATCTGCACCAATAGAAGTTATCCAATCCTTATATTTAGTAACAATTTCAGAAGATATAAATTCATGTCCATATGAAGTCCAAATCCCTTTTTTATTCTTTTTAGTTGTATCAACTTTTCCAAGATCATGAAATATAGCTATGATAACAAGATTTAAGTCACCAGTCTTTTTAGCTCTTTCATAAACTATTTTAATGTGATTAAGAACATTACCTTCTGGATGACATTCGGGATTTTGAGGGGTATTAGAACATTTATCTAAAAGCTCTTTTATCTCTTGTGGAACTATTTTATACATCTCATCAAAAGTAAGTATATCTTTCATATAAATTTCTCCTATTTATTACTCCATTTATTTACAATTTCCCTTGCTCTACTAAGTTTATTAGTATTTCTTAATATCATCTCATTTCTTTTAATATGATATTCATTAATATCTTTAATAAAATATCTGATAAGATTAAAGTATGGTTCACCATTACAGGATTTAGCAAAACTATCCCAATCAGAGTTAAATTCTCTTTCAAATCTTTCCTTTAACTTATAGATATAAGAGTCTATATTATCAATATATCTTTTTATACTTTTTATAATATTATCAATAAATTGAAATGCATCATAATCTTCTTTTCTATCAAGTTGAGCTATTATATCGTCTAAAGTTCTATTTAGATAGCTTTTAATAATAAAATCTTCTCTAAAAATATTTTTGGTTCTTAAACGATGAGCCTCTAAATAATAAGAAGTTTTTATTTTAACTAATTGGCCATCCTCAAACATAACTACCCATCCTTCTTTATCTCTCTCTATTTTAGCTCTTTCAATAAGGTTATCAATAGATATATTTTTGTCTTCAGTTTTTGGTATATTGAAAGGTATATTTATCAAATCATTAGAAGGTATCCATTCCCCTGTGAAATTATCTCTTAGCCCTAAAAATTTTAAATCTTCATTTAGGTAGTTAATAACAATTCGATTTAGTCTTGAAACATATTCAAAAAGAGGAGTATATCCTGAATTAAGTGCCATTTTAACAAATTCAACCTTTTCTTGGGATCTATATAAATACTTATATGCTAGATCTGACTGTTCAGATGTAAAAGATCCAATAGTTTTAGAAAATAACTCGCCGTTTGGAAGCATCATAAAAGCTATAAGTGATCCATCTTCCTTTATAGATATATTTCTAATAATTTTATCTTTAATATTACTATATTGAGTAGACTCTACCTGATTTATATTAAAAAATTTAGGAAGCATAAGAAATCTTTTCCAAAGTGATCCATCTTTATTAAATACAAAAGTCACCCCCCTCATATCAAATGCATTAATTTCAGGCTTTTCTTCTATGGGATTTGTAAAATCATTCCAATTACAAATAAAATAGCTAAAAGATGATAGTTTATATCCATCTTTTATAAACTTTATTTCATAGAAATTATTATTATTATATCTTTTACATATTTCTAAAGCATCTTCATATGTAATTATGTAATTTTTCATATCTTTAATATATTTCGCTAATATATAAAAAAATTTAAATAAAAAAATTATTTTGTAATTTTTTTTACTATTTAAAATGAATAAATCTTTTAAGGAATTTTCTTTTTTTAGATTTTTAAATAGATTTAGAATTTTAAACTATATTTAAGTATCTAAGTATATTCTTTTTCCGGGACCTGAGACACTTATTTTATGCTTAATTTTAAAAAGGTTTTGTTAAATTTGTTAAAAGAAAATTAATTTTGAAAATTCTGAATTTTTTTAAATTTTTATAGAAAAAAGTTAGAACTTTCAAGTTTTAGAATATTATAAAATAAATACGCGCACACGCACGCGTAATGTTTAATATGCTTAAGTATCTAAGTATATTCTTTTTCCAGGGCCTGAGACACTTATTTTATGCTTAATTTTAAAAAGGTTTTGTTAAATTTGTTAAAGAAAAGTTAAATATTTTTTTATTTAGAAAAAAATTATGATATATAAAAAAATAAAAAAATATGAAAAAAACTTTTAATAAGAAGATTTATAAAATTATACAAAAAGATAATAGGGAGTTAGCTAAAAATCAAGGATTTTATGATGGTAGATATCTTCCTAAAAGAGAGGATAGTAAGAAGAGGACACAATATCTAAAATTTAGAAGAGATAAATACTCTTTAAAAAATCAGTATAGATAAAAGTTCTTTAAAAAGGATTTTTTTATTTAATATGATAAACTAAAGAAATTATGACAAAAGAATTAATATTCAAAAAATTTGATGGAACTTTAATAGAAGATGTTAAGAAATATGTAGAGAATTGGTGTAATGAAAATCCTTATGGGGAGATTATTATAGGATGTGATTCTCAAGAACATCGTAGATATGTTAAATATGCTATTGTTATTGTTATGCATTTTATTGATCCGTATAAAATTGGACATGGGTCCCATATTATAAAGTCTATTATTTTTGAGAAAAAGCCTATTAAAAATTATAGGGAAAGAAACGGCAACAAGCAATTAGATATCTCTTATATACAAGAAAAATTATGGAAAGAGGTAGAGTATGTTATAAAAGCTGCAAATATGATTAAAGAGTGTAATAGAAAAATTAAAATCCATATTGACTATAATTCTAAGGAGGGAGAAGTATCCCATTCACTATATTCAACGGGGATTGGATATGCTCAAGAAATGGGATATGAAGCGATAGGAAAACCTTATTCTTGGGCTTCTACTTATGTTGCTGATTCATTATGTCGTTAAAAATAATATAAAAGAGATAGATATATGAAAAGTAAAAATGAAAAATTTTTATATAATTCTATCTCTTTTATTTTTAGTGAGTTGTTCATCATATAAGAAGATAGAAATTTTTAATAAGTCATATTCATCTTCTAATTATTCTGAAATGATGAAAGATGTCTATTGGTATTTGGATACCTTTAATTCTGACTCTATTCCTATCAGTGAATGGTTATTTATGCAAAGATATACTGATGAAGGCTATCAAATAGAAAGACTATATCAAAAAAGATTGGATAGAAAAACAGAATTTTTATTTCTTATTGATACTTATGTTTCTGATTCTATAAATTATAAATTTAGTATTTTAATGAGAACAAAAGAGAAGAAGTATAAATAAATTTAACAAAAATTTAACTTTTAAAATTATAAATCTTTAATATTTTTTGATAATTTTATATTCTATTTTATATAGAAAGAATATGAAACCTATAAAAGAAAAATTATTTGTTTTTGATTGTGAATGGGTGCCTTTAGAAAAAGGATTCAAAGATTTAGAAATTAATTTTCCATCATTAGCTGAGGTTTTTATTCATCAAGTAGAAAAATGGAATCTTCAGAGAAAATCAGATGGTAAAGAAGAATTAAATAATGAAGAGTGGTGGGATGAAAAAGCTCATTTCTATCCAGAATTTTGTAAGATAATTTGTGTATCCTATGGTTATTTAAATAAAGGTAATCCTGTTATTCAATCTATTTGGGGGGAAGATGAAGAAAAGATTCTTAAAAAGACTAGTGAAATTTTAGATAAGGTTAATCAAGCAGGATATATTCTCTCTGGCGCTGGGATTTTACGTTTTGATATGCCATGGTTATCTAAACGTATGATGATAAATGGTATAGCTCCCCCTAAAAATATTAATGTATTTGGTAAAAAACCATGGGAGATAGATGTATATGATATACAACAAGTATGGGGACAAGGAGTATATCAAGAAAGTTTCACTCCTTTAGAAATAATATCAGTATCTTTAGGTATTCCTTCATCAAAAAGTGATTTATCGGGGTCTAAAGTTAAAGATGCATATTGGAATGGAGAGATAATAAGAATTAAAGAGTATTGTGAGTTGGATGTTAAATCCTCTATGGAATGTGCATTTAAACTAATAGATCTATCATAATAAATTTATATTTTAACATTTTTTAACGTTTTCTTATTGTTTATATTTTTTTATTAAGAAAATTTTATCTATATTTGGAATGATTAAAAATTATTCTTATGAAAAAATTTATTTTAATAATTATTCTACTTTTTAGTATCCCCTATATGATTTTTAGCCAACATTTTGTTGGTACAAGTGAAGATCATTCCATTATTACCCTAAATTCAGAAGAAAATTGCACTTATGAAATAGATATGAAAGATGCAGGTCCTCAGATCATTGCAAACATTGGGCTTTATGTTAATATAATCCTTCAATTTAATAAAAATGGAATATGTGTTTTTGAATCATCTATATTTAAAAGTAATGAAGGAATAGATATTAATGGTGTAAGAGGACTTTGCCAAAGTGAATATGAGGTTAAAAAAGTTATATCATCAGATATAGGTTATATAGACTGTTATCAATATGGTAGTGTTAAAGGAGTTGGTATAATACTCGGAAGCTATAAATATAAGTCAGTATATCTTATTTTATGGGCTAAAGAAGAATGGCCTGAATTAATTGAACAAATACATCTTATTAAAAGTAGATTTGAAGAATAAAAATTTTTATTTTATGGAAAGATCGAATAATATAGAACTTCTTCCTATGGGATATATTATTAGGAATGAAGAAGATCTTAAAAGAGTAGTTCCAGCAGCTTTTTCTAAAACAGCTTCCCCGGAAAGAACTGAAAGATATTCTTATTTCTCTACAGAAGAATTACTTAAATCATTTAAATCTATTGGATGGAATCCACATTTTGCTAAACAGAATGGTTCTAGTCCATATTCTCGTCATATCATAAGACTTATTAATCCTAGTATAGGATTTATTCCTATTAAAAGGGATAGAGTTCAACCTCAGATTATTGTTGATAATTCACATAATGGATTTACAAAAGCACAAATTCATTTAGGTCTTTTCCGTCTTATTTGTACAAATGGATTAGTTGCCGGAGTTCCTGGTTTTTCAACTAATTTCAAATGGCTTCATATGGGGGTTGATCAACAAGAAATAATTAAGATGGTAGAAGAGATAGCTGATACCTATAATAAAATAGGATCTCATGTATCTGATATGCAAAATGTCATTCTTAGTAATGACCAAAAAGAAGAATTTGCTATTAGAGCAATTAATTATAGATACCCAGGGAAATTTATTAATGAAGATGGTACTTTTAATGAGTCTTCTCTTACTAGTTATATAAATATTCATGATATTTATAGTCCTGTAAGACAAGAGGATAATACTAATGATCTTTGGACTATTTTTAATACTATCCAAGAGAGAACTACTAAAGGAATGTTTGAGACAATTTCACTAAAACGTAAGTCTTCCCCAAGACCTATTACAAATGCAAAAAGAAATTTAGAATATAATAAGAAATTATGGGAATTAGCTGAAAGTTTTATGTATGAAAAAAATTAGTTTGTTTAGTTTTAATTACATTAAAAAGGGGGTTTCATTGGGGTTTCATTATTGAAACCCCTTTTTTAAAACTAATTAGAATATTTATATATAAAGATAAAAAATATATGGCTATAAAAATTTCTCAAAAACATGAGAAGGAAATAGTTGCTCTAAATATTTTTGAAGCTGTTAGACTTAGACCGGGGATGTATCTTGGTCAAGTATCAATGATAGAAGATCCAATTCCAGTAATTAGAGATGGCAGAATTCAAACTTATGATAAGCCATGGTCTCCAGGATTTATGCATCTTATTGTCGAGATTCTTGAAAATTCTATAGATGAAGCCAAGAGAATGAAAGGTAAAATGAAGAATATTTATGTTTATGTAAATT
>Ga0116147_1002857_pt1 | contig 16901 bp, 6 predicted proteins | sample AD_JPNHG3_MetaG_FD_89749 | JGI IMG/M metagenome (GOLD analysis project Ga0116147, IMG submission 89749) | Active sludge microbial communities of municipal wastewater-treating anaerobic digesters from Japan - AD_JPNHG3_MetaG | ecosystem: Engineered > Bioreactor > Anaerobic > Digestate | place...
CCCTGTCTTTGTGACGGTGATCTTTCTGATTCTTAGCCTCTTGGGTGCGGTCTCTTTCTTCCGCCTCCCGGTGGACCTGATGCCCGATATCTCCTTGCCTTCCATCTCGGTGAGTACGAGCTATTCGGGGGTTGGTCCGGAGGAGATGGAAGAGCTGGTGACCATTCCCCTGGAGCGGGCTTTGGCCTCCTGTCCCGGCCTGCGGGAAATGAACTCCACGTCTTCGGAAGGGAGCAGCCAGGTGCGTCTTTCTTTCGAGTGGGGTACCAACCTGGATGAGGCGGCCAACGAGGTTCGGGCGCGAGTGGACCGGGCCCGAAGACAGTTGCCGGATGATGCCGACACTCCCACCATCTTCAAGTTCGACGTTAGCACGGACCCGATTGTCCATCTCGGCGTATCGTCCGACATGGATGCGCGACAACTGCGTCTGTTTGCGGAGAAACAGTTGCAGTACCGGTTTGAACGGATTTTGGGCGTCGCCCAAGCCGACGTTTGGGGGGGGCTGCAACGAGAAATCCAGGTCTTTCTCGATCGGGAGAAACTGAATGCCCTTCGGTTGAGTCCCAGGGAGGTCATCAATGCCTTGCAAAGAGAGAACTTGATGGAGCCGGCGGGACAGATAACGGAGGGCGATTTCGAATTGCTCGTGCGCACCCTAGGAGAGTTTTCTTCGGTGGATGAGATTCGCAAGACTCGGGTGGCTCTGCGCAACGGTACGCCGGTCTTCGTTTCGGATGTTGCCACGGTACTGGACGGCCACCAGGAAATTCGCAATCTGGTGCGGGTGAACGGCCGACCGGGACTGCGGATGGCCATCGTCAAGCAGTCGGGAGCGAACAGTGTTGCAGTCAGCCGGGCTGTCCGAGAAGAGGTCGAGAGGATCAATCGTGATTTTCCGAATGTCGAAGTGCGGATCATTTACGACACTTCCGAGTTCATCGAACGTGCCGTGTCCAACGTTCGCGACTCCGCCCTCTACGGCTCGCTCCTGGCGGTCTTCATCCTTTTGGTGTTCCTGCGGAATATCCGTTCCACTCTGGTGATAGCCGTCTCCATCCCCATCTCGGTGGTCGCTACGTTTGCCTTGATGTACTTCTACGGCTTCACCCTCAACACCATCACTTTTGGAGGCTTGGCCCTTGGGGTCGGGGTGTTGGTGGACAATGCAATTGTTGTCCTGGAAAACATCTTTCGTCACAGGCAGGAGGGGGAAGAGCACGTAGACGCGGCCCGGACGGGGTCGCAGGAGGTGGCCTTAGCTATCACTGCCTCGACCCTCACCACGATCGTTGTGTTCATCCCAGTGGTGTTTATGAAGGGGATCTCGGGCATTGTTTTCCAGCAGCTTGCCTGGGTGGTTTCGTTTTCTTTGTTTTCCTCTCTGCTGGTGGCCCTTACACTAGTGCCTCTGTTATCGAGCCGGCTGGTGAGAGTCCGTGAGCCCAATCGGAGCAGCTTGCTTTACCCGGTAGTCCATGGCACAGGGGTTGCTTTGGCTCGCCTGGACGCAATGTACGGACGGGGCATCGCGTGGTCGTTGCGCCATCGCTTCGTGGTGATAGCCGCCACGGTTTTGTTGGGAATTTTGGTCGTCCTCTTGGTTCCTTTCATCGGCTTCGAACTGCAGCCCGAAACGGATGAGGGAGAGGTACGGATTCGCTTGGAGCTTGCGCAAGGAACACGGCTGGAGGTGACGGACCAAGTGGCCCGTGAAGCGGAACGCTTGGCCCGAGAGCACGTGCCCGAGATCGCGGGTGTGATCACCGAGGTGGGTTCTCCGGGGGGATGGAGAGGAGCAAACACGAATACGGCAAATATCAGTCTCAGCATGGTTCCCCTGGCGCAACGGACTCGTACCACTATGGAAATCGCCGACGCTCTGCGCTTGGTTTATGCCGAGTTCGCAGGAGTGGTTTCGAGAACGTGGGCTTCAGGCGGGAACTTCTTGCTGCACATTGCCCAGGGTGGGGGGGACGCAAGTCGGTTGACCCTGGACATTCGGGCCTACGATCTCCAGCAGAGCTTCGCCACCGCCGTGGAGTTGAAGCGGTTGTTGGAGGAGACGGACGGAGTGACGAACGTAAGAATCGGGCGAAGCCGCGGCCGGCCCGAAAGCCTCATCATTATTGACCGTGAGAAGGCGGCAAAAATGGGGTTGTCGGTGGCCGAACTCGCCGAGACCATTAATACCGCTTTGGGCGGCACCAGGGCAGGCTTCTTCCGTGAGAAAGGGGATGAATTCGATATTCTGGTCCGCTTTCAAGAGAAAGATCGAATGGCGGCGCCGGACGTGCAGGCCATCCCGGTGCAAACGCCCAGCGGCGACGTGGTTCCTCTGGGTTCTCTCGTAACCTTTGAGCGACGGGAAGGTCCGACGGCTATTACACGCCGTGACCAGCAACGGATTGTTTCAGTCTCGGGAGATCTCACCGGTTCCCGCGACATGGGATCCGTCGTCGACGAGTTGCAGGGGAAGATTCAGGAAATGTCATTGCCGGAGGACATGGCAGTCATTTTTTCGGGTGAGTGGGAAGAACAACAAGAAACGTTCGGCATGTTGCGGATTGGTTTCATTCTGGCCATCGCTCTCGTTTACCTGGTCATGGCGGCGCAGTTTGAATCGTTCAAATATCCTTTTCTTATCATGTTCTCGATCCCCTTGGCAGGCATCGGTGTGATTCTCATGTTTTTCTTTACCCGCACCACGTTCACCATGCAAGCTTTTATCGGTGTCATCATGCTCGCCGGAATTGCCGTCAACAACGCAATTGTCTTGGTGGATTATGTGCTCCAGCTTTGGCGGCTCCACGGGATGTCGCTGGTGGATTCCCTGGTGACGGGAGGCCGGCGCCGCCTGCGGCCTATCCTGATGACTTCGTTGACGACGATACTGGGACTTTTCCCCATGGCTCTCGGCATTGGGGAAGGCGGAGAGTTGCAGGCGCCCATGGCGAGGGCATTGATCGGAGGGTTGCTCACCTCTATGCTGATCACTCTGTTTCTGATTCCTACGCTGTTTTACACCATGGAGCGGGTGAAGGTCCGCGAGGAGGAACCGGTGTCTGTTTCGGCCGGGATGCAGCCTGCCGGTGAATCTGCCTGACGTTGGGTACCGGCCGGCAGGGTCCTCGGAGCGTCTGAGGTTTGGAAGGGTGACAGGTTCGTAACTAATGCTGCTTCAAGGAAAGCGTTAGAACTTGTAGCGTCGGTGCTGAGGACGAGCCGACTTCTACGATCTTGTACCTGCTGGAATGCCTCGCAAGTCTCTATAAGTCCGCCGCCCTCCCGAGGTTGCGTGGCAGGCTCGACACGCGGAAATGCAGATCACACGGATTTCGGCGAAGATGCCTTTGAAGAAAGGCGTTGGCGTCCATGTGCGTGATCGGCGGATTTTCGTGATTCGTGTTTCTCAAGACCACTCGAAACTGTGACGAGACCGTGAGACGTTGAAATCCCCACTTTTTCACCTCGCCTAACTTTTTGCTATTGCCGGCTGGAAAATCGCAAACCAGGGGCCTGGAGGACTCTTTTGGGAGACTATAATGTATAGAAGCTTGGTGCTCCGGGTTCCCGGCATCCCCCAACATTTGTACAGCTGAGCCGGCATCCGGTTCCATATGGCCTTTGTTATCTTTCCTGACCTGGGTGGTAGGTCGTACTCCATTGCTTCTTGGAGCCGCACTGGGAGTTTGGGATGTCGTCTGCCGAATCGAGAATGTGCATACACCAAGGCTGTGAGGAACTGGAGACTACCGCTTTCGAATAGCTCCGTTGACATTGGAGGTGAATGGGAGTAAACAACCTACAGCTAAGGATCGCAGCCAGGATCCTCTTACTTGGCCGGTGAAGACATTGCGCTGCAGATATACCGAGAGAGAGAAAGCATTAGGTTTCCTAAGGTGATGGTGCCAAGGCTTGCGGACCCGCGATCCTTGGCTAAGTGGGAAGTGTAAGGAATCAACTTGGAGAGCAAATCTGGAAGGAAAGACAGCCTATGAAAGGAGCTCACTTATGGCCGAGTATTGGGTAGCTTTTATGGTCTTCCTATGGGCCTGGGTACCAACGGTCTCCGCTCAGCCGTCGGGTTTTGAGGAGGGCGAGTGGGAAATCCGGGTGAAGATGAAGATTGAAGGAGCTCCCTTTGCCCTGCCGGAACAGACTATCAAGCAGTGCATCACTATCGATCAGATGGTACCACGTCTCTCGGCCCCCGGAATGGAGGAGGAAGACGGAGAGTGCTCGGTGATCCGCCAGGATGTGTCGGGCAACAAAGTCACCTTTGAGTACGAATGCAAGATGGAGGAGGGCGTGACGCGCATAACCGGTGAGATGATTTACTCCGGCGAGGGCCTCGAAGGCTGGACGCAAGTAGAAGGCCGAGGGGGTGACATGGACGGTGTGAACATGTCCTACGAATTACGCGGAAAACGCCTCGGACCGTGCCCGGAGTAGAAGCACCGGTCCATCCCTGGGGGTGATACCGAACGAGGGAGGCTTTGCCGACGTTTCTCGGACTGTCCATGCCCCTTTTTTTGGGGTTCGCTGAAGCCTGAAGGGGTGCAAGGTCCCTAAAATTGAAGATGAAAATGCTTCATCTGTCAGTATGTTGCCTCTTGTTCCCGTGCCTCGGCAATGCGACCGCCGTGGAGGAATTGTCAGCGGAGGCTGCAGGGGAGGTGCAGGCCCGACGGTTTCAGCCGCTCCCGCTGGGAAGCGTAAAGCCGGAGGGCTGGCTGCGGCGGCAGCTGGAGATTCAGGCGGCGGGATTGACGGGTCACCTCGACGAGTTCTGGCCGGATGTCCGGGACAGTGGCTGGATCGGGGGATCCGCCGAAGGTTGGGAACGCATGCCGTACTGGCTCGACGGAGCGGTGCCGCTGGCCTATCTACTGGACGATCAGCGACTGATCGCCAAGGTGGAGGGCCACATCCGGACCGTTCTCGACCGGCAACTTCCGGACGGTTGGCTGGGACCGGAAGTCAGTCCCGACGGTAGGTATCAAGCGCGTGATCCATGGCCGGTCTTTGTGATGATGAAGGTGCTGACCCAGTACGAGGAAGCTACCGGTGATCCTCGCGTGGTGCCCGCCGTGGAACGGTTTCTGCGGGCGTTGAGCCGGCAGCTGGAGGAGCGCCCCCTCTTCGAATGGAACCGCATGCGGTGGCAGGACGGTGTCCTGTCAGTCGAATGGCTGTACCGGCGCCTCGGGACCCCCTGGCTTCTTGCCCTGGCCCGCACGATGCACGAGCAGGGCTACGACTGGATCCACCATTTCGCCGACTTGCCCTACAAGGAGAAGGTCGACCAATGGGAGCACGAGAGTCATGTGGTCAACAATGCCATGGGCGTCAAGGCACCGGCCGTTTGGTATCTCTTCTCGGGAGATTCAGCCGATTTGCACCGGGCGCTGGAAGCCGTCGCGGAACTGGATCGCTACCATGGTCAGGCCAACGGGGTTTTCAGCGGAGATGAAAACTTCGCCGGAAGGATGCCTTCCCAGGGCACGGAGACGTGTGCCGTGGTGGAATATCTATTCTCACTGGAACAGCTGCTCTCGCTGACGGGCGAACCCGCCGTGGGAGATCGGCTGGAGGAGGTCGCTTACAACGCCTTGCCCGCTCCGGTGACGGACGACTGGTGGGCCCGCCAGTATGACCAGCAGGCCAACCAAGTGTTGGTGCGGAAGAGCGAGGACCGGGTCTTCACCACGAACGGGCCCGAAGCGAATCTCTTCGGACTGGAAACCAACTACGGTTGCTGCACGGCAAACATGCACCAGGGGTGGCCGAAGCTGGTATCGCATCTCTGGATGCGGAGTTCCGACGGAGGCTTGGCGGCGGTGGCTTACGGACCCTCCCGCGTGACAACCTCGGTGGGTGGCAGAGCCGTGACGATCCGCCTGCTGACCGACTATCCTTTTGGTTCGGAGCTGACCTTTATCGTTGAGTGCGAAGAGCCGATTCAGTTCCCCCTGTGGCTGCGGATACCGGCTTGGGCAAGGGGAGCGACGATCTCTTCGGCGGGAGAGCCGGATCTCCAACTGCAGCCCGGGACGTTTTTCCGACTGGAGCGACGGTGGAATCCCCTGGATCGCGTGGAGCTGACGCTTCCGATGCCGATAAAGGCGGAGCTTCGCTACAACCATGCGGTAACCGTGAGTCGAGGACCGCTGATGTTCAGTCTGCCGGTTCCGGGGTTTTGGAAGAAGCTGAGGGGTGAAGAGCCCCATGCCGACTGGGAAGTCTATCCGCTGGAGATGTGGAACTACGCGCTGGAGTTGGACCCGTCGGATCCGGCGCGGGCCGTGCAGGTACTTTTTGTACCGGTGGGAGACTGTCCCTTTTGCGCCCGTAAGCGCACCGGGAAGGTTGCTGCCGGAATGGACTCTGGAACGAAACGCCGCGGGGGCGCCTCCACCCAGTCCGGTGCAAAGCACACAGCCGCAAGTCGATTTGGAGTTGATCCCATACGGAGCGGCGAAGCTGCGCGTGACGGAGCTCCCCTGGGTTCGACTAAATTCCAGTGATCTCCAGGATCGGTGAAGACGTTGCCCGGCGTGAATACAGCGGTGGCGGCCGTTCCGGGCGCCACGGGAAGATGGTAAGGGCAACGTACCCACAGCCGCAGCCGGAGACGCCTGCGGTCCTGCAAGTGAGTTCCGCATTCTATGAGCCGGTTGCGCATCTCCATTACGATGTACTGTGACGTGACGATTCGTTGATCCTGACTCCTTTTGTTGGGGAAAGGGACGAACACATGGGAGCAAGCTCGTAGGTGACAGGAGAGACGCTTTTCTCCAAGGCCTTAGGAAGGAACGTTCATGAACGCAGGGAAATCGAAGATGTCGGTTCCGTACCCGAGACGTCCTGTCGACGTGCTTTTGGGGCCCGTCGAGCGGTTCCTACACGTTGAATCGGCGGCCGGCGTGCTTCTGTTGGCTTGTGCGGTTTTGGCACTGGCTGTGGCCAACAGCCCGTGGGGCGAGAGCTTCTTGGCTTTTTGGCAGACGTCGGTCGGCGTTGCGGTCGGACGGTTTGAATTCCGCCACAGCCTCCTCCACTGGATCAATGACGGCTTGATGGTGCTCTTTTTCTTCGTGGTAGGCCTTGAAATCAAACGTGAACTTGTGGACGGCGAGCTGCAAACTGCAAAGAAGGCCGCGCTGCCGTTGGCCGCCGCTTTGGGCGGCATGATGGTACCCGCACTGATCTTCCTCTCGATGCAGGGCGGCGAGCCCGCGTCTCGGGGCTGGGGGATCCCGATGGCCACGGACATAGCCTTTGTGGTGGGTTGCCTCGCCTTGCTCGGACGGAGAATTCCCCATGGATTCAGAGTCTTCCTACTTTCGCTGGCAATCGTCGACGATATCGGTGCGGTGTTGGTGATCGCCGTCGGATACACGGAGGAGTTGAGCATCTCGTATCTGCTGCTGGGAGGGTTCCTCCTGGTCTTGATTGTCTTGCTCGAGCGGCTGGGAGTGAGAAGCTACGGCGTATACACCGTAGTCGGCGTTGGCGTATGGTTCTGCTTTCACGAGTCAGGTGTTCACGCAACCGTAGCGGGCGTCTTGCTGGGATTGCTGACGCCGGCTCGACCCTATTTGGAGTGGAGCTTCTTGGGAAGGCGACTGCGTGAGCTCGGAAACTTTTTGCACGGCGACCCCGAGAAGCCCCCAGTGTCGGCTCGAGATCTGGAGAATCTGCAGCGTTTGGCAAGGGATGCCGCTTCCCCCCTGGAAGTCCTGGAGATCAAGCTTCATCCTTGGGTCAGCTTCGTTATCATGCCGTTGTTCGCCCTGGCGAACGCCGGCGTAGTGTTTGATCCGGCGGATCTCGTCAGTCCGGTCGCTATGGCCGTGGGTATGGGTTTACTGCTGGGCAAGCCTGTCGGTATCGCTCTATTCAGTTGGTCGGCTGTGCGTTTAGGATGGGCGGAGCTCCCTGAAAACGTCGTTTGGACTACGGTCATAGGAGGTGGCATCCTAGCCGGCATCGGCTTCACCATGGCTCTGTTCATCGCCAATTTGGCGCTGGCGGAGCCCCTGCTGAGTGCCGCCAAGATCGGAGTCCTGTCTGCTTCCGCCCTGGCCGCCCTGTTGGGACTCCTCTGGCTTCGGTTGGTGACACCCGAACCGAGGGAGGCTTAAGACGGGGGACGATCCAGGTGATGCCCGAAGCCGATCCCACACCGGCGCGTTCGAAGTTGAGAACTGGACGCGTGGAGTTGCTGCTTTGTTTGCCAGGTTTTGCGAGTTGGGGGTCTGGTGGCTGTCCGCGCCCGGCTGCGTCGGTTCCCAGGACGGCGCCGCCACCGACAGGACGCGGTCGGATCGTGCCTTTAAGGATCGGGAAAGCCGCCGGGAAGCGATGCTCAAGTTCAAGACGTTGCTCACTGCATTCGTTTGCGCCGTCCCGAATGTGACTGGACCCTAGCATCCGGGAGTTTCCTGCCCGAAGGTGCCACGTGTCTCACCGATGTCCGTTCTCCCGTTTTGGGAGCGGCGTGGGTATAGCGCCGTAGGCTGTATCTCCGCTGCACGTACGACGGCGGCGGTTCCGAGCCTCGGATCTGCGACCCTAGAGGTATCCTTTCAAGCTTCCCGGCTGTTGGGCAACAATTCGGGCGACGCTCGTTCAAGGCGGATAAGAGACCGAATCGTTCCTCGCCGAAACTCAGCGCCGCACAAACTTCGAGAGTAGCCGAATGTAAACCGACTGGTAGCCGCAGCTGTTTTCCGTCACCGACCACGAGTTCAGCGGCCAGCCCGTGTTGAAGTCCTTATAGGACTTCTGCGGCGGCTGACCTTTCGGAGGCGAAATGGGTTCCGCAAAGCACTTGGAATTATTGCTGCTGCTCCCGCATCTGCTCGGACAACAGCCGTCCCAGTCATAGGAAGGGTACGGGCCCCCGGTGAGAAAACCCGGAGCCGGCCCGTACGTGGAAACCCCTACGCGATCCCACCGCGTGCTTCCGTCGGTGAACCAGCTGTGGTAGAACTCGTTGACCGCTCGTTCCGCCCCGTAAGCGTACATATTCGAGAGGTAGACCATTCCCAACGGATTCACCCCGTGCAGGTAGTGGATGTAGCGCTCGGCGGCGTGGCGGGCCTCGTCGGTAGGCTCGATTCCATAGCTGATCAGCGAATAAAACATCGTCCCTTGACGGGCCTTCACGCCGTTGCTTCCCCAGGTGTAATCCTTCAAGTAAGCGCGATAAGGATCCTCTTCGCCACGGATGGCGAAAAAGTTGTGCTTGGTGTTCTCGTCTCCTTCCATGGCGGTTTGGTAGGTGCTCCTAATCTTGTCCACGACGGAGGATGTCGCATCCGGGACTGTCATGTAGTACAGCAGTACGTCTTGCACCTCCTGCTCAAACGGGTAAGCAAACGTCCACTCGAGAAGATGGGTTTTGGCGTAATTCGAGTCGAAGTATTCGCGAAAACGGGTGTCTCCGGTGGTTTCGTAAAGGTAGCAGGCGGCCGCCAACTTCTTGACCAGCCGACCGTAGTCATCCACTTCTTGCTGTCCGGCGGCCAAGCCTTGAGTCCTGTCCTGGGGGCTGTTGTTATAGAACAGCACCTTGGGATTCTTCTCCGCCCAGTTCCACGCCCGGACCGCCCGCCCGACCAACTCTTCTGCGTAATCGTTCAGTTCGTCCCGTCCCAGCTTCCGCAGCACCTTGGCCGAGTAGGCAAAGGCCGCCGCACCGCTCAGAGTTGCCGAAGTATTGGGGTCGCCGTAATAACTTGGCCCTTTGGCGTCGGAGGGAGGACTGGCATGAGAAAGGCCCATAACGCTCAGCAAGGAGCCGTCCTCGTTTTGCATCTTCACGAGCCAGGCCAGTCCCCAGAGGGCTTCGTCCACGACATCCGGGATTCCGTTGTCCGACTCCGGGATACGGTAGTCGTCCCCAAAGGCCTCGGGATTTTCCTCGTATGCCCGCAGTAACTCGATAATGTAACTTGCCGTCCAATTGGTGTACTTGTTGTAGTCCCCGGCGTCGTACCATCCTCCTGAAAGATCGCGTTCCGTGGCGGGATCGTTCTGCTTGAACCAACTCCGGCATTGAGCATCCTGCCCCCGACCCAGGTGGCTGGCTGCGTCCGTCCAGCCCTCATCGGCGTAGGGCGACTGCTTGGGGTAGCCGGCCCGCTGATAGAAGAACGTCCGGACGGCGTGTTTGAGGACTTCCCGGTAAACCGTGTCGGCAACTTGGAAAACGGGCGAGCGGACATTTCGAGCCACGTCGAGGACGTAGTACTCACCGGATTTCGTTAGCGAGCTAAAGTCGAACCACCAGGCACGATCTCCGGAACTCTGAAATCCGGAACTCTGATCTTCGGAACTCGGATCGAACTTGTCGTCCTCCTTCCAGACCGTCGGTTCACCGGTGTAGATCCAACGACCGTCGGTGGTTTCCACAACGGCGTACAAGGGTCCGGGAGTGAACTCTTTCTCCTTGTCGAAGCCTTTCAGCGGATCGCGAATGACCGCCACTTTTTGCGCGTCGGGTAGATAACCGAACTGGTCGACCACGATAAACTCGCTCAGTGGGATGTCGGCAGGGCTCTTGTCACTGTGGGGATATCCCGGGACGGCCGAAAGAAGCGAAAGGTCGTCCGTGCCAAACAACTCCTGGCTGACGAGGGCTCCGTTTGAACTGTGGACTTGAATGAATCCACCGGCTTGTAACGCTAGCCCGGTTAGTTCAGAAAGTACCTGGGACAGGCGACTCCCCGAGTTGAAGCCTTCGGGGGTGGAATCGCGAGGACCGGTGGCCGTCCGTTCACCGTTTCGGTCCCAAACTTGGATTCCCAGCCGAGTTGGATCAGTTCCCACGATGTGAAAAGCCAAACCGGTAAAAAACCCGGGGAGATGCGCCACATGGGGGAACAAGACACCTCCCTGAACCGGCGCCTCCAGCGGCAGTGCGGCGGCGTAACCGGCGGACGGATCGCCGAAGATGACGGAACCGATGACGGGGGCCCTTTCAGCGCGCAGTTCCAGGGTACCGACCGCTTCACCGGTGAACGCCAGCAGTTCGGCGGCATCCCCCAGGAGAAAGCCGTGGGGCGAAAGGGATCCCTGATAAACATTGCCAAGAAGGTTGCCGGCCTCGCTCCTGGCCCGGATGGTGATTGACTGAGACTCATCGTCCGGATTCATGACGCAAACAAACGTACGCATGCCGCTCCAGGAAGCCAGCTGGGCGGAGTAAAGCGTAAACGCACCTTCTGAGGGTGCCAAGGCATTGCTTACGACAAAGAACGGATCCGTTCCGCCGTGGGAGATCCACTCGGACCCGACCAGTCCGGGCCCTGTCAAGGTTTCAACCTCCAAAATGATCGGGTCCGTTACTCCCGGGAACCAATCGTTCGGGGAGCCTTGTAGTGCGACAAGCGGAGGCAACCGGGTCTCCCAGGGCTCGGCCGCGGCCTGACCCGCAGGATTCCGAGGGGTGATCCGGATTTCGGCCGGCTCGTCGCCGGGATTCACGAGGCTCAGCATGGTTTTGACCCTGCAATCCGGCGAATTCGGCCATGCTTCCAAAACCCATGGGTAAAAAAGCCGCCTTTGGGGTTCCACGACGGCGTTCATCCCGTCTAAAGCACTGAGGTCACTTCTTACGTACTGATAGACGACTTTGACGGCGGGGTTATTCGATCGGATTCGTATCCAACCCTGGCGTAAGAGCGACAGGTCGATGTCGAAAATCTCGAAATCGTTGAGCGCTCTCTGGTGACCGGGTAGGAGAACCCCGTCGGGATCTTTGCCCTCGGGCTGATCCCAAGCGCCGGACCCGAGAGGTTTGCCGTCTGAGTCATACGCCTCGAAAACCAGGGTTGCCGGTGCGGCAGACGGATTCGTGACCGCGATTCCCGTCATGGTCTCCGAACTCCCGACAAGCAAAGGAATCCAGAAGACCGACTCTTCGGCGCTCTGAAAGTCCGCCGGAGGCGAAGGCGAGGCCTGCGGTCGGAAAAGCGGGGCGGCCCACAACACCACCAGGCCGACGGCGGCAAAGCCGACCAAACGGCAATAATAAAGACGCCTCATTCGGAAAAGTCCCTGATATCTCATAGCCACCCTTTTCACAAAGTATTCAGAAGGAGGAACATTGTCAGGTCGCCTGACGCACCTTGTACTGTCAAGGCTCCAGCGGCCTCCGAAGCTAAGAGCCTGTACCAACGCGGACGAAACCTGGGAATCGGCCGGTGATGTACCGCGGGCCGGCTTGTGATACACGACTACTTCGGATCCGACGTGGGCCGGCCTTCGCGGAGCGGCAATACGAGCCGGAAGTCTTGCTGAGCGACGTAGGCGGTGTCATAGAACCACCCTCCAGGGATAGGGACCGGCCATAGCTGTTGGCGCAGGCGAAATCACTGCCTGTACCCCAAGGTCCAGCCTCACTCTTCCGTCAAGATGCGGATCAACTCCTGATCCGGCGTCCCGTTCGAATCCACGATGCCGAACCCACCCTTGTAATCCCAGGTCGCCCAACCGATTCCGTGTGCTTCAAAAACAGTTCGGACATCACGATACCAGCGCAGTCGAGGTTCCCTGGGAGCTTCCCGGTACACACCCCACTCGCCACAGTACAGGGGAAGTTGCAAACGGCGAGCCAGGCTGAGTGGTCTTTCCAAAAGCGAGGCGAAGACTTCGCGATCATAGTGTCGGTTTGAATCCCGCAAGGCGCCGACTAGATCCTCGGATAAGCCCGCAAGGTCCTCATCCCGGACCACCACGCCCGGATAGTGGACGGGGCCGGTGTATTCTCCCACCTTCGTCCAGCCGGCCCGGTAGTGGGTCAGAGCCATCGGCGTGTAGAAGTGGAAACTCAGCAAAATGTTCGGATCGTCTTGAGGAATCTTGAGTTGGTCGAAGGTATCCACCGACTGCCAACGATTCGAGCCGATTACCAGCGTGCGTTCCGGCTCCAGCTCCCGAACGGTCCGCACAGCTCGGGCCACCAACCGGTTCCAGTCCTCAGGATCCGGAGCGACGGGTTCGTTCATCAGTTCGTAGGCCACGCGGTCGATCGGATAAGACGCCAGCCGGTGCGACAGCTCCCTCCATAGATCCAAGAAGTGGTCCTGGGCCTTGGGGTCGGTCCACAAGGGACGCTCCTCCTCATTGAAATGGTGAGAGCGAAGAATATGAAGATCCACAACGACCCGAAGATTGTGAGTCATGCACCAATCGAGAGCCGAACGCAGCAAGGAGAAGGCTTCTTCCACGGGGTAGCCTTGCTCGTCCCAAAGTTGTTCCTCGTCGACGGGGATCCTCAGGTGATCGAAGCCTAATCCGGCCAGAAAAGCGACGTCTTTCTCCGTGAAGAAAGACCGCCGCTCCTCGCCGCGCCGATTACTTTGGGACAACCAGTGAGAAATATTCGTGCCCCGTTTTACCTGGAAGCCGTTAGCAGTGCCCGAGACAAGACCTTCCGCCGACTGCGCCGGCTGACCGAGACTGATGCCAAGAATTGCCAGAACCAAAGGAACTAGAGCCCGTCCCATAGCAAACCTCCATCGCTTGATTTGTTGGCAGGGTCGGCTCCCAGCCGCGGAAGCGCCACCGACCCGTGCTCCTTCAAAGGAGCTTAACCGGTGAATTGTTTGCCCGCAAGAACCGAAATAACTAATAACGGTAAGGATGGTAAAAGACTGGAATCTTCCCCTGAGGAAAGCGCCCCGGCCCGTCAACGGTAACTCCCCGGTGCCGATGCGGAAATCGGCTCGAAACTCCCGCAGTCTCTGCTACCGAAACCGCTCGCTTCAACGGAAGCAGCCAGGCAGTGTTAATCGTTCTTTACGGCCTGGTTGTAGAAACTCTCGTTGGATACCAGTAAAGCTCCTACAGTCTTATCGATCTCATAGATTTGAACGGCCGTGTAGCTCAAAGCGCGAACTTCCTCAATCGGTCTGAAACTGCGCCGGATGGCTTGAAGAATGCGATCGTTCTCGAAATACCTGCGACCTTCCTGGTAAAGAACATAGTTGTGATCATTCAGCGCAGGATTCTTGTCGCAAAAGCTTGTCTGGAATAGGTCGGGACGTCCGAAGCGATTCGTATAATATTGCACCGCATTCGGAGTATCACTGACGATGGTACTTCCCGGAGGGCTGTTCCGGGCGACAAATGCAATTGCTTCCCGTACACCGGCGTCGTAAAAGTCATCGTGTGGAAAATAGTAGCCTACTCCCTTTGATCCACCGCCCAGCCAGTTGACGAACAAACCGTAGTGAGGTGCCGTCCGGTAGATCGGAATCAGAAGAATCACCGCAATCAATGAGGCGCCTGACAAAAGTACCCATTCGCCCGGAACCGGATACTTCTTCCACTGCTCCACCCACCGGCCGGCTCCTACTAGAATCCAGACGAATCCGAGAGCTGCCAGCATGTACACCCAGGGCATGAGAGACAGGGTATACCGAGACCACTTCCCGGGGACGAAAGAGAAGGACACGAACCACATCCCGAAATTCACCAACAGAAAAAGACATCCGGGGTGTGTCTTTCGTCCCTTCCAAGCAAGGACCAGGCCCACCGTAAGCCCTAACAGTAAGAGGATTGGAAGCTTAACCAAAAGGTACAGTACATAGAAGTAGACGGGAAGACCCTCAAGGAAGTGAGAGATTCCGTTGTAGTAAATCTTCCCCATCATTAGGTAACCGTGGTGTGTCATCGTTCCTTCCCGAACATACGAAAGGAGGTAGGTCCACACCTCAGGCTGCAGAATCGCTGCATTAAGAATCAAGAAGACGAAGCCGAATGTCCCAAAAAAGACCAGTTGTTGCCGGCGGGACATGGGATGACGGTCCAGGCCCACCCTCCCGGCGAGGTAGTAGTAAAGGAAGTTGAATGCCAGAAAATGAAGGAAGTACTTGGATGCCAGCATCATTCCGAAGGCCGCACCGGCGGCGCAGAACCATCGGGTCTCGACGCGTGTATCGCGGGGGTTGACGTTCTTGGCCCTGTAGTAGAAGTAAAATGCCTGGAGAAGAAAGAATACGAGCAGCGTATCTTCCTTGGCAATCCGATTGTATACGATCGAGTTGATCCCGATCGCCCAAAGTAATGCGCTCAGGATTCCTGCCGACCAGCCGAACAGATCACGGGCCAAGAAGTACAGCGGTACCGTGGTTAGGGCGCCGAATAAGACGTTAGGAAATCGGATGGCAAACTCATCGGAGATTTGCGGCAAATCATAATCCGGGGCGGCTTGGTTCCAGTGACGTGCAAACACGATCATCCCGGCTCCCAAAACCTTCATGAGCATAGGGTGATCGGCATCCTCGGTAAAGTCCCCCTGCAGATAGCTCTCTATGGCCATAAGCTTGTGGGCTTCATCCTCGGCGAACCCGGCTGAACTGAGCTCGTGGACACGGAGAAAGAAAGCAGACACGGTAAGAATCGTCAGAATGAGAAAGGTGTGTTTTCTTGCCACCGAAGGACTGGGTGCATGCATATGATTTTGCCACGTAGCCGGTTGCATAGTGAAACAGGGAAAATCTCGACGTCTCTTTTCGCTTCTTGGAATACGCAGATGTTACAAATCGGGCGCGTACAGTCAACGAAGAAAAAGGCCCGGGCCGGACGAACTCCCTTCCGACAGAGAAGCTAGAAATCGAATTCGAATTTCCCCCGAAAAGTCCGGCCGACCGAGTTGTAAAAACCTCCAAATTCATCACTCGCGAGATTGTTTTGCACATCTCGCGGGTTGAAGTGATTCGTCAAGTTGAAGATCTTCACGCCGATACTGATTCCGTATTGCTTGTCATTGAACGAGACCGCCACTCGCTTGGTTACTCTGAGATCAAGAGAGAAGAACCGAGGGAAACGACCCGCCCGGTTACGAGGACCGACGAACTCAAAGTCTTCGTTGAACACGGAGTAGGGGAAACCCGTATGTAAATCGGCAACGGGCGAGACCGTAATATCCCAAGGAACTTTAATGTCGGCCCAAGTCAGGAAGCGATGAGGGGCGTCAAAGCGCAAGGGTGCACGTTCGTCGCTCCGCAAGATTGGATCCGGGAAATTGCCGTAGTATGTGTCGAAGTCGTTCAGGTTCCCGACGGCGGATGACCGAACGTAGGAAAACACAACTTGCTGGGAATCTGCGAATGAGTACCGCGTCGTGATCTCGTATTCCCGGTAAAGGGTGTTGCCGTGGTTGCTTAAGAGGATAAGGGATTGCCCGTCGACGGTTCGAGGTTCGACTACGAACTCGTTCCGGCTTTCACGGCGTTGGGCGCCGAGGCGAACATACAGATTCTCACTGATCTGCCGGTCGAGCTGGAGATTGCTGATAACGCTGTAGGCCGTCTCAAGACCGGAGTCGGGGATGACGTGCCGATAGCGTTTTGGTGATCCGAGTGGGCCGCCGTCCACGTCGAACCGCCGTACCAGGCGATCCTGCTCCTGCGTGAACACGCCTATATTTAAAGGGATATCACCGAAAAAGATTCCCGCACCTCCTCGCAGAACCGTCCGACGGTCACCGGTTAGCGCGGCCGCGAAACCGAGACGGGGTGCAAACAAGTGCTCCGATGTGAGTCCGTTGTGGCCGTACCGCAGCCCCAAATCCAAAGTGAGCCTGGACATCGGAGTCCATTTGTCATGAACAAAAAGGGCCACTTCCGTCTTGTCGTTTTCAAGACTTCCCTCGCCCTCGAACTCAATGAGCGTACTCAGGCTTCCGTCCGATCGAACCAATCGGATCGGACGGTTTCGCCTTTCCCCGTTCATAACATCGCGGGAGATGTAGGATCCGATCCGCATTTGGTGCTCGCCTGAAGCGAAAAAGGTAGGAAACGAAAACACTTCGCTGGACTGAAACCGGTGGCTGAATCGATGATGTTCACTGAAATAGTTGCCTGAATTCACGTTGGGAG
>Ga0116147_1002861_pt1 | contig 16886 bp, 15 predicted proteins | sample AD_JPNHG3_MetaG_FD_89749 | JGI IMG/M metagenome (GOLD analysis project Ga0116147, IMG submission 89749) | Active sludge microbial communities of municipal wastewater-treating anaerobic digesters from Japan - AD_JPNHG3_MetaG | ecosystem: Engineered > Bioreactor > Anaerobic > Digestate | place...
CTATGCAAATCCCTATGCCTATATACTGTTTATCCTGATTCTGCCGGTGGAAACGGCAGGATGGCTGCTGATTGTGCTTGCTTTCCTGGCAGGGCTGGTTGTTGACCTTTTCATGGGTTCTCCCGGAATGCACGCTTCTGCATCGGCCGCGGCTGCGTTCGCCAGGCCTCTTGTGCTGAGGTCGATGGCACCACGCGACGGCTACGAACCGGATGCCGAACCTGCAATGGCACAGTACGGCTTCAGATGGTTTGCTATTTATACCTTAATAATTGTAGCGCTTCATCACGTTGTTCTGTTCTGGGTAGAGGTAATGAATCTGGCCGACTTCATGGGGATTATGCTCAGAGCGGCGATCAGCACTCTTTTTTCGGCAATAATGATTTTGATGATTGAATATTTCAGGAAGGGGCGTTGAATACACATGAAAGACCGTTTTCTGAACAGGAGATTGATTATCGGAGCCATTGTGGTTCTGGCTGCCCTTTTTCTGCTTATAAGACTCTTCAGTATCCAGGTTGTTGATACATCATACAGGGTATCAGCCGATAATAATGTTCTAAGGTATGTCACTCAGTATCCTGCCAGAGGGCTGATATACGACCGGAACGGCAAACTGATGGTTTACAATCAGGCGGCGTACGACGTGATGGTTATACCGGTTCAGGTTTCCCTGAAGGATACAGCAGGCTTCTGCCAATCGCTCGGGATAACCAGATCCTATTTCCTCGAAAGGATGAAGGCGGCGATAAGTTATTCAAGACGGGCCCCGTCGGTTTTTTTGAAACAGATTTCCGCTGAAACTTACGCCGCATTCCAGGAAAAGATGTTCATGTACCCGGGTTTTTATGTACAACCCAGAACTCTCAGAAAATACTCAAAGCCGGTGGCATCGCATGCCCTCGGTTACGTGAGCGAAGTGGACGAAAACATAATCAGAAAAAAACCTTATTATAAGTCGGGAGACTACATAGGCACTACCGGTATAGAGGAGGCTTACGAAGAGGAACTGAGGGGACGGAAAGGTGTCAGGATTTTTCTTGTCGATGTGTACGGGAGAGTTAAGGGATCTTATGAAGAGGGAAAGTTTGACACCACTGCCGTTCAGGGAAAGGATATTATTTCAACCCTCGACCTCGACCTCCAGGAATATGCCGAAACACTTATGAAAGGCAAATCGGGCAGCGTGGTTGCCATTCAGCCTTCAACGGGGGAAATCCTGACACTTGTCTCTTCTCCGTGGTACGACCCGGGCTTCTCGTGGGAAGAATCAGGTCGGAAAACTTCGCAAAGCTTCAGGCCGACACTGCAAAACCGATATTTAACAGAGCCACAATGGCTTCCTATCCTCCCGGTTCCACTTTTAAACCGGTTAACGGATTGATTGCACTGCAGGAGAAAGTTATTACCCCCTCTACGATGTTCGGCTGCGACCCGGGATATCTCTTCGTGGGCTGTCATGTTCATGAGACTCCTCTTGACCTGGCAGGGGCGGTAAAAAATTCATGCAATTCCTATTTCTGCCAGGCTTTCAGAAGGATTATGGAAAATCCTTCCTACAAATCGGTTACGGAAGCGTACAATAAATGGAGGGAATACCTCGACCAGTTTGGCTTCGGAAGACCACTGGGAAGCGATCTCGTAAATGAGAGACCCGGCTTCCTGCCGGCAGCCTCTTTTTATGACAACCGGTACGGACAGGGAAGATGGAAGGCACTGACTATCATTTCCATGGCGATAGGGCAGGGTGAAGTGGGCGCATCACCGCTCCAGATGGCAAATATGACGGCCGCCATTGCCAACCGGGGATATTATTACAGTCCGCATATTGTAAGGGCAATAGGAGATTCCTTAAACAAAACAAGAGGCCTGTCGGTAAGACATGAAATTAAAATTGACCCGGAAAATTTTGAAAGCATTATAAAGGGAATGGATGCTGCAGTAAACGGTGGTGCAGGAGCCACAGCCTCTATTGCTGCCATCGACAGCATAACGGTGTGCGGTAAAACCGGAACTGCACAAAACCCCCATGGCAAGGATCATTCAATATTCATCGCGTTCGCCCCGAAGGAGAAGCCTGAAATAGCAATTGCGGTTTATATCGAGAATGCCGGGTTTGGCGCCACCTATGCTGCACCGGTAGCAAGCCTGATAATCGAAAAATACCTCAGGGGAACAATTAAAAGAAAATATCTCGAGGATTATGTTTTCAGCCTGACACTCTGAAACGATGCAAAGAAGAGTAAACATATGGGCCGCCGTCGATAAAATAACCATAATGTTATTTCTGATCCTCGTTGTTATGGGATGGCTGAATATTTACGCGGCCGTTTACAACGAGGATCACAGAAGCATTTTTGATTTCTCCCAGAGGTACGGTAAACAGATGGTGTGGATTGTGACCACACTGATACTTGCCTCTGCAGTTCTTTTTATCGACAGCCGTTTTTACTTCTTTTTCAGCTATTTCATTTACGGTCTTTTTTTGTTTATGCTGCTGCTTGTGCTGGTTCTCGGGAAGGAGATTAACGGAGCAAGGGCATGGTTCGAATTAGGACCCCTCAGCCTTCAGCCTTCCGAATTTGCAAAGGCCGGAACTGCGCTGGCACTGGCTAAATACCTTAATTCAAAAGGACAGGAACTGACAAGGCTCAGGCTCCTGATTCCTGCCGTATTTATAATTATGGCCCCTGCAGTGCTCACCTTCATGCAGCCCGACATGGGAACAACGGTGGTCTATTTCAGCTTTTTCATTGTACTCTTCAGGGAGGGACTGAGCCCGTACCTGTTTGCCTCAGGATTCCTCCTGATCATTCTCTTTTTTTCAGCCCTGCTTTTTGATGAGTTGTGGATCTATTCTGTTATTTTGTTAACAGGAGTTGCTTCGGCATACTTCTTCGTAAAAAGCAGGAACATCTGGGTAAAAGGTATTTTACTGCTGGCTCTTTTTGCCGGCGCAATTTATCTGGCCAACTATTTTTTCCTGCACACATTGTCAACGGGAGGGGTCCTGATCATCGCACTCATACTGGCAGGTTTGTCGTATATCTGGTACATTTACAGGTACAGGGAGAAAAAAATCCTTGTCATTTATCTTTTTGTACTGGGAAGTATGCTCTATGTTAACCTTGTCGACTATGCCTTTAATCATTTCCTGAAGCCCCACCAGAAGGAGAGAATTGAAATTCTTCTTCGGGTGAAGGACGATCCGAAAGGGGCAGGATATAACATTAACCAGTCAGTGATCTCAATAGGATCGGGTGGATTTACAGGCAAGGGATATCTGCGCGGCACTCAGACCAAATTCAGGTTTGTACCTGCCCAGAGCACCGATTTTATATTCTGTACAATAGGAGAGGAGTGGGGATTTGCCGGCTCGTTCGTGGTAATAGGCCTTTATGTGTTTTTATTACTGAGACTTATTTTTCTGGCCGAACGCCAGAGATCATCATTTTCAAGGATATACGGATACGGAGTTGTTTCAGTATTACTGATACACTTTTTTATAAATATCGGCATGGCATCCGGTATTGTACCCGTGATAGGAATACCCCTGCCATTTATAAGCTATGGAGGAAGTTCCCTGTGGGGCTTTACTCTTCTTCTTTTTATCTTTTTAAGGCTCGATGCGGCGAGAACCGAATACCTAGTATAGTCAGAAGGGCATTCTTATTGCGTGTGATATCTGAATGCCGAAATCCTTCTCCACATAATCAATAAGCTGAGGAAAAAATTCCATGAAGTCATCCTCGAGGGAATAGTAATTTTTTTTGAGGGTCTTTATTGCAAACCTTGTTTCATCAGGCAGAGTTGACCTTTTGCTCAGGGTTTTAAGGACATGGCGTATGCCCTGAACCGTCTGGTACGATTCAATCCAGTTGTGAATGATGAAAAATGGCATCATCTTTTTTACATTTTCAGGAAGGATCTCATAATTGTTTACAAGTGCCCGGTAAAAGTTGTAAGTCACACTTTCAAGAGGCTTCCTTGAAAAGAAATCCCATTCCCTGGTCAGAAAATGGTCATAGATTATGTCAACAATTACGCCCGAATATTTATGGTATTTCCCTGAAAACAGGAGCTTGCTCCTGTGCACAACAGGATGCCTGTCGGTGAAACCGTCTATATGCCGGTGAAGAATAATGCCTTTCCTGATGAGATCGGGGTACTTCAGATAATCCCTCCCTTTTACATAGTCGCCTATGTAATTGCCGATGATAATTTTTTCTGAATCACCCGAAAGGTATATGTGCGCCAGTACATTCATTATTCTTTTTCAATAGTACAAATATTTTGTCAAATAGTTGTAGACGAGATTCATAAAACATAAATTATCACATATTCTATAACGCATAAAAAATTAAAACATTACTCCGGCCCTCTATTTTTGACCTGCAGAGGATTTTTTAGATCCGTATTCTTTTTTAATGCTTAATATTTTAAATTTGCAGATTAAAATTAAGAACCAAAAAACCAGGAGGATTTATGTCTGCAAAAAATGTAATAATTATCGGCGCAGCCGGAAGGGACTTCCATAATTTCAATGTGTTCTTCAGGAACAATGCCGGGTACAGGGTTGTGGCTTTTACCGCTGCACAGATTCCGGATATTCATGACCGTAAATATCCTGCAGAACTGGCAGGGTCACTTTACCCTGACGGAATACCTGTTTACCCCGAGAGTGATCTCCCGGAGTTAATTAAAAAACTGAATGTAAGCACATGCGTTTTCTCCTACAGTGATGTGACATACCAGAAAGTTATGGAGGTGAGTGCAGTGGTGAATGCTGCAGGCGCTGATTTTATGCTGCTTGGCCCTGAATCCACAATGATAAAAAGCAACAAACCGGTTATAGCTGTCGGTGCCGTGCGTACGGGTTGCGGAAAGAGCCAGACCTCCCGAAGGGTAATTGAAATTCTCATGTCGAAAGGGCTTAAGGTGGTTGCCATACGTCACCCTATGCCTTATGGAGACCTTGCCGCACAGAAGGTGCAGCGTTTTGAAACGCTTAAAGACCTTGAGAAGCATCATTGCACGGTAGAGGAGATGGAGGAGTATGAACCTCATGTGGTAAGGGGGAATGTGATTTACGCCGGTGTGGATTACGAGGCTATCCTCCGCGAAGCGGAAAAAGACCCGAAAGGATGCGACGTGATCCTGTGGGATGGAGGCAACAACGATTTTCCTTTCTATAAGCCCGACCTGATGATAACGGTTACGGATCCTCACCGGGCCGGCCACGAGCTCAGGTACTACCCGGGAGAGGTTACCCTCAGGATTGCCGATGTGGTTGTGATAAACAAGATTGACACAGCCTCTCCCGAAGCAATAAAGATTGTTAGGGAAAACATTGCAAAGGTAAACCCCGGCGCAGTTGTTGTCGATGCCGCTTCACCCATCAGAACCGATGATCCTTCGCTGATTAAGGGTAAACGCGTACTTGCAGTGGAGGACGGTCCCACTCTCACTCACGGTGAGATGAAGATAGGAGCAGGTGTGGTAGCCGCCGGAAGATATGGCGCTGCACAGCTCGTCGACCCCCGTCCTTTCCTGGCAGGGAAGCTTAAGGATACTTTCAGAATCTATCCGGGGATCGGAACCCTTCTCCCTGCAATGGGTTACGGTGAAGAACAGCTGCACGACCTGGAGAAAACTATAAACAATACCGATTGCGACTCAGTAATCATAGCCACTCCGATCGATCTGAACAGGATAATTAAGATTAAAAAACCTACAACGAGAGTTTACTACGATCTGCAGGAAATAGGATATCCCGACCTTCCGACGGTTCTGGATGACTTTCTGAAGAGGCTGTAATCCTATCTCTTCACCCTTGCGTTTCCTTTCCAGATGCTCCAGACCTGTTCCTCGTCGGCCGGCTGGGCATAATCGGTAAGGAATGTTGTGGCCATGGCTCCCGTGGCCCATCCGAACTGTATCCATTTTTCAGGTTCCCATCCCTTCAGGATGGCATAAAGCATTCCTCCCACAAAGCCGTCGCCTCCGCCGATGCGGTCGAGCACGTGAATCTCTCTGGGTTCAACAACATGCCACTGATCCATGGCAAGCATTATGGCACCCCACAGGTGCTGGTCGCAGTGAAGTACCTGTCTTAATGTGGTGGCAAAGACCTTAGCTTCAGGATAGGCTTTCTTAACCCTTCCTATCATCTCTTTGAAACTGTCAATCTTCGATGCCAGTCCCGTTCCTCCCTCCTCCGGCCCTTTGATCCCAAGACTTAGCTGGAAATCCTCCTCATTGCCGACAAGGATATCCGAAAGAGAAGCTATCTCGCCGAAGGCCGCCGAAAGCTCCTTTTCGCGGTTTTTCCAGAAGGAGGCCCTGTAGTTGAGGTCGAATGAGATTATTGTACCGTGTTTTTTTGCCGCCCTTGCCAGTTCGAGGCAGAAATTGCTTGTTTCGGCCGACAGTGCGCCTATAAGTCCTGAGAGATGCAGTATCTGCACGCCCTCTTTCCCGAAGAGCCTTTCAGTGTCGAAATCCTTTATGTTCAATGTACGTCCAACCTCGCCGGCCCTGTCATTATGTACCCGCGGGCCCCTCGATCCGAATCCGGTATCGGCAATGTTGAACTGGTGACGGTATCCCCAGGGCCCCCCCTGTTCAACCTCAACTCCTTCCCATGCCATGTGCCTTCCGGCAAGGTCATCCTTAATGAAACGTGCAATAGGGCTGTCCTTGACGAATGTTGTAAGAATCTTGACGGGCAGTCCGAGGTAGGATGATATGCTTGCCACATTCGATTCGGCGCTGGTGGCCTGCATCATGTACATGTTGCTGCTATGTACGGGCTGATAATTTACCGGGGTGATGCGTACCCCCATGCTTGTTGGTACAACAAGCGACCACATGAAGTTTTTCTTCAGTTTCAGTTCGGAATTCATAAAAAAGGTTTTATGGTTTATTTGAGTTTCTCTTTAAGTTTTTTGCCGGCTTCCTCGTAACCGGGTTTGTTAAGAAGGGCAAACATGTTTTTCTTGTATGCCTCCACGCCGGGCTGGTCGAACGGATTAACATCGAGAATATAGCCGCTGATGCCGCATGCCACCTCAAAGAAATACATCAGCTGTCCGAGGTAATAAGCATTCAGTGCAGGTATATTTATGGTGATCACCGGAACCCCTCCCTCGTTATGTGCAATTACAGTACCCGTTTCGGCACTTTTGTTTATTTCGCTTAGCTGTTTGCCTGCCAGATAATTAAGCTGGTCCTGGTCATCCTTTTCGGCAGGTATCCTGATCCTTTCGCCTGTCGATTTAACCGACAGGACAGTTTCAAACAGGATGCGCTGCCCTTCCTGGATATATTGTCCGAGCGAGTGGAGGTCTGTGGTAAAATCCACCGAAGCCGGGAAGATACCTTTTCCTTCCTTGCCCTCGCTTTCGCCGTAAAGCTGTTTCCACCACTCCGCGGTATAGTGCAGCTTCGGGTTGAAGTTAACCAGTACCTCAATGCTTTTGCCGGCCTGAAGCAGCAGGTTTCTTGTTACGGCATAGATAAGCGCAGGATTGCTCTGCGGGTCTTTGTTGTCGCGGGTTATTGCGGCGGCGCTTTTTGCACCTTCGGCAAATTCCTTTATGTCAAAACCTGCAACCGCTATGGGCAGCATTCCTACCGGGGTAAGCACCGAGAACCGGCCACCCACATCGTCGGGGATGTCGAAGGTTTCATAGCCGTTAAGATCGGCCAGAGACCTGAGGGCGCCTTTTTTTGCATCGGTTATCGCGATAATCCTGTCGGCTGCAACGGACTTGCCGCACCTGCTTTCCATATGGTTCTTCAGCAGCCTGAAGGCAATGGCGGGTTCGGTAGTGGTGCCTGATTTTGAGATGACAACAACTGAATAATTGCATTTATCAAGAACTTCAAGAAGCTCTCCCATGTACTCCTCACACACGTTGTGACCGGCATAGATGATTTTATGTTTCTTTTCTTTCACCATACCGGGGAAGGAGTGGGATAGAGCCTCGATCACGGCCCTTGCCCCGAGGTAGGAACCGCCGATGCCGACCACGACAGTCGTGTCAGATACCGACCTGAGATGCTTTGCCACTTTTTCAATCCTCGCAATCTGCCCTGCGATGTTTTCGGGAAGTCTGAGCCAGCCCAGAAAGTCACTGCCGGGGCCTGTACCCGAAACAAGCTGCCCGAGCAGCCTGACTGATGCTTTTGAATGAGCGGCAATCTCTTCCAGAGAAAGGAAACCTTCAATTCCCTTCAGGCTGATGCTTATAGTCTCTTTCATATCAAACGGTTTTATTAGTTTTCCACATTGGCAACCAGTGCCTTCTGCGGGCTCTGTATGTAAACCTTTAAGATTTTCCGGCTTTGCTGCCGGTTGCTGATACAAAGATAAAAAAAGCTGCCGTATAATGTTCCCGGCAGCTTAACTGAAATGGAGCAAATCCCCTGCGACCCTACCTTTTCCTTATGCTTCCCGCGCTTGATGAACGCGCATCAACATACCCGGGATTGCCTGTATATAGTATATCCCCTGCGCTCGAAGCATGTGCAGTAAGTTTTTCCGTTACATAAACTTCCGCATCCCCTGCGCTTGATACATCTACCTTTGCTTCCTTAACCCTGAAATTGAAGGCATTAAGATCGCCCGCGCTGCTGAGGCCTGCATCAAGCCTGTCGGCTTCCCCCGAAAGCTTAATGTTTCCGGAACTGCTGATGCTGACATTTACATTTGCGGCATAGAGTTCAAGCCTTAAATCTCCTGCACTGCTCGAAGCCAGCGAAATATCATTGCATTTTATGGGTGTCTCTCCGATAATATCGCCGGCACTGCTGGTCTTCAGCGATTTTACATCCTTAATTGTCACATAAACCCTTTTCATTTCTGCATCGCGGATGGATACATTATCGAAGTAAACATGAAGAATGCCGTTCTTTATTTCGGTTACAATGTACTCATGAAGGTTCTCGTCGGCCATAACCTTTATGCTTTCCCTGTCACCCTGGCTGAGGTAAACATCTATACCCGTACTTACCCTCACACCGTCAAAATAAGAAGCCGGCCTCTCCTTTGTCACAACATTCCCGTTGCCCCGTACCGACCTGTAAAACTGGGCATCAACACATGCAGTAAGGAGGATAAGAGCCGTTAAAGTGATTAAGATTCTTCTGGTTTTCATCTTTCTTTTGTTTTATTTTTCAGTATAAAGACACAATTTTAACCGGAGTGATGCATCAAACAAGAAAATAGTTTATTTGCCGGTAATAGAATGTTCCTGCACGGTCCATCCCGGGGATCACGCACGGAGATGCCGGATCAAAATTATAAAGGAGAAAATAAGAAAGAGTGGTATTTTACTGTAAAGCCGCTTAATGCCATTTGAAAATCCTCAGTCCTGCTGCAAAAAACAGGGTTCCGGTAACCAGCAGGATGGCGGCGGGTAAGAAGATTTCATTAAAACCGGCTCCTTCGTTAAAGATGCTTCTCACCCCGTCGGTCATTATTGTAAGCGGCAGATTCCTGATTACCGGAAGGCTCCAGTCGGGAAAATTCTGATAACTGAAGAATATCCCCGACAAAACCATCATCGGCATAACAACCACATTGATAAGGCCGTTCCCCACCTCGGTATTTGAGGTGTGCGACGAAACAAACACTGCAATACCCGAAAAGGCCACATTGCCTGCAAAATAGAGAGCGATGAGCGACATGATGCTGCCCTGGATTTTCACATCGAAAACCAGCATAGCAAACAGAAGAAGGATAATTGCTTCAATGAAATTCATTACTATCCTTACCGTTATGAGTGCCATCAGGAGGTGAGACTTTTTCAGCGGCGTGGCAACCATTCTCCTTAACAGCTTTTTCGATCTCTTCTCAATTATACCATAGCTTATGCCCCACATGCACGACATCATTACACCCATGGTAATGAGACCGGGCAGAAGAAAATCGATGTATCTCGTCCCCGGCACTGTCATCGGGCGTACTGATGACTGCGGCCGGACTCCCGCAACTGAGGCTGAATCATCACCGGCAAGTGCTGCCAGTTTCATATAGGTAAGATGTGCCTCCGAATTGAGCGGGTCGAAATGATACTCAGTCTTACCTCCGGAATCGTCAACCATAAGGCTAACGGTACCTCTTTTAAGCATTACTACCGCCTCATCCCACTCCATCCTGTAAAAAAGGAATATGTAATCGCCCAGCCGGTTATCTTTAAACTCCGCCTTCCATGAATAATCAACCGGTTTTTTCCCTGCTTCCTTAATGCTGTTTATTTCCAGCCACTTATGGAACGGAAGGGATTTTACTGATGAGTCGGCATGTGATGCCGTTTCAATAACTGCCACTTTCCTGAGAGTTACCGGTTTTTTGGTGAAGGCAAAACCGAGTCCGAGGGCCATCAGCACGGGAAAGAGTATTCCCCAGAAAAGCACACCGGGTTCCCGGAGCAGCTCGAGGGAAAACGCTTTGGTAAGCTGAAGGAGCTGATATGGTCTGAGGATATTATTCATTGATCCTCCTTCCCGTCAGTGAGATAAAAAGATCGTCGAGGGTTCGCCGGCGGCACTCCATGTGCTTTATCCGAAGACCTTTCTCTTTCAGGAAGGAAAGGAAGAGAGGTATTTCGGTATCAAGGTTTCTGACCATCACCCTTGCTTTTTCACCCGAGGCTTCACGAATGATTCTGAAAGGCATTCCGGGCTGATTGATATCGGGGGGGATAAGCATATTGTCGAGAGTGAACTCAACGGTTTTTTCACCGCTTTCATTTTCGAGAAGTTGTTCGGGGGAGCCCTCTTTAAGGATGACACCGCTGTCCATAATGATAATATGGTCGCAGAGCGTCTCTGCCTCTTCCATGTAATGAGTGGTAAGGATCATCGAGGTATTGCCTTCCGACCTGAGCCTTTTAAGAATATCCCATATTTCGTGCCTGGCATTCGGATCGAGCCCTGTTGTCGGTTCATCCAGCAGAAGTACGGAAGGTTTGTTAATGAGGGCCAGTCCGAGTGCAAGCCTCTGGCGCTGTCCGCCCGAAAGGTTAACGACGTACGATTTTCGTTTTTCCTGCAGACCGGCAAGTTCAATAATTTCTTCAACCCTTTTCTTTCCCAGCCCGAAGAAAGAGGCAAAGAGTAAAAGAGTTTCCGTTACCCTTAATTTGTCAATGAATCTTGTCTCCTGGAGAGAGATGCCGATAATTCTCCTGAGTTCATCCTCGTTATCCTTCCATTTCATGCCGGCAATGACTATTTCGCCTGAATCGGGTTTCTGGATGCCCTCAATCATCTCCACAAGGGTTGTTTTCCCGGCTCCGTTGGGTCCCAGGAGGGCTACAAATTTTCCGGCGGGGAGAGCCATGCTGACCCCCTTTACAGCCTGAACCGTCTTAAAGGATTTCCTAACCTCTTTTACCTTAATAATATAATCATCCCTCAGCGGATCCATTTTTCAACAGCTTCGGGACTAAGACCTGCCAGTCCGAGTTTATTCTTCTTGTTATAGCCGTTAAGGTCATTGGCAAGTTTGCCTGGTTTTTCGACCTCCTTTAAGGAAGCTACTGTAAGAAAGCCGAGTTTTTTGAGAGGTTCGACCCATTCGGCGGGTACACCTGCCTCTGTAAACTGCTCGGTGGTACTCTCTTCCCTGGGTTTCTGAACAAGAGGTTTCATCTGCGGAAAGAAGAGGACATCCTGTATAGAGGGCTGATTGGTCATCAGCATTGTAAGCCTGTCGATGCCCATGCCCATGCCCGAGGTGGGGGGCATGCCGTATTCGAGGGCGCGCACAAAGTCGTGATCTATAAACATTGCTTCATTATCGCCCTTCTCCGACAGCCTCAGCTGTTCCCTGAACCTTTCCATCTGGTCGATGGGATCGTTAAGTTCGGAATAGGCATTCGCAATCTCCTTGCAGTTTATGAACAGCTCAAACCGTTCAGTGAGGCCGGGTTTGCTGCGGTGCATCTTTGTAAGGGGGGAGGTCTCCACCGGGTAATCAATAACAAAGGTTGGCTGCACCAGCAGATGTTCGCATTTTTCGCTGAAGATGGCATCGATAAGCTTTCCCTTGCCCATGGTCGGATCATGTTCGATACCAAGCCTGTCGCATGTCTTCCTCAACTCACCTTCATCAAGAACGGTTACATCCACTCCCGTTACCTCCCTGATAAGGTCGGGCATGGCAACGCGCCTGTATGGCGGCTTCAGGTTTATTTTTTTGTCGCCGTAGGTAATCTCAGTTGTACCATGGAGGTCGAGGGCCACTTTCTCAATTATCTCCTCGGTAAACGACATCATCCAGTTATAGTCCTTGTAGGCGATGTAGATTTCCATTACCGTAAACTCGGGATTATGGGTTCTGTCCATTCCCTCGTTCCGGAAATCCTTCGCAAATTCATAAACGCCCTCATAGCCTCCGACGATGAGCCTTTTAAGGTAAAGTTCATTTGCTATTCTGAGGTACAGAGGGATATCAAGTGCATTATGGTGTGTGATGAACGGTCTTGCATTGGCGCCTCCGGGGATAGGCTGAAGGATCGGGGTTTCGACCTCGAGGTAACCCCTCGAATTGAACAGTTCGCGCATTGACTGCACCAGCAGGGTACGCTTCCTGAAAACATCCCTCACCTGCGGGTTGACAATCAGATCAACATACCTCTGCCTGTAACGGAACTCCGGGTCCGTAACAGCATCATACAATACGCCGTCTTTTTCCTTTACCACCGGCAGCGGGTGAAGCGATTTGCTTAAAAGAGTCAGTTCTCTGACATGAACGGTAATCTCGCCGACCTGGGTTTTGAACACATGACCTTTCACCCCGATTATGTCTCCGATGTCGAGCAGCCGTTTGAAAAGAGTGTTGTAAAGGGTCTTATCCTCGCCGGGGCAGATATCGTCGCGGCGGAGGTAAATCTGTATTCTGCCCGTGGAGTCCATTATCTCCGCAAAGGAAGCATTCCCCATAATGCGTCTCGACATTATCCTGCCGGCCATGGAGACATCCTGGTAATTATTCTTCTCCTCAGAATAATTATCAATGATATCCCTTGCGTAAGCATTGGTTTTATACTCGGCTGCAGGGTACGGGTCGATGCCAAGTTTCCTGATCTCTTCAAGCGCCTGACGCCTGATAATCTCCTGTTCGCTTAAGTTTGTTTCTGACATTTTGTTCGGGAAAATTTGTGCAAATATAGAAAACTTCCCCTGCTGTATGGTTAAAGACGGGAGTAAGAGTTCACAATTTCCCTGAACTTTCCGGCAAGCTGCAGGGTGACCGGCCCGGGTCTGCCGTTACCGGCAGGCATATCGTTGAAGGCTGTTACGGGGGTTATTTCGGCAGACGTGTTTGTGATGAAGGCTTCAGTTATCCGTGGCAGGTCATTTACGTGAATGGCCTTTTCCTCCAGAGGTATACCGCACTCAGAGGCAGCCCTGATTGCATTTTTCCGGGTTATTCCCGAAAGGATTGCTTCCGATTCGGGATGGGTGTATATGGTTCCATCCATTACAAAAAAGATGTTTGAATGCGAACCTTCCGTCAGGTAACCGTCTCTTATGAAGATGCATTCGCCGAATCCTGCAGCCGTTGCCTCTTCAAAGCACATGGTATTTGGAAGAAGGGCGACAGATTTGATATCGCATCTTGCCCATCGCATCTCTTTTTTCAGCATTACTTTTATTCCGTTCTCCCTGCCGGCCGATTCGGGTGTAAAAGTCTTTGCAAATCCGTATGCAGTGGGTGGAACGGGAGGAGAGGGAAAGGTGTGGGTTCGGGGTGCGGCGCCGCGTGTGACCTGAAAATATACCAGTGCAGGCTTATCGCCGAGATCATTTATCCGCACCAGCTTTTCTGCAATTTCAGGGAAAAGATCTTCTCCGTCCCATTTTATTTTCAGTTCGTGCAGGCTTCTTCTGAGCCTTGCATGATGGCCTTCCATGTCGAAGAAGAAGCCGCCATACCATCTTACCACCTCGTAAACACCGTCGGCGAAGAGGAATCCACGGTCGTCGGGGCTGATCGAAACCTGACTGTGGGGCAGGTACATGTTGTTGAAGAAGGAGATGTTCATTTTGTTTGGTTTAAAATTTGTTTTCCGGCTCAAAAGTCTCAGTCCGGAATACCACTTTTTTAAGTGCCTCATCCGGTGTAGCGGCGTTTCCCGCAGCTGCCTGAACGAACATTGAGGCTCCGAGCACTGTCGTCTCGGTTTTGTCAATCACTTTCACCGGTACACCCGTGAAGTCGGCCCTGATCTGGTTCCAGAGTCGGTTGCGCGAACCTCCTCCCACGCACAGGATTGAACCGGTGCGGAAGCCGCCTGCATTCTCGAGAGCCTCCCTGCCCTCCCTCAGCCTCCCGGCAAGGGCTTCAAGCATGGCACGGTATATCTCGTCGCGTGTTGAATCCATTGTAAGGCCGAGTATCTGTCCGCCCGGAGTGCCCCTTAGCTCTTCGTAAAATTTAGGTATCACTTTTATGCCCCTGCTGCCGGGAGGCACTTTCGATGCGCCCCCGATCATAACGTCATAAACATTTTCCTTCACATCGGGATAGAGCAGACGCCTCGCCCATTCAAGCATTCCCGAGGCTATCCACTGGTTGCCGATATTAAAGAGGCCGGGTTTGGGATCAAGTTCTGTCGTGATTCCGTTTTCGAGCTGCTCCCTTCCCGCCTTAAAGGAATGAGCCCTCACCATAAGAATCTCCCAGGTGCCCGAGCTGAGCACTGGCTGGTTGACACCGGCGCCTGAACCAAAGAGGGCAAACTGGGTGTCGTGACCCGTCAGAACAACAGGTATGCCGGCGGGAAGCCCTGTTACGGCAGCGGCTGAATCTGTGACCTTTCCCGCAACCGTACCGGGCTCCTCTGTAGGGTGGAGCTTTTCTTCCGGGAAGCCGATCCTGCTGAGGATATGGTCAGAGTAAGACCTTTTGCCCTGGTTCATAAGCATGGAGGTACCTGCCATCGACATGTCGTTTATCATCTCCCCCGTCAGCATGTGAATGAAAATTGAGGGCATGTAGAGAAAAACATGTGTTTTTTCGATCAGCTCCGGCCGGTTCTCGCGGAACCAGATGAGTTTGTTTATTGTGTTGAAATTGAATGGCAGCACGCCGGCCCGGGCGTAAAGCTCCTCAACCGGGATATATTTTCCTATGTCACGCATTATCGGTACGGTACGTTCACACTGCCAGGAGATGACCGGATAGAGCATGTTCCCGTTTTTGTCGAAAAGTGTTCCGTCGACACCGAAGGTTGTAACCGTGGCGCCGGCGATGTCGTTTTTGTTTATTTCTCCGACAACCTTCCGGCATGCCCTGCACATCTTGTCCCATATCTCTCCGGTGTCCCATATACGTCCGCCGGGGAGAAAGGGATCGGGTTTGGTGTTATTAGGGTATGATTCGGATGCCAGAAGATCGCCTTTTTCGCTCAAAGCTGCAACGCGCACGTTAGTGGCGCCGCAGTCGAATACTATTGCAATGTTTCCGTGAGACATAGATAAAACTTTGGTATCAAAGATAAGGAATGATAGCAGAAACAATATAACCTGCCACGTGCTACTCCGGCGGCAGGTCAAATCTTGCCCCTGCCGCAGCAACAGCAGGTTCATAAACGCCAAACGCTGAACGCCAAACGCTGAACGCTGCCGGGAGTCTTATAAAAATTGTCCAGACCCGTTGGAAAAGCAGGTAAAAACAATTGTCCTGGTTTCCTCCAACAGATCTTTTTATATTATATTTGTACTGCTATGAATAATAATGAAATAAACAATCTTCTTATTAATTATTTCAGAGCTTACGACCCTGTCAGGATTGGTATTTTCGGGTCATTTGCCCGGGGCGAACAGAAGAAAGAGAGTGATATAGATATTCTTGTTAAATTCCGGAATACAATTTCCCTGCTCGAACTGGCCCGGATTCAGAGGGAACTCTCACAGATGCTTGGCCGGGAAATTGATATCGTCACAGAAAATTCCCTGAAGAATGAAAATCTTAAAAAATATATTTATAAGGACCTTAAAATTATTTTTGAATGAAGGATGACAGAATCTATATTGATCATATTCTTCAAAGCATCGAAAAAATCAGTTCATACCTGGGAGGCATCGATTACAAAACCTTTACTGAAGATTTTTTGAAGCAGGATGCTGTCATCCGTCAACCTGAAATAATAGGTGAGGCCGCAAAAAGAATATCTGTGAACCTCCGGGAACTCAATCCTCAGGTTCCCTGGTCCGACATGGCAGGAATGAGAGATATTCTGATTCATGATTATATCGATGCGGATATTGATATCGTTTGGAAAACTGCCAGTGAAAGTGATTATGAACTGAAAAAGCTGCTTCAGGGTTTGGTATGGCCTGGGTGAATGGAATATTCAACCCTTTCAGGGTTGCAGCGGCAAGGGCTGTTACTTACCTCGGGCTACGTCCGGGGTTAAAGATATATTGCTCCTGCCGGAGCAACAGCTGGTTCATAAACGCCAACGCCAAACGCTAAACGCTAAACGCTGAACGCCAAACGCTGAACGCGCTCACTTATCCACCGAAGCGAAAAGGAAGGTGGAGGTGTCAGAAGGTCCCGAAAATCGAATATTTTTCCGTATTGCAGTAAATTGAAGAGTATACGTATAATCCGTTTACGTTTGTCTCAAGCTTTCTTTCGAGGTGGAGTACCGGGGCTCCTGTCTTTATTCTGAGTAACCGGCTGATTTTCGCAGTGGCAGGTATCGCCCTTATCCTCTGTTCACCGCCCTTTATCTCAACGCCGTAATGTTCGCGAAGTATTTTAAAAAGACTTCTGTCGCGGAACTGCCTTGAGGTGAAACGCGGCAGGTTAATGTTGGCAATGTAATTTATATCGTAAAAGATCGGAGTTCCCTCAAGAAGGC
>Ga0116147_1002868_pt1 | contig 16868 bp, 11 predicted proteins | sample AD_JPNHG3_MetaG_FD_89749 | JGI IMG/M metagenome (GOLD analysis project Ga0116147, IMG submission 89749) | Active sludge microbial communities of municipal wastewater-treating anaerobic digesters from Japan - AD_JPNHG3_MetaG | ecosystem: Engineered > Bioreactor > Anaerobic > Digestate | place...
ATTTAAGCCAATGATTGAAAGCAAGAAACCTGCCAATATAGGGGAAATTAAAGCTGGTGCAGTTTCACATATCGAGTAAAAACCGTTTGCTCTTCCTAAATCTTTTTTATCAACCATTAAGCTCATAGTAACAGAATATGCTGGCCATTGTAGTGAATTGAATAAACCAGATAAAAATGCTCCAGCATATAGGAAAGGTAATGATAATTTAGATGAAATAAAAAGGATCATTGTAATTACTGTTATTATTCCTGATGAAATATCAGGTATAATTAAAACCCATTTTTTAGGCAATCTATCAACAAAAGCACCTGCTATTGGTGAGAATATTAAATTTGGAATCATAAAAAATACTGCAATATAACTATATGGTGTTGCTTTGCCAGTTATTTTCCAAATCCAAATTGCTAATCCAAATTGAGTCATAGAGGAACCTATCATTGAAATAAGCTGTCCAATTGTTAGAAAGATAAATCCATTTAGTCCTTTACGGAATGTCAATCAAACCTCCAAAAAGCAACTGCTAAATATATTTTCTTATATGAGCAATGATTTTATTTAAGCAAATTAGGGAAAAATGTAAAATTAATTAGATAATCAAGATTTTATAAAGCCTTAAATATGAAAATTCTTTATCACCACACTTATGGCGAAAGATATATTCTTACTGAATCTGATAACAAGTTCCACTAAGGTAGGATTTGTTTAATTTATATGAGAGAAAAACCACTTACTTCTAATTTGAGTTAATACTTCTTAAATAATTTTTGCGCAACAACAAAATGTAATTTTTTCTAAAACGGGGAGAAGTTCTGGTCTGCAAAAATTTTTTCTCTCACTGCTTTGTAAGCTGATTGTAAAATATTAAGATGATTTAGTTCCCACTCTGCAAGTTCAGAATAAAGTTTAGCTTCTTCTGGATCTTCTGATTCTTTTTCAGCATCAGTATAAAAATCATAAGAGTTCTTTTCAAGAAGTATCCCTATATGGAGAGCGGATGATTCAGTGATTGTCTGGTTTTGAGCTACTTTTATACTGTCAAGGAAAAATTTTTCCTTTACTTCATCGTTAATTCTCTCAAGCTCTATATTTCCAAATATACCCTTTTCTTTAACATTTTTTATTTGGCTTGCAATATAATCTTCATGTTGTTTTTCTTCATTAGCAAGAAAGTTAAATATTGTTTTTGCTTCGTCACTCATATCTTCTTTTTCAGCATTTTTATAAAAAGTATACCCTTCTACTTCAATCTTGTATGCTTCATTAAGTATTTTTAAAGCCCTTTGTGCATTCATCGATTAATCTCCTTTCAAATTTATTATTTATTGTATCTATTTGATAAATTTTTTACATTCTCTTGCGAGAGCTCATTAATTCCTCCAAATAGTTTACAAGCAAAAACCATCTTTCCAACCTCTTCTAATATTTCTATTCTAACAAAACATTCCATTAAATCTTTACCAACACTGAAAACTCCATGATTTTTTATTATTACGACATTACTTTTTTCTAAAGCTTTGGTAAGAGAAATAACTGAATCTTTTCCTGGAACTACGAAATCTATAATAGTTAAATTATTAGCGAGCAATGTTTGTTCAGGAGTTATAGCTTTTGGAGTGTAGCCTGAAGAAGCTATTCCTGTAAAAAAGGGAGGATGCGCATGAACAATTGCATTAATGTCAGTTCTTTTTTTATAGATTTCTGTATGATTTATTGTCTCAGAGGAAGGCTTACCTTTACCTATCACTAATCCATTTATGCTAACCTTTACGATATCTTTTGGTACTAATTCACTCTTATTAGATCCCGATGGAGTAATTAAAACAGCACTCTTTTTTCTTAAAATAATACTGGCATTTCCACCAACAGTCGAAATTAAGTTTCGTTCATAAAGTTTTCGCATTGTCTCACAAATTTCTTTTCTCTGCTTTTCTTCCTCGTTAGCCATTTTTCTCTTTCTATAAATTTAATAGATAGAAATTTTACATTAGTAAAAAACAATAATATTTAATAAATATCATAAGTTCATTTTTAAACTTAGCAAATTAACTTTATTTAGAATATTTAAATAACAGAATCTTGAGTAAACTTGACAAAGCTATTATTTTTTGGTAATTTTACTTATTTGTATAAAAATATTTAGGAGAGAAGTAATATGAAAATTATAGATATAGAGCTAAAAAATAGAGAAAAAATAAAAGAAAAAGAAAATATTCCTGCAATTTTGTATGGAAAGGGCATCGATAAAAGTTATCCATGTATGGTGAACAGGAAGGAATTTATACATTTAGTGAAATCGAATTCAAGAAATATAATTCTAAATTGTAAGTTAGATGATGGAAGAGTTTTTCCAACGCTGATTAAAGACATACAAAAAGATGTAATTAGTTTTGATCCAATACATATAGATTTTTTTGCTATATCTCTTTCCGAAAATATAAAAATGAGTGTTCCAATTTATCCAATTGGCGAAGCAAAGGGAGTAAAAGTTGGAGGTATTCTTGAGCAAGTAACTTTTAAGATAGACTTAAAAGCAAAACCAGCAGATATTCCCGACAAATTAAATGTTGATATATCAAATTTAGAAATTGGAGATTCCATACATGTTGGTGATATTGGTCTAAGTGAAGAGATTGAACTCATGACACCTCTTGATACACCTGTATTTACAATTGTATCTCCTAAAGCTGAAGAGGTAGTACCGACACCTACAGAAACAGCAATTCCTCCAGAAGGAGTTACCTCTGCTCAGGCTCAGGGCACTGGCTCTGAAACAACCTCTTAAATATCATAGAACAATTCAATTTAGATATAGTTAATATTTTATTTAAGTCAGTTTTTTCCTCTGAAAATAATACCTCTATAATTATAAGATTGTTATTTACTAAATTATTTAGTAAAAAGATTGAATTGTTAAGTTCTGTAAGCAGCACAAGGAAAAGATTAAAGATAGTATTTCATGGCTTGTGCTAATCCAAAAGCCATCTGAAATTAAAGTAGATAATAAGCTTTTATGAACTCTAAGAAATTTATTTTATAGTCTAAATATTATTCCACGCAGTTAATTGTAATTCTAAAGATTGAAATTTTGCTTTAAGTAAAATATGTGGACTGTCTTTTAAAAACCATGCTGTGCAATTATTGCCTGGAATTTCCACTTTTATTGATTCATATTTATTGTTAGCTGCAATTATATTTTCTGTACCTACAACTTTATAATATTCGTAACCAGAACTTTTCTTTCTTGTATTTACATACTTAAATTTGCCTCCCACGCCAACTTTTAAAGGAAAACAAGACATTAAATGAAGCAATAATTCATCCTCAAAGAATTGCTCTGAGCCAACATAAATTTTTTTATAGGAAGGATTTTGGTTTTCATCCCATTCAGTAATTACATAACTTTTACCTTTCTTTTCTCCCAAAAAATGAGGGGTTTCTGCCTGACTCTCGCTTTTAACAATCTGAATTTGAATTGGCGAAAGAAGACTTGAATTAAGCTTTGCTCTGAGAATCTCCTCATTATCTTGCTCGGTTAATTCTCTAATTATCAATATGTTATCGGGATTTATAAATACATTGTCTCTAAAAGTATAAACAGATTTCCCTTTTTCATCGTATAGAGCATAAATAGAAGTAGACCCATTTCTTAAATGAGATGGGTCTACTTCTATTAAAACCTTTTGATCTTCTTTAGTACAACTTATTTGCAGGAAGATAAGTAGAGTAAATATTAATAATAGAGCAGTGGCTCTTCTCATTTTTTCTTTTTCTTCTTATCCTTGTCTTTTTCCTTTTCTTTCTTTTTTGCTTTTATTTCTTTTTCTGGCATTTTACCCTCAGTGAGTGCGAAAAGTAATAAAACTACAATAACAATTATAACTATAAGAGATGCTATAAACCAAAAACTTTTATACCACGGTACAGGCACCTGTGTAACAGGTTGAGCTGGTGGTTGTACTTCTTGAGTTGGTGGTTGCTCTAGTTGTGATTGTTCAGGAGGTGTAGTTGCTGGTGGTAATCCTTCCTGCGATATTGCAGGAGGTGGTGTTACTGCTTGTCCCTGAGTTGGTTGCGAAGATTGTTGAGTTAATGGATTTTGACCAGGTACTATAGGAGTTGGAGGAGTTGGTTTTGGTAATTCTTGAGTAATGGGTGGATTTGATTCTATTGGAGGGCTTATAGGGATAGTAACCTGTGGTGGAGGGGAGCTGGATGAACTTTGATCATCTGCTAAAGCATTATTAATTGGAATTAATGTAAAATTACAAAAGAAAGCTATGAAGATTATAAGCATGAATACAGAAATAATCTTTTTCACTTAATAAAACCTCCTATAAAGTAAAAATTTATATTTTAAAAGCATTTGATTTATTATAGTAAATCTTTTAAATATTTTCACTTCTTTAAAAATGTTTTAATATAAAAAGGAGAATTGAGAAATAAATTAATTTTGCTATTATTTATGAGAGGCTACTAATTAAATGGGCGGTTAGTTCAGAGGTAGAACGCTTCGTTGACACCGAAGAGGTCAGTGGTTCGATTCCACTATCGCCCAGTTAAAACATTCTGAGTATTACTCTTTATAGAAATCGATTGTTTTTTAGCTCAATAATTTAAAATGCTGTATTTGAATAAAATTTTATTCTTCAAATAATTGTATTTAATATTTTAATTCTTTTAATTTAATAATATATATATGTTTGACCATAGAACTTGCTGTGTTATAATTATTAACTATGAAAGAGGGAACAACGAAAGCAGGTTTTAAAAGAGGTAGTGACGAAATAAAAAAACTTGTTGAAGCTGATCTTAACGACTATAAAAAGAAAAAATCTTTTGCCAATATTGCTTCATTATTAAATGATGCGGATGTATCTACTCAGGTTAAAACAATCAAAGCAATAACTGACTCTTATAGCTCATATTCAGAACAAATTGACAAAATAACTGATATAATGTCAAGATCTTTTATTCGTAATCAAAAACTTATTGCAATAACTATAATTACTGAACTTTCTCCCATTTATCCAGATTATGCATTTCCAAAATTAGCTAAAATCATAAGCACTCAAAGTGACTTAATCGAAGCAATTTCAGGTGCGTTAAAAAATTTATGGAAAGAAAAGGAACCAGAATTAATTAAAAATATTCAAGCTTTTTGGGATTTAAAAACTGATAAGAACCTTAAATTAGCTGCAATTTTAAGTATTGATTCAGCAAATATTGAAGATAGCGAGGTTTTACTTGATTTCCTTTCAAACTTTATTGATGAGTCCTCAATGGATGTAAAATATGAAGTTGCACTGAAGATCAAAGAACTTTACATAAGAGAGCCATATATTACTGAATCGGAAATGAGAAAATGGCTTAAAGAAAGTATGAGCAAAAATGCTGCCCAAACAATTATATTAGCCTTTAAAGAAATAAGTAAAAGAAAAGATTCCTTTCTTCTCGATAGAACTTGTCTAATTTTAGAAAACTGGCAAAGAAATGAAACAGAAATTATAAGAAATACTGGAGCAAAGATTCTAAGCTCCCTGCGGGAGAAACTCTAAAGCCATAGAATCTGTCATCCTTTAAGTCTTTTATCGAGGATCCAGACTTTTTATCCATTTATTTGTTTGGAAATGAAATACTTCCTGAATTCCGCATCAAGTGCGGAATGACAACAATTCTCGTTCAAATTTGTTCTCCTTCTTCCTCTATTCGTGCTTTCATTTCCTGTTTTAGCCGCTTAATAGCTTTTGCTTCAACCTGCCTTATTCGCTCTCTTGTTACATTGAAGATTTTACCAACATCTTCAAGAGTATGAGGCTTTATATTGTCTAATCCAAACCTTAATCTTAAAATTTCTCTTTCTCTTGGCGTTAATGTATCTAAAATACTGTAGAGTTGTTCTTTAAAATGCTCATCTATAACATATTCCTCTGGTGAAGAAACTTTTTTATCCTCTACAAAATCACCAAGTTTGTTATCTTTGTCAGCACCAAGCGGAGTTTCAAGGGAAACTGGTTCTTGAGATACTTTTAAGTAATCTCTTACCTTTTTTAAAGGAAGATTAACATTTTTAGCAATGTCGTCATGTGTTGGTTCTTTTCCAGTTTCCTGATAAAGATAACGTTCAGCCTTCTGAATTTTGTTTATTGACTCCACCATATGAACTGGTACTCTAATAACTCTCGATTGATCAGCTAAAGCACGGGTTACTGCTTGTCTTATCCACCATGATGCATAAGTCGAAAATCTAAAACCTCTCCTATAATCATATTTTTCAACTGCTCTTATTAATCCAACATTACCTTCTTGGACAAGATCAAGAAAAGACAAAGAGTGTCCTGTATATTTTTTAGCAATGCTAACTACAAGCCTTAAATTAGACTCAATTAGCTTTTTCTTTGCTTCTATGTCATATTTTTCAATTCTTTTAGCAAGCTCTATCTCCTCTTCAAAAGAAAGTAGAGGAATTTTACCTATTTCCTTAAGATACATTTTAATAGGGTCCTTAAGGTCAATTTCTTCTTCGTCTGAAATAAAATCTTCGCTATCTTCATATTCTTTTTCTTCTTTGATTTTCTCTTCCTTTTCACCAAACTCTATTCCTTCTTCAGAAAGAAGGTCATACATTAAATCCATATCGGATGGTTCAAGCTTGACATCTTCCATTAAATCCATAATTTCACCGTATGTAACTGTATCTCCGCTACTTCGTGTTTTTAAAAGATAGTTTACCTCAGGTATGGAACGAAGCTTATTTATTTTCTTCTTTTCTTCATCTTTTATTTCTTTTTTAATAATTTTTTTCTTTGACAATTTTACTTAATTCCCCCTCTAAAGATTTACTAAGTTCTATATTCCCAGATTTTATACTTTCTCTCAAACTATCCTGCAAATAAATTAATTTTCTGTTAGTTTCAATTCTCGATAAACATTGCATAATACTATCTTCACTTACAAAACTATCATCTATAAACATTAGTTCCATTATTAACTGTTTAAGTTTTTCGTCATCCATTTCATTTAGAACTTCTCTATAATTCAAATACCCTTTTTTTTGAAAAAATTCAAACATTTTTTTATAAAGTTTTTTTGAGTCTGAATTAGAAAAATCCTCTTCTTTAACTTTTTCAAAAATAATTTCAATTATATCTTTATTAAGCGAGAGTAAGCCCTTAAATATTAGGTTTTCTTTCTCTTTTGTTAAGAGTAATGAGCGGTTTGAATTTAAACTTAACCTTCCTCTTGCTTTATTAAGTTTTGAGAATTCTTTATATATACTATTTAAAGATATGGAGGTATCAGTTGAAATAAATTTAAAATAACTCTCTAGTAAAACATCATTTTTTAAACTTATAAGCTTGGAAAGTATCTCCATTATTGCTTTATTAACCTGCAAAGGATCATTAAAATTATATCCTTTTTTTGTTTCTTGCCAGAGATATTCAAATGATGATTTAGATGAATCTATTAGTCTTAAAAAACAATCTTTTCCGTTAGCTCTTATAAATTCGTCAGGATCTTTGTAAGGAGGAGGTATTTCGATAACTTTGCAGTTTATTTCTAAGGGAATAATCAGCTCTAATGCTCTTTTAGTTGCAATTTTACCAGCTGAATCCGAATCAAAACAGAAATAGAGTGTATCAGCATATTTCTTAAGTAATAGTGCATGGTCAATAGTAAAAGCTGTACCTAATGTAGCTATTACGTTAGATATGTCTTTATTAAATAGTGAAATCACATCAATATAACCTTCAACGATTATTAAGTATCTACTTTTCAAAGTTTCTACTTTAGCTAAATTAAAACCGAATAAATTTTTTCCTTTATGAAATATTATATTATCTGGGCTATTGATATATTTTGGTTCTTCATTATGTACAGTTCTTCCTCCAAAACCAATTACGTGGTTTTGAACATCAAATATTGGAAAAATTATCCTATCTCTAAAGTAAGAATAATAGTTTCCATCTTTACTCAATGAAATTAATCCTAACTTTTGACAATCCCCAAGGCCCAATTTCTTTTCAGAAATAAATGAAAGAAGTTCATTTGAATTAGCTGGAGCAAAGCCTATTGAAAATTTCTCTATTATATCTTTGCTTATACCCCTATTTGAGAGGTATTCTAATGCTAATGAGTTCTTTAATAATGAATCCTTAAAAAATTGCATAATTGAATTATTGATTTCATATAACTTATTCTTTTCCGAATCCTCTCCATTTTTATTATAAAAAGAAGGTTTAGGTATTTCAGCTTCAGTGCAAAGGTAATCTATTGCTTCTTTGAAGGATAAACTTTCATATTTTTTAACAAATTCAACAATGTTTCCTCCAACTTTGCATCCAAAGCAATAGAATATACCTTTTTCCCTGCTAACTGTAAATGAAGGAGTTTTTTCATGGTGGAATGGACACAAGCCTACATAATTTCTACCAGCCTTTTTTAGCTCAACAAAACGAGATATAAAATCCACTATATCAATTTTACTATTTATTTCATCAATAAAACTATTGATATCCATAATATTAATTATATTCTCTAAACTTGTTTTTAGAATATAATAATTAACTTATCCAATAAATTTTGATTTTAATTGACACCGACTTAAGTTTTGGTTTATTGTCTTCTTTATTGCATAGTTTCAAATTAACAGCTAGATAATTTCTATAAAAGATTTTTTTCAGGAAAGAAAGTATTTAAATGTGATAACAAAATATCCAAATTTTTGAGTTACTTTCAAAGCATATATCTGAAACTAAAAAAGTAGGAGATATCGCTCTAAACATATCATGGCATTTCTGCCCCAATAAAGCGTGAAAATAATATCTTTAATCCTCATGTGTGCATCTATATAACTATACAATTCAATTTCTTAACTATATTTTGAGTTTGATTTTAATAAACTTCAACAAATTTATCAATTAGTTAAAAAGAAGATCAATTTTGGAGTTATTATTTTCGGAGGAATATAAAGTAAATAAAAAATGGATTCTTATTCGGCTCGGTAAAAATAAAGAAAATAAACATTGAGCTCCTGATAATATTTGTTTCAAGGATGACAGTTACCCCCGTCACCCTTAGAGCATCATTTAAGTGACGAAAGGTCTCTTTGATTGTCATTCTGAGCGATTGCGGGAATCCAGGATTAAAAGAATCTGGATCCCCAATCAAGTTGGGGATGACAAGTTACTTTATCCTCGATAAAAGATTTCGAGGATGACAAAAGTGTTGTCATTCCGCACTTGATGCGGAATCCAGGAAGTATTTCTTTCTTTTAATATTAATAAAGAAAAAATTGAATTTTTGTTCAGGTCGGAAAAAATAAAGAAAAAAAGATAAACTGGATCCTCGATAAAAGATTTCGAGGATGACAATTACTACCAGTCAATCTGTGTAAGTATATTTTAAATTTGGTTTGTAAGGATCTCATTTTTACTATACTTATAAAAATTGGTCTGGATCCCCAATCAAGTTGGGGATGACAAGTTACTTTATCCTTGATAAAAGATTTCGAGGATGACAGATGCAGAGATCCTTCAGTGTATGTGTGCAAACACCGCACTTTGTAAATGCTACCGAATTTATCATACTAAGAAACTTTATTTTAAGTTATCTGAAGAATCTTATACTTTCAAAATATAAATCAACGCTAAAGACAGCATAGAAGTCTAATACATGCATTTGAGAATGCACTTAAGTGGCTTATCATAGCAAACTAGATACAAAAACAACTTAATATCCTTGAGATTAACAAAATTATTAGGAGAGAGTTTTTAAATGAGCAATGTGTTGTATCAGCAAGAGCAAAAAATCATAGTTGAACATTTATTAAAATTTTGTATCTTTAAAAAAACTATGAGTAACTATATGGGAAATATATTTAATATCGCACTTCCTGTAATCTCAATAATAATCATAGGTTTTATTTTTGGAAAAATCTTTAAAAAAAGTGATACAGATATAGCATCCAAGCTTGCATTATATGTCTTTGCACCAGTAATGACAATTCAGGTTTTAAGAACAGGTAATATAGAGTTCGATACTTTAGGCAGAGTTGCTATTATTTTCTTTACAATTCAGATAATCTTAGCTGTTCTAATCTTTGCTTTAGGTAAAACTTTTAAAACAAACAAAAGTGAATTAAACGCTCATTTTCTTACTGTTTTATTTACAAATTGTGGCTATTATGGCTTTCCAATAATACTTCTTACATACGGAGAAAAAGGATTGATCATCGCTGCAGAATATGTTCTTTTCTTCAATCTTATGACTGCAACTATAGGAGTTTTTCTTGCTTCTGAGACAAAACTATCATTTAGTGATTCAATGAAAGAAATGTTAAAAATTCCTCTTATTTACGCATTCATAATAGGTTTAGTATTAAATATTACAAAAACACCCCTTCCTAAATTAATAGATTCTACTTTAGTCTCACTTAATAGTGCAGCAATTCCGGTTTTACTAACCGTTTTAGGCTTAGAACTTTCAAGAATTGACGTAAAAAGCAATGCTAAAAGTGTTTCTCTTCTTGTAGGAGAAAGATTGATTCTTGGTCCAGTAATAGCCATTATAACGATTCTTTTAATACCCTTATTAAATGGGTTATCTGCAAAAGTTGTGGTTCTCGAAAGTGCAATGCCTACTGCTTTTAATTCTCTTCTCTTGGCAAAAGAACTTGGTGGTAACTATAAAATCGTTGCAACAACAGTTTTCTTAACAACACTTCTTAGCCCGTTTACTCTCTCGCTCTTTGTGCTCTTGTTAGATAAAATATTCCTATAATACTAGCTAATATTAAAAATAATACTTGAAGTAAAATTGCGTAAAGCTCTTTACCTTGAGTAAATAAAAACCCAACAATAAATGGTCCTAAAAAACTACCAATACTTAAAAAAGCTGCAATTATACCAAATGTCTTCTCTAATGGCTTTAAATTGAAAATATGTGGGAAAGAAAATACAGATGTTGGCACTATTCCGCCACCAATAATAAGAAAAATTATTGCAAGGAAATAGAGCTTCGAAAAGTAGAATAAGAGAAACCCTAAACTTATCAGAAAACATCCAACCGCTAAGAGATAGCCTGGAAATGATTTCTTTTTATCCAAAATGTTTCCGGTAAATGTCCCTAACAAGAGACCTCCAATCATTGTTGAGCTACAAATTGTGGAAGCCAATCCATAAGAAAGAAATTTCTTTTGAATAGCAAACGAATATCCAAACGTCATAAAACTTAAAACTCCAGCATTGAATAAAAGCCACACAAGAGAAAGCGGAAGAATTAGTTTCCAATTGAATTTAATATGATCATTGACTTTGACTTCTTCTTTTTCCTCCCCGCTGTCTCTATAAAATAAAATGGAAAGAAAAATAACAACTATTGATAGAATTAATGATAATTTTAAAAAGAAAAATTGTCCAAACTTTCTTTCTAATATTGGTAGCAAATAAAATGCTGTAATCGTAGCAATAGGCATTCCCGTTGAATAGATTCCAAGGAATTTAGAAGCTTTACCATTTTCTTTAAACAACTTTGAAACAAATGTTGGAGAAATAATTGTTAGAAGAGTCATTCCTCCACCAGACAATACTCTTCCAATTAGCAAGTAATCAAATGTTTTACAATGTAGTGGTAAAATTAACCCTATGAAGGTAAGAAAATTCGCAGTTATTATTAAATCTCTTCCTTTAAACTTCCTCAGTAAATCAATGCAAAAAAGACCAATTACTATTCCAAGAATGGTATAGACGCTCATTAATAAGCCACTCTTTAGGGTAGTTAAATTAAAACTCTCTTCTAAAACAGGTAATAATGGTGGTATTGACTGAAAAACAAAAGCAGAAACAGCAAAAGAGAAGTATATTACTAAGAAAGCTGCTATTTTATTTTTCAATTATTATTTTTTGGGATAAGTTATTCTCACTGTTCTCTCATTAGGATTCCATTCTACTAAAGAATCGAGATTTTCAGAAACAAATCTAACAGGTACAAGGGTCCTTCCATTTTTAATGAATGGAGCTACATCAAGCTCTTTCTCTTCTCCATTAACATATGCAATCTTTTTATCAACATAGAGAATTATAACACGATCCTTTTTTGTATATGTAACCTTTCTCTCTTCATTATCCCAGAGAACTTCTGCGCCTACAACATCGCCAAAGAATCTTAAAGGAACAAACGTTCTTCCATCTACGATCGTTGGGGGAACATCAAGAGTATAAACTTTAAGTTCTCCCACCTTATTAATAACAAAGGCTTCTGGCTCATCTATTGTCAATTCTATTATTATTCCAACTGCTTCTACTTTGACAGGAATCTCTTTTTTAAGTTCCGGATAAATGGAAGAAGTTATAGTAATTACACCACTATTTTCTTTCCAACCCTCTAAATTATCACCTATAATAGTTAAGGCAAATTCACCTTTACTTGCTTTTATAGAATTTTCCTTAAATTGAACCCAGGAGACGTTACTACTCAAATTAAGGTCAAAATCTTTGTCTAAAGGAGTTACAGTAAACTTAACTAACAAATCTTTATTCTCTCTAATGGAAAAATTTTTAAGTTCTAAACTCTCGGGATTAAACTTTATTTCTGGAAGCTTCTCTTCTTCTTTTTCTTTGAATTTAATTATATGATATCTAAAATTAAAGAAATCATTAGCATAAATTGCGCCTGATGCATATTTCGCCCTTACAAGACCAAAAAACTTGTCTGGTTCAGTTTTATAAGTTTCTTTATTTACCTTTCTCGGTACAAAGCCAGCGTTCCCAACAATTTTTCCGATAAATTTGCCATCTATTCCATAATTTAATATTGAATTATTTGAAACATCAGTTATTATCCAGCTACCATCGGGAAGTGTATCGATTGAGGTAAAAATTGCGAGTTCTTTTGAGAGATTAACAACTTTTTTTAATTCTTTGGTACCTCTATCAAAAATAAGAATAGATTTATTAATTCCATCGAGTATTTGATACTCGTTATCATTTATGCATATACCAAACCACAAAGGAGGTAGTTCAGGCTTATATTGTTCAGGAGTTATTATAAGCTCTTCTTCCTCAATTTCTCCAGCCTGAGAAATAATATTTAGAGTAGGACTATCTTTAATTGCTCCAAGGAGATAAATATTGTCTTCGTAAACTTTCATATCTAACGGTAAGGAAATTAATAGGTCCATAGTCATCATCTGATCTGCCCAGAGGGTACTCCATTCATCATCTTTAATTGAATATTTGGTGATATTAGTTGGAAAAAGGTTATAGATATAAAGGTCATCTCCATAAATTTCCATATCAATAATTGTTGGTGGTAAAGTAAACATACCCATAATAGAGCTCACTACTTTTGTATCAATTTCAATCCTTTTTGTGAAATCACCATTCTTATTAAAAACATCGATATACGGGGAGAGTAAATTGGTTTCATAAAGGCTTCCATCATCTGACATTGCAAATGATATAGAACCATAGATTTGCCCTTCCGAGTCAGTGAACTTACCATAATTAGTTACACCTTCTTCTGTAATAAGAAGTGCTCTAAAGGTGAGCAGATTTGCAAGCTTACCTGTAGTAAGAAGTGCAATTTTACTATCTCTCAAATAAATATCCATTCCTAAGAAACCAAAATTATCATCTTCGATTCTCCCGGATTCTTTAAGAGAATAATTGCCTTCTTCGCTTTTTTCTAAATCAAACTTAATAATAGAGGTCTTTTCGGAGGGCATCATCATAGCACCAAAAGTAAATCCTGTAGTAAATAATGTATTGCCCATAAAATCAAGAGAAGATGGAGTAAATGAGAAATCTTCATCACTGCTTGATTTGTAAGAACAAAGATATTCACCACTTTCAGAATATATAATCAAACTACTGGCAGATATTATTCCAATTATACCACTGTTAGAAATAGCAAAGTCAGTTGGGATAAATAAGGTAGTTACTTCTGAAGGAGGAGTTATTAATGTCTCTTGTAGAAGCTTTCCGCTCAAATCAAGCTTATAAAGAATTGCTTTAGTAACACTATCTTCCTCTGAATAAGTCATTTCAGAGAAAAGAAAATAAATGCTGTCATTATAAATCTTAAAAGATACGATTCTTAAGCTTAAATTATTAGCATCAACCTTTTCTGGCAAGAAATTAATATCAATTTTCCCTACTCTCTCGCCATTTTGAGTCTCATAAATATTTATTCCATTAAATCCAAGAACATAAATTAAGCCTTTAGAATCAATATCAAAGTCAATAGTTGGAAAATAATTAATTTTTCCAAAAAGAGGAGAAAGAGTTGTGACTAAAGCAGAAGGATCAGATATATTCTTTAGTGCTTGTAAAAGATTCAGGAAATTATTTACACTAAAGATGCTTGTAGTAATATCAGAATATCCTGTATCAATTTTTATCTCTTTAACATAATCTTTAGTTTTAATATCAAAGAGTGAAACTCCTAATGAATCCATAACATAGAAATACTTATCATCAAACTTTGCAGAGTTAGGAAGAAGTAAATCTCCAATTAGAGGACCATATCCAGCAATTTTATGCTCAACTACTTCTCTGCCTATTGCATAATAATTTCCCACAAAGACAGAACCTATCAAAACAGAAAATACTACAAAAAGAGACACTAAAACTTTTAACTTTTTCATCTTTTGCCTCCTAATCTTAAATGTTAAAACCATTAAAAATTTTATTTAATTTTAAATTCTATCGATGTTGCAAAACCCGGATTAAAAACTACTACGCAGTATGAGCCATCTTCTGGAATGGGATTTATAATATTTGCAGCTAAACCGGATAATTTATAAAAGTCTCCTCTATCTACATTAAGACCGAGTAAAAAGTTATGAAATTCTTCCTCTGATAGTATTAGAATATCAATGTCACCTTTATCCTGCTTCCAATAATCAATATATTTTAAAGATGTATTGTAGGCATCTATCCAGTGATAGTTTCCCTGAACAAAATTTTTAGTTTCTAAATTAATCTTCACTTCTCTATTATTAGGTGGAATATAATAAAGAATAGTTATAGTTTCTGTGAATTTATCCCAAATTACTTCACTACCAAAGTTTTCAGCTATGAATCTTATTGGAACAAATGTCCTACCATTCTTAATAACTATGGACGTATCTAATGTAATTTTCTCTCCGTTAATAGTAGCAGTTGTATTGTTAACTTGCATAGAAATAACTTTATTACTAAGTTTTATTGTTATACCTTTTGTAGCTTCATCCCAGGTAACTTCGGCACCAAATGCTTCAACTATTAACCTCAATGGAACCATAGTTCTACCATTATTGATGAAGGGAGCTCGCTCAAGAGCTGGTTGCACCTCGTTATTTATTGTAACATAAGGACTTCCTATTCTTAGGATTAATTCTACTTTTTTTGGAGTTGGGTCAAAATTTGGCTTAGGAATACCTTTATATTTAAAAAGTTCAGGCAAACTGGTATGGATTTTAGCATTAAATGAATATTTTCCACCTTTTTTCTCTTTCAAACCTAAAAAGAAATTTACAGAGCCAATTCTCGATACAACATAAGCTGTAAAATCTTGATGCCCTACATTTTTAATAGTTACATAACCACTACTGTCCGTATAGCCAATTGCAGAAATAAAGGGAACAGTTGAGTACGGTTTTTCCCCTTCCATAGGCCAATGGCTCCATAATTCCACTCTTGCACCATCTATAGGTAAACCAGATTTGTCAGTTACATAAAAGGTCAAATCAGACAAGAGTTCTGGCGGATTATAGGGAACCTCTGAACGCCAGACATGGTCATATTTACCATCACCTTCCCACTCCATAGGCCAGGAAAAAATTCTTCCACCCCACTGTCTGTAATAGATTAAAGAGTCGTCAAAAAATTCTTTCCAGCTACCATCTTCTCCTGGAGTTCCAGAAGAAGCATCTATATGATGCCAGCCATCCGCCCAGAAATTATTGAATTGATGGTCTTCGCCAAGAGCCACTATTATTATAGTGGGGATATTAACTGCTCTTGCGGCTGCTTCATAAATTATTGACCACTCACCACACCATATACCTTTATCCTTATTAAGCAAATTCTTATAAATGTTATACCAGCCAGCTGGCTTTTCTCCTGTATGCCATATTCCACCAATATCAGCTCTAAGCCACTTATCAACATTATAGGCTGCATCATAAAGAGTTTTGGAATCCTTTACAGCATCGAATAAAGTCTTTCCATAAAGAGTATCATATGGTAGGAATGTCCTATAAAAGTTTTCTTCATACAAATCCTTATAACGAGTAGGAACACATAAGTATCTATTTAGCATAACAAGGTATTTATAATAGATTTCTTTTGGCATTTCCTTAAAACCATCATCGGTTGCATATAAAAGAGTTGTATAATCAGGATATTCCTTTATTTTAACATAATGAAGTTTCTCTGATATTTCGTAAATATCTTTAGCATTCTCTACCAACAAGTTAAGTAAATCTGACTTTGCATAAGCAAGCAAATCCTCTACCTGAAAGTTAGCAACACAATAGAGCACCTCATCAAGATAAGCTTTATCAATGCCATTAATAAAGTTAGCCACTTTTAATATTTGATCCTCATTAAATCCATAAGCATACAGTGGATCATAGGGTCTAAAATAGCCTGGACCACCAAAGAAATCATTCAAAGGATTTTTCTCAGCTCTTGAATTTAAAGGAAGAAATTTAATCTCCTTAACGCTTCCGTAATTTAGAATATAAGAGAGAGTTCCGTCTCCCAACCCAAGGAGTAAATCAACCCTTGTATCACAATTAACATCAATAAAAGCTGGTGATAAGAAATTCCCTGCCTCAAACTGAGGAATAATATCGAAATTTTGAATAACATAGCTATCAG
>Ga0116147_1002881_pt1 | contig 16814 bp, 13 predicted proteins | sample AD_JPNHG3_MetaG_FD_89749 | JGI IMG/M metagenome (GOLD analysis project Ga0116147, IMG submission 89749) | Active sludge microbial communities of municipal wastewater-treating anaerobic digesters from Japan - AD_JPNHG3_MetaG | ecosystem: Engineered > Bioreactor > Anaerobic > Digestate | place...
ACGGCCTCGGGAGGCTCTTCACGCGCCACGGGAAATGGAACGGCTACAAGCCGCCAGACCCCGAATCAAACCCGCTCGGACTGGTCTTTCTGGAATGACCAGATTTTTTGGGGAAAGTCCACTTGACATACCCATGCTCCCATACGACACTGGTCGCGATGGGTGGTTCTGGATCGTATGCCGAGGGGAGTAAGGACGACGCGCGCTTGAAAGGCATGCTGTTTACGGTGTCCTGATCAATTAAGAGAGCCAGGCAAACAAGGTAGGGAACGACTGTGAATCGTAGATCATTCCTCGGGGCAGCGGGTGCCGCGACGGTGATGGCGAGTGTTGCACGGCGGGCGAGGGCACAGACGCCTCCACCCGGTGCCAAGCTCTGCCACGCCTGCATCGGCGTGGGCGGCATGATGGGCGGGGTTGACCTGAACAACTTTATCTCGCATCCACGCCTCCAGGTCGTCGCGCTGTGTGACGTGGACAAAAACAACTTGGCCGCAGCCGCCGAGAAGGTTCAGGGCGCGCGGACTTATGTGGATTGGCGCGAGCTGCTGGCGAAGGAGGGCGACGCGGTCGACTCCGTCAGTGTCTCGACCCCAGACCACATGCACGCACCGATCACCGTGTCGGCGCTCCGGGCGCGCAAGCATGTCTACTGTCAAAAGCCGCTCTGCCATGACGTCGCGGAGGCCATCGCTATGATGCGCGAGGCCGAGAAGTCGGGATGTGTGACCCAACTCGGCACGCAGTATGCTTCTATGGTCGGGGACCGCATGGCCGTGCAATACCTGCGGGAAGGCGTTCTGGGCGAGATCAAGCGCATCATCCTCTTCCAAACCAGCGCGCCTGACCGCACTGCGCCGCGTCCGGCGCGGGGCTCGCCGGCGCCGCCCCATCTGATGTGGGATTTCTGGCTGGGCACCGCGCCGGCGCGCGATTACGCCCCCCATATCTATCACCCGTGCATGTGGCGCGTCTGGCAGGATTTCGGCACGGGTCGGATGGGGGACAACCAGAGTCATCTGTTCGACTCGTCTTGGAAAGGGGTGGGACTGACCGCGCCGCTGGCCGTGAAAGCTGAAGTGGATGAACGCTGGAAAACCGATGCCGCACTGCGTGCGGACGTTTGGCCGCAGGGCAGGCATGTGACTTGGACGTTCCCCGGTAACCCAAAGACGGGCGGCAAGCCGATCACGGTAGAATGGTTCGACGGCGAAATGAAGTTGCCCGACGAGTGCTACAAATACGCGAAGGACATCGGACGGGATGCGCCCCCTGAATTTGGTTCGCTGGTGATCGGCTCGGAGGGTGCCATGCTCATGGAGCACGGGACCGCGCCGCGCCTGATTTCGGACGGTCGCTTGGACAACTACCCCAGACCCAAGTTGCCGGACCATCCCAGCCACTACCATCACTATGTGGACGCCTGCCTCGGTGAGGCGAAGACCGCGTCGCACTTCAGGCAGTCGGGCCCGATGAGCGTGGCGATCCTGCTGGGCAACTGTGCGGTGCGGTTTCCCGACACGGAGTTGCAGTGGGACGCCGCCAGCATGAAGATCACCAATGTCCCGGAAGCCAACAAGCTGATCGGGCGGAAATACCGCGAGGGCTGGAATATTCTTGGACTGGGATGAACGTCGAGGGGTTGACAAAACGGGGGTGGGTGTTGAGAATGTAGCGCCATCAATCACTGACGAGGGAGAGATTATGCAAGACCGGGAAAAGTTGTTTTTGAAAGAGAACGGGCTGGACGTTGATGGGATCGACCGCGAAAAGCTTCTGGCCGCATTTGACGAGGAAATGGATGCCGGTCTGGCCGGTAAGCCGTCGTCGCTGATGATGATCCCATCGTTCATCTCCATCGACCGGCCGGTGAAGACGGGAACCCCCGTGGTGGTGCTGGATGCAGGAGGCACCAATCTGCGCGCCGCAGTGGTCACCATTGACGACGCGGGACAGGCGCAGATCGGATCGTTCTCAAAGGGCGCCATGCCGGGCACGCAAGGTGAGATCAGCGCGGAGGCTTTCTTTGATGCCTTCGCAGATTTTCTGATGCCGATTATTGCCGAGTCGGAGTCGATCGGTTTCTGCTTTTCCTATCCGGCGGAGATCACGCCGACCTGCGACGCGCGCCTGCTCCACTGGAGCAAGCAGATCGAGGCGCCCGCTGTGGTGGGGCAGATGATCGGTGCCGGCCTGTTGCGGCATCTGGCGCAACGCGGATATGAGCGCCGCGTGGTGATCCTGAATGACACGGTGGCTACCCTGTTGGCGGGTAAGAGCGCGGGTATTGCCAAGCCCTACTCGGCCTACGTGGGGTTTATTCTCGGCACCGGCACCAATACGGCTTACGTGGAGCGGAATGACCGCATCACCAAGCGCACGGACCTGGACCCTGCGGGATCTATGGTGATCAACATCGAATCGGGTAACTTCGGTCGCGTGCAACAATCCGCCTTTGACGCGGCCATGGATGCGCAGACGATCGACCGCGGGCATTACGTCTTCGAAAAGATGATATCGGGTGCCTATCTGGGGTGGCTTGGCTTCACCGTGCTGCGTGAAGCGGCGCAGTCCGGTCTGTTCTCGGCTACCGCCGTAGGCGAGTTGGAGCGGTGGGAGACGCTGTCTAACAAGCATCTTGATGACTTTTGCGGCGGTCGTCCCTTGGCGGACAACCCATTTCTCGCGTCGGCCTTCAGCGAGGCGGACCGCGAGACGGTGCGTCGCCTTTGCACGCCCGTGTACGCGCGCGCAGCTGTACTGACTGCGGTGAACTTGGCCTCGGCGATCCTCAAGACCGGCGAGGGGCATAACCCGGCGCGCCCGGTGTGCGTGAATGTGGACGGTTCTACTTACTACCGGACGTTGACGGCGGATTTCCAGCAGCGTGTCCAGCGTGAATTGGTTGCTTTGCTCGCGCCGCGCGGTATCGCCTACGAGTTGATCCGCGTGGACGAATCGCCGGTGATCGGCGCGGCGGTCGCCGGTCTCATGTGATAACGGTGAAAACGCTGATCTTTGCGGCTTTTCCCTGCGCCATTAATTTGGCACACTCTCTACAACATGTTTGGCGGACTCCAGATTGGCTTCAACGATGTGATGCAGATCCTGATCTTGTATCTCGGGATCTATACCCTCATCCGTTTCGTGAGGGGCACGCGCAATGCTCAGGTTTTGCTGGGATTTTGCCTGCTGGTGGTCTCTCTGCTGCTGTTCACGTATCTGTTCCGTTTTGACGTGTTGGCCAGAGTGGTTTATTTCCTGCTGATCTATTTGGCACTGAGCATGGTGGTGGTGTTTCAGCAGGAGATTCGGCGTGTGCTCGCATTGGTGGGCGGGCAGCGCCTGATCGGTCGGCAGTATGTCTTGCGGGAGCCGTCGGCGCCGGAAAAGCTCTGTCAGGCGGTCACCCACCTGTCGCGGGCGCGCACCGGTGCGCTGATGGCGGTCGAGCGGGGCATTTCGCTGTGTGGCTACGAGGATTCCGGGGTGAAACTGGACGCATTGATCAGCCACGAGCTGCTGATCTCGATCTTTACGCCGCCGCTGCCGTTGCATGACGGCGGGATCGTTTTGCGGGACGGCCGCGTCGCCGCCGCGCACTGTCTTTTTCCGGTTTCAAACCAAGGAGAACTCGCGACCTCCGGTATGCGTCACCGCGCGGCGGTGGGCTTGAGCGAAGAGACCGACGCGGTGGTCGTGGTGGTCTCTGAGGAGACCGGTAGGATATCCGTGGCGCACAATGGGCGTCTGCACCGCTACAGCGACGAGAAGGTCGAGAAAGTCTTGTTGCGTTGGCTGAGGAAGGCCATGCCGCATGAGCCTCACGGCCCGCCGACGCTCACCGACTGGCTGATGACGCGTGTCGCAAGGTTGCTGAATACCCGCTGGGATGCTCAGAAGGAGACGCCATGACGCGCGAACAGGTGCTTACCGTTCTTAAGGTCGTGTTTGTCAAAAACGGCTACTGGAAGCTGCTCTCGTTGATCATCGCGGTTCTGATCCACTTTTCCATCCGTGCGGAGATCAGCCATCTGCGCGTGGTGACGATCCCGGTTGAGGCCGATTTCGATGCCGCCAGCATGGGGGCTGCGATTGAGTCGATCGAGCCGCGTGCGGTGCAGATCACCCTGCGGGGGTCCTATTCCGAGGTCCACAAGCTCGACACCGCTCAGATGAGCTGCGTGGTGAGGCCCAAGCAGAAGACCTCCTCGCTGCTTGACGCGGTGTCGGTGAAAATCCGCTCGTCGAACTTGCGCGGCGTGCCCGGTGTGCGTGTCGTGTCGATCGACCCGAATGTGGCGGAGGTTAAATTCGATGTGCCGATGTCGCTGGACGTGGCGGTCGCGCCGCCGGAGATCCGAGGCAAAGCGCGCGGACGGGTTCAGCTCGTCTACGATCAAACCAACGCTGTCGTGAAGGGGTCGCGCCGGGTGCTGAGCCCGCTCGACCTTGATGCCGTGCGGGTTCAGACCGACCCGATTGATGTCGAGGGGCGTTCGCAGCCGTTCACTGCGCGTGTGAAGCTCTATCCGCCGGGCGAGGCGGTGAACGCGGTGGTGGAGCCCTCTGACATGGTGGTCAACGTGCTGGTCATCAGCGAAAAGGCGACGATCCGGCTGGAGCGTGTGCCGGTTGTCGTGATGCAGCCGCCGGGGGACGCCAATCGCTGGCTGGTCGAGCCTGCTTGGGTCGATATCGAGGTGGCCGGTCGGTCGGAGGTGATCAAGTCGATCACCTTCGGGCAGGTCATCGCCTCCGTGAACGGCACGATCCCGGTGGCCACGCTGACCGCCACCAACGACGTGCCGGTGACGGTGCATGTGCAGCAGGGGCTCGCCGTGGACGAACTTAAAGCCACGCCGCCCGTGGTCCGCTTGACCCCCGCTCCAACTCCCCCTGCGCCAACTCCGGTGCCCGCCCCCACTTCCGCCCCACCCCCAACCCCAGATCCGGCGCCGGCGCCGGTACCCGCTCCCGCCTCCGCCTCAACCCCAGACCCAGCTTCTGCCTCGGCTCCAGTCGGATCGGTCGCATCGCCGCCTGTTGAAGGGGGCTTTTGCACCCTCCCTCGCTTGCAGGTGTGGCACGGGTATCTTGCCCGTGTTTCATGGACGGGACGCCCATGCTACGAGGGTTTTTGTAAGAGCATCGAAGGTTAAGTTTTTATTATGGGTGCCAAAGCCAAAGATTTCGGAAAAGACAGGATTGAGTTGGAGCGCAGACGCTATCGGCGCGTTATCGGCGTATTGCTTTTTCCGATCATTTTGTTTCCGTTGCTCAGTCTTGTGACGTACAACTGGCGCGACATCTCGTGGCTGAATGCGCCGCCGCTTTCGCCGCCTTCCAACCTGATCGGTCTGGTTGGCGCGTGGTCAGCGTTTATCGGTTATAGCGTCATGGGGTTGACGGTTTGGGTGGTGCCCTTCTTCGCGTTGATCTTCAGCGGCTTGTTGCTGTACGGCCGGGTTGTGAACATGGGGCGGCGCGCCTTCTGGATGCTGCTGTTTGTCGTGGCGCTTTGCTGTTTGACGCAACTGGGCAGCGAGACGATTTTCGCGGGTGCGCTGGAGCGTCTCAACATGAAGCCCAATGCCGGCGGAGCGATCGGCTACTGGCTGATGACCTGCCTGTTGGCGCACTGGTTCAGTCCAGTGGGCGGCGGCATGCTGATGGTGAGTATCATGCTTTTCGCCTTGCTGATGGCCATCGGGCTGCGGACGCTCTTTGATGGACTGGGGCGTTTGACGGGGTGGTGGGAGGCGCGGCAGGCGGCGATGGACGAGGATGAAATCGATCAGGATGACGGACGGACTACGCGCGAGCGTGAGCGTCAAGATCGGGCGGCGATTAAGGAGCAGGTGGCGCAGGCCAAGCAAGAGGCGAAGCAGGCGCGCGCAGAGGAACGGAAAAAAGCGAAGGCCGAACGCGCCGAGGAGCGCCAGCGCAAGAAGGAGGCTCGTGCCGAAGAGGCGCGACAGCGTAAAGAGGCGCGCGCTCAATCCAAGGAGCCGGGACGCTTTGACAGCCCCGCCACCGAGCGGTTGCTAAAACGTATCGAGGAGGCGAAGCGGGCCGCCGCTGCCGCCGCCGCGCGCGAGCGCGGGCGTGCGCCCGCCGCGCAGCCTGTCGCCCCGTCGCCGACCGCGGCACCTGCACCGGTCGCGTCCTTGGAATCTGTGTCGGCTGCCGCGACACCCGCAGTGTCTGCCGCGTCCGCCCGCCCGGCGGCGGCGCGTACGCCGCCGACGCCACCCGAGGAGTACCAGTTGCCGCCGATTTCGCTGCTGAATCCGCTTACCAAGAGTAAGGCCGATCACGGCGACATCAACAAGACCGCCGAGATTTTGGTCGAGACGCTGAGCCAGTTCAATGTGCCGGTCGAGGTCGTCGGCACGACGCCCGGACCGGTCGTCACGCAGTACGAACTGCGGCCGGCGCCAAACATCAAAGTCGAGCGCATCGCCAGTCTGACCGCCAACCTGCAAATGGCGCTCGAGGCGCGCAGCCTGCGCGTGCTGGCACCGATTCCCGGCAAAAACGCGGTGGGCATCGAGCTTCCCAACCGCCGTGCCAGTCCGGTCACCCTCCGTGAAATCGTGGAGGGCGAGGCGTGGCGTAACAACACCTGTGAAATCCCGCTGGCGCTGGGCAAGGACGTGGCCGGCAACGACCTGATCTATGATCTCGCCAAAGCGCCGCACTTGCTGGTGGCCGGTGCCACCGGGTCCGGCAAGAGCGTCTGCCTGAACGCGATCCTGAATGGTTTCCTGATGAGCCGCACGCCGGAGCAGTTGCGTCTGATCCTGGTCGATCCCAAACGCGTGGAGTTTACCTGCTATAACGACCTGCCGCACCTGCTGGTGCCGGTGATCAATGATCCCAAAAAAGTGGCTTTTGGCCTGCGCTGGGCCATCATCGAGATGGAGAAGCGTTACCGGCTCTTCCAGAAAGTCGGTTGCCGTAACATTGTGGCTTTCAACAGCCGCCAAGTGATGAAGCAGGAGGATCTGTTCGACGATGGAAGCGCCACCGACGCGGGAGAGGACGATACCCCGCAGCGCTTGCCGTACATCGTGATTGTGGTTGACGAGGTGGCCGATATCATGGCGGCGGTAGGTAAGGAGGTCGAGCCGGCTATCAGCCGTCTCACCTCGCTTTCGCGTGCGGTCGGTATCCACCTGATTCTGGCGACGCAACGGCCTTCGGTGGATGTCATCACTGGCACTATCAAAGCCAATATCCCCGGACGCATCGCTTTCAAAGTCTCACAGTCCAATGACAGCCGGACGATTCTCGACAGCCCTGGCGCCGAGGAACTGATCGGCAAAGGCGACATGCTCTTCTTGCGTGAAGGGTCGCAGCTCATGCGTGCGCAGGGCGCATGGGTCAGCGACGAGGAGATTGGCCGTGTGGTTGATTTCGTCACGACGCATTGCCAGCCCTGTTACGATCAGGCGTTGATCGAACGACTCGATAAGATCAAAGAGAGCGACCTTGATGATGCCCTGTCCGACGACACTGAAGAGGATGGCGCGTCTGGAATTGGTGCGGAGGTTGGAGGGGGTGACGATCCCGATGACGAGCTGATACCCAATGCGCTAGAGGTGATCCGCATGACGCGCCGTGCATCTACCACGATGTTGCAACGTCGCCTGCGCATCGGCTACACGCGCGCCGCGCGGTTGATGGACAAGTTGGAGGAGCGTGGTATCGTTGGGCCGCAGATTGGATCCGGTACGCGCGAGATCTTGATTGACTTAGACAACGAAATCCCTTCCAATGTCCCCTTTGCAGATCAGGCTGTCGCGGCAGACAGCGACGGTGATGCGGCAGCAGGGGAGGGAGGCCCGGAGTGATCCGGTGTAACGCAACGGTGAGGTGAGCGATGGCATTTGGTGAGATCTTGCGCAACGCGCGCGTGCAAAAAGGGTTGACTCCGTCGGATGTGGCCGAAAGCACGCATATGCTGGTGCAGGTGGTCGAGGGACTCGAAAAAGAGGATTTCCGCCGTATCGCCGCCCCGATCTACGGTCGTGGTTTCGTTAAGCTGTATGCCGAACTGCTGGGGCTGGCCCCTGAACCGCTGATCAGCGATTTTATGAACCTCTACAGCGGCGCGCGTCCCCCGGTGGTGCTGACCAAGGAGGTCGAACCGACCGCCGACCCTGCGCCCGCACCCGCACCTGCACCTGCGTCGACACCGACACCCGCGCCGGCATCCGCACCGGTACCGACTCCCGTACCCGCTCCGACGCCGTTGGCACAGGCTGCGGACGATACGCCGGCAACCGTGCGTGTGCCCCAGCGCCAGCCGATGGAGCCGCGTCCTATGGTGCGGTCGGTGCCGTTGCCGGATGATGCGGAACACCGGACGGTGCCCCCGGCGGAAGTGCCGGGTCTGCGCGCGGCGGATGAGCCGCAGACCGGTCGTGCGTCCAAGAAAGATTTCCGCCCTGTGCTGGTGGTTGAGCCGGAGCAGGTTTATGATGAGACAGATGATCTGGACCTCTTCCGTGCGGCGTCTATCGCCTCCCAAACGGAGCGCGATGCGGACGCAGAGCCCGCGCCCGCACCGACAACCGCCGAGGCGGAACATCATCCGCGCACTGAGCCCAGAGCCCCCGTGGCGCACAAGGGCAAGTTGCCGATCTTCCAGATCGGCGGCAGGATGGACCGCGACGCCCTGCCCACGCTGGAAGATGAGGAGGTGCATGCGCGCCGCCGCGCACGCATGCAGACGTTTAAAGACGGGGTCTCCCGGCTCAAAGATGGGGTCGGGCGCAGGCTGCCGCCTTTGAATGTGCCGCGGCAGATATGGGTGTTCGGCGGTCTCGGTGTGCTGATGGTCGTGCTGATGGTAGCCGGCATCACGATGCTGTTCAAGCTCACCGGCTCCGACGTCAAGACCGGTCCGGCGGGCCGTTTCGAGCGGGCCGCGCCGCCGCCGATGTACGTGGACTGAGCAGGTCGAAAATCACCGCATCCTTCTGTTTGACTTCATCCGGCGTCAGGCCGTCCAGTTCGTGCGGAAAGACAATCCAGCGGTCGGTCTCGTGCACGTAGTAGTCGGGTTCCAGGTCGGTCTGGTTGGCGTTGGGTTTCCAGTACACGGTGGCGAGCCGGGCCTCGACACAGCGGGGGCGCAGACGCTCGAAGACCGCGCGTGCAGTATTGCCGGTGTCGAAGACGTCATCAATCACCAAGACGCGCGAACCAGCCTGGAGGGAGCAAAATAGGCCCTCCGCGTTGTCAAATGTGACCGTGTGTTCACGCGTCTCAATACCGGTGTAGGATTGGCACTTCAGCACACGGTGGCGCGGTCGCAGGCCGTGGTAGTGGAGAAATTCGTGAACACCCACACCGACCGGCGCACCGCCACGCCAGAGCACGATCAAATCGTCGGGCAACCAGCCGGAGTCGAGGACCATGCGCGCCAACCGAAAACAGTCGCGCAGGTAGTCGTTCGCTGAGACATACAGTTTGTCGGACATGTCGATTTCCTTTGCGCACTGTCGCATGCCGTTCAAGGCCGCATCAGACCGATGTATAGAGCGAGGATCTTCTCTCCCCAAAAAAGCCAGACGGTGGCGCCCATCGAGATGTAGGGGCCGAAGGGAATACGGCTCTGCATCTTGACCCCGCCAAAGGCGATTAACAGCAATCCCGCCACGCTGCCCAGCAGCGACGATGCGAAGATTGTGAAGAGCACCGCCTTCCATCCCAGAAACGCGCCGATCGCGCCCAGCAGTTTTACATCGCCGAACCCCATGGCCTCTTTCTTGAAGGCGCGTGTGCCGAGCCAGCCGACCGCGTACAGCAGGCCGAAACCGACAGCCAGCCCCGTGACTGAACAACGTAGCCCCTGCCACCAGACGGTTTGGCCGTGCAGCGCCGGAACCAGTGCGCTCAACAGGGGACCTACCACCATACCGCCGATCGTGACGGAGTCTGGGATGATGAAGTGTTCGAAGTCTACGAAGGTTCCGAGCACCAGCCCCGAGAGGAAGAGCCAGTAAATCGGGATGATCAGCGGGTCGGTGATCGGCGTCATGTGCAGCGCGTTCGGTATCGCCCATTGCATAAAGACCGCTAGAAAGAGCGTGCTGGTCAGCAACTCCACCAGCGTGTAGCGGAAGGAGATCGGGCCTTTGCAGGTGGCGCACCGGCCGCGCAGGCAAAGCCAGCTCAACACCGGGATATTGAGATACCACGGGATCAGCGTGTTGCAGTGCGGGCAGTGCGAACGCGGCGCGATCACCGATTCATCGCGCGGGATGCGGTAAATGCAGACGTTCAAGAAACTGCCGACACAAGCCCCGAACAGCGTGGCAAAGCTGGCGGCAAGAAACTGATAGAAGAGATAGTCGGAACTGCTCATAAAAAACATTCGCTTTCGTTTCGGTCATGATAGCGTTTACTGCGGGAATCAAGCAACCGTTCTTTAGGATTTAGGATTTAGGAGTTTTTGTTAAGATTGTATGCGTGACAAGAGAGCGCATAGAAGAGCTTGCGAACCGCGTGGGAAGCGGACGCGAGCAGTTGATCCCGATGTTGCAAGCGGTGCAGGATGAAGAGGGCTACCTGTCGGCTGAGGCACTCGCTGCGGTGGCGCAACGGCTCGGCGTCAGCGAGGCCGAGGTGACGGGCGTCGCCACCTTTTACGGGCAGTTCCGTCTCCGCCCGGTCGGTCGGCACACCATCAAGGTGTGTATCGGCACGGCCTGTCATGTGAAGGGCGCGGATCGCACGTACGAGGCTTTTTGCCGCGAGCTGGGAATTGCGTCGGGCGAGGATACCGACGCGCAGGGCGAGTTCACGGTGGAGAAGGTGGCCTGCCTGGGATGCTGTATGCTGGCGGTGGCGGTGCAGGTCGACCGCACGATCTATGGCCATGTGACGCCGGCGCGTGTCCGTGCGGTGCTGGATGACGTGCGGGCTGGCGAGCAACGGGTCGGCGACGCTGCGGCGGAGAGCGAATCCGATCATCTGGGTGCCATGGTGCGGCTCTGCACCTGCTCGAGTTGCGCCGCAGCCGGGGCGGACGCCGTGTTGAGCGAGGTGCGGCGGGTGGCGCGCGAACGCCGCTTGCCGGTCGCGGTGCGCGAGGTCAGTTGCACGGGCGGTTCGTTTCATGCGCCGCTGCTTGAGGTCGCGCTGGACGGCGGACGCCGCTTCCGTTACGGGCGTGTGCGTCCCAGAGATGTCGAGTCGATCCTGCTGGCGCACGTCAAGCCAACGCATCTCGCGGCGCGTGTACAGGCGACGGTGCGCGCCTGGGCGGAACAGGCCTTTGCGGGGGAGGGAGATGATCCGCCGGTTCGCTTCCCGCTGAGTGTACGCGATCAGGCGGACGCCAGTTATTGGCTGAGCCAGCAGCGTATCGCGACCGAAGGCGCGGGCGAGTGGCCGCCGCTGGATTATGAGGACTACCGCGGGCGCGGCGGCTTCACGGCGCTGGAGCGTTGCCGCGATGCGCTGATGCCGGAAGAGGTGATCGACATGATCGAGGCCGCCGGCCTGCGCGGACGCGGCGGCGGCGGCTTCCCCACGGGACGCAAGTGGCGGGCGGTCGCGCAGGCTCGCGCGGCGAGCGGCACGCAGACGGCGTACGTGGTCTGCAACGGCGACGAGGGCGATCCCGGTGCGTTCATGGATCGCATGCTGCTCGAGTCCTATCCGTTCCGCGTGCTGGAGGGAATGCTGATTGCCCTGCATGCTGTCGGTGCCTGTGAAGGGATCCTTTACATCCGCCACGAGTATCCGCTGGCGGTGAACCGTATCCGCGCCGCGATTGAGGAACTGGAGCAGCAGGGCTGGTTGACGCTGCGCGACGGACGGCGTCTCGCGCTGCGTGTGGTCGAAGGAGCGGGGGCGTTTGTGTGCGGCGAGGAAACCGCGCTGCTGGCGAGTCTGGAGGGGTGTCGAGGTGTGCCGCGGCAGCGTCCGCCGTATCCGGCTGAACGCGGGTTCCGGGCGTGTCCGACCTTGGTCAACAATGTCGAGACGCTGGCGACGGTGCCGTGGATCGTGCGGCACGGCGCGGAGACGTTCCGTGCGGTGGGCACATCCGGCAGCGCGGGCACCAAGACCTTTGCGCTGGCCGGCAAGATCGCGCGCGGCGGACTGGTCGAGGTGCCGATGGGGCTCTCGCTGGGCGAGATCGTCACGCGTATCGGTGGGGGCGTTGGCGAGGGACGCACGCTTAAAGCGGTACAGGTGGGCGGTCCGTCCGGCGGCTGTCTGCCAGCGGCCCAGGCCGACAGGCCGGTGGATTTCGAGGCGTTGGTGCAGGCGGGCGGCATGATGGGGTCGGGCGGCATGGTGGTGCTGGATGACACCGACTGCATGGTGGATATCGCGCGTTACTTTTTGGCGTTCACGCAGCTTGAGTCGTGCGGGCGGTGTACGGGCTGCCGTATCGGTACGCGGCGCATGCTGGAGATTTTGGATCGGCTTTGCGAGGGACAGGGAGAGGCTGACGATGTTGCGCGGCTCGAACGCCTCGCCCGTACGGTGCGCGACGGTAGCCTGTGTGGACTGGGACGAACCGCGTCGAACCCCGTGCTTTCGACGTTGCGCTATTTCCGTGCGGAGTATGACGCGCATGTGCGCGGCGTCTGCCCGGCGCGTAAATGCCGCGCGCTGATTGTGTACCGCGTGACATCGCGTTGCATCGGATGCACGCTCTGCGCGCAGAACTGTCCGGTCGAAGCGATTGCCTTCACACCGCTGGAGCGCGCCGAGATTGATTCCGCGCTCTGCACGCGCTGTGGCATCTGTCATCAGGCCTGTCCGGAAAACGCCATTGAAATCGACGACATGAAACGGGATAATGAGAACGAGGTAATTGGTCGGTGATAGGGATGTGCGAAGGTCATGCGTTTCTGATGAAAAGGGGAACAGAGAGTCGGGAGCTTTTCTCTCCGCGCCGTGCGCGGAGACACACTTAGTCCCCACTCTTAGTCGAATACACTTAGTCGCCACACCTAGTCGATCGCGCCAGCGACGAAGTGTTTCGACGAAGTGTACCCGACGAAGTGTGAACGACGAAGTGTAGGGACGAAGTGTTTCGATGAAGTGTACCCGACGAAGCACGACGAAGTGTAGACAGGAGTGAGTATGAGCCGAACGAAGGAAGAATTGCAAGGCGTGACCCAACTGGGCAGTAGCGGGACGGCATACGCTGACCGTTATGACCCCGCGCTGCTGGAGACGTTTGCCAATAAGCACACTGACACCGACTACTGGGTGACCTTCACCTGTCCGGAGTTCACCACGCTTTGCCCGGTCACTGGGCAGCCGGACTTCGCGACCCTGACGATCCAGTATATTCCGGACGAGCGACTGGTGGAGAGCAAGTCGCTCAAGCTCTATCTCTTCAGTTTCCGCAACCATGGCGATTTCCATGAAGATTGTGTGAACGTGATTCTCAAAGACCTACGTGCGTTGATGGCACCCAAGTATATCGAGGTGCTGGGACGATTCACGCCGCGCGGCGGCATCTCGATCGATCCCTACGTGAACTACGGCCGGCCCGGCACCACGTACGCCGCGCTGGCGGAAAAGCGTTTTGTCGCCCATTCCGGGTTGCGGGCCGGTGCCGTCCAACTAGGATTAACATGATTAACATGATTGTTGTGCCGTGCACGGCGCGGCGGAAAAACTTGGAGTGCGGTGACAAGAGCCGCGCTGTGCGCGGGTCGCGGCACCGTTTTCTCTCCGCGCTGTGCGCGGAGACACACTTAGTCCCCACTCTTAGTCGAACACACTTAGTCTCAACACCTAGTCGATTGCGCCAGCGACGAAGTGTTTCGACGAAGTGTTTTGGACGAAGTGTACCCGACGAAGTGTATCCGACGAAGTGTGAACGACGTAGGGACGAAGTGCGGCTCGCGGTACCGCTTTGTGCGCCGTTCTGCCGTTGCACTCATGCTCAAAAAGCGGCATCGCGCGGAATACCGTTTGCCGCCGCACTCCAATTTCTTTTGTCAGACTTGCAGTCACGATGCCGTCCCGTAAAAACCTCTGCGTCTCTGCGTCTTTGCGTTTTCCATGAGGGTTATGATGAGGGAAAATAAGGCATTGGTGATTTTGTCGGGCGGACAGGACAGCACAACCTGTCTTGCGCAGGCCGTGCGGATGCGCGGCGCCCCGGCGATCTCGTGCATCACGTTCCAATACGGACAGCGGCACGCGCGCGAGGTTGCGGTGGCGCGTGCGGTGGCGGAGCATTTCGGCGTGTCCGAACACCGGGTGATCGATCTGGCATGGTACAACCAGATCACGACCACCGCGCTGCTGGACCCGGCGATGGAGATCCACCAAGCGGAGGGCGCGGCGTGTCCGAACACCGTGGTGGACGGACGCAACATGCTCTTTTTGCTGGTTGCTGCGATCTATGCCAAGAGCCGCGACATCCGCGATTTGATTATCGGCGTCAGCGAGACGGACTACAGTGGATATCCCGACTGCCGGGATGTGTTTGTGAAGTCGTGCAATGAGACGCTGAATCTGGCGATGGACTACCCGTTCCGGGTGTTCACGCCGCTGATGGGGCTGACCAAGGAAGAGACATGGGCGCTGGCCGATAGTCTAGGTGTGCTGGAGTACGTGGCGGAGCATACGCTGACCTGCTACAACGGTGTGATCGGTGCCGGTTGCGGGGCGTGCCCGAGCTGCGAGTTGCGCCGCCGTGGGTATGAGGCGTATCGGATGCGTCGGAAGAGGGAAGAGTTAGGATTTAGGAGTTAGGAGTTTTCTCACACAAAGGCACGAAGGACACGAAGGTTTTTTGGGGGCATGGCGCGGATTTTTTAACACAGAGGCGCGGAGGCGCAGAGGTTTTTTTGGGGGGGCAGACCGCTTGTTATTGCGACCACCCAGTGGTCGCAATGATGAGTGTAAAAAAGGGCGGGCGGATGGGCACCGGGTGCGCGCGGGGCATGCAATGGGGGGGCGCGCGGGGAGACTGTGTTTCCGCGCATAGCGCGGAGAGAAAGCGGTGCCGCGACCCGCGCACAGCGCGGCTCTTGTCGCCGCACTCCAGATTTTTCCGCCGCGCCGTGCGCGGCACAAACTTTATGCGCCCGCGCAGCGGGAAATCATGTCAATCATGTCAATCATGTCCAAAAACCGCATCCCCACTTTCACCAGAAACGCCCGACTCGCACACTCCTGTCACCAACCGATTGCGCGAACTGACGATTGCAGCTTTACGAAAGGCAACTATGCGGTATAATCTGCGCCCTGATCAGTGAGGTACTTGCAAACCCTCGTGGCATGGGTGTCCCGCCCATGAAACACGGGCAAGATGCCCGTGCCACGCCGCAGACAAGGAGTTTACCTATTACCTATTACTTATTACTTTTTTTGCAAGAACCCATCAGGAGTCGGGCGTCATGCTGACGGTTTCAAAGCAGTGCCAATTTGATGCGGCGCATGTGCTGACGAATCATGCGGGGCAGTGCCGCAATCTTCACGGTCACACCTATCATGTGATCGTGGAGGTGTCCGAGGAGGATGAGGGGCGCGATATGGTGATCGATTTCAAGGATCTCAAGCAGGTGATCCGCGATGTGATTGTGGAGCGCTTTGATCACGCCTTCATCTACGACGAGACCAGTGAAAGCGAGTGCGAGATCGCGGCGGTGATCACCAAACACGGCATGAAGAGCGTGGGATTGCCGTTCCGCTCCACGTCCGAGAATCTGGCGCGTTATTTTTATGATGTGCTTGCCGACCGCGTGAACGTGACGTCGGTCAAGGTGCTTGAGACGCCCGAGTCGTGCGCGGAGTACCGTCGCGGTGCGGGAGAGTGTCCATGACGCAGGATGCGGGCGGGATACAGGTTGTCGAGATTTTCGAGTCGCTACAGGGCGAGGGATACAACACCGGGATGCCGGCGGTCTTCCTGCGCTTGGGCGGTTGCAATCTGGCTTGCCCGTGGTGCGACACCGTCTATGACCGCTTTGAGACGCTCAGCGAGGACGAGGTGGTTGAGCGGGTGGCGGCGTTTGCCTGTAAGACACTGCTCATCACTGGCGGCGAACCGCTGATTCACGCGGGATTGGGCGGGTTGTTGGAGCGGTTCAAGCTGCTGGGCTACTGGATCGCCCTTGAGACGAACGGGCTGATCGCGCCGTCCGAGCCGTGGCGGCGGCATATTGATTATCTGGCGGTGTCGCCCAAAGCGCTTTACGCCGAACTTTACGACGACGAGCAGATGGTGCGGCAGACCGATGAAATGCGCATTGTGGTGGATGGCGATGTCCAGGCGTTTTGCGAGAATATGCGCGACCGGATCGAAGCGGCGCACTATTTCCTGTCACCTTGCGACCGCGCAGGGGAGATCAATACGGTAGACACCGTGCGCTTGCTGGGTCGCTTGAATCGGGGACGGCGCACGAAGAAATGGCTGCTTTCGCTTCAAACGCACAAATTGGCGGGATTTCGTTGAAGCATGGGTTGCATTAACCGGCTCTTTCCCATATACTGCGTCCAGACATCGAATACAGGAGTAGAAGAGGCTATGCGAGCGGTAAAGTTGATATGCATGGTGGCGGCGTGCCTGATCGGCGTGGCCGGTCTGCTGGTGGCGCAGGACCTTTCCAAGCTCACCGAGGTGCAGAAAAAGCAGTTGAACGACTGGATGGCGGAGCGTGCCGAGCGGATGCTTGCGGCGCATCGGCTGGAAGGCGAGTTGAACCGGGCGGTGAACGACACGACGCATACGTCGCCTGAGATTGAGGCGTTGCGCAAGCGGTGTCAGGAGTTGCAAGATGAGTTGTCGCGCACGCAGATCGAGTTGAGAA
>Ga0116147_1002891_pt1 | contig 16777 bp, 10 predicted proteins | sample AD_JPNHG3_MetaG_FD_89749 | JGI IMG/M metagenome (GOLD analysis project Ga0116147, IMG submission 89749) | Active sludge microbial communities of municipal wastewater-treating anaerobic digesters from Japan - AD_JPNHG3_MetaG | ecosystem: Engineered > Bioreactor > Anaerobic > Digestate | place...
CCCCGTCCTCTTTCGCGCTCCATGCCAACCGTCACCCTCGCCCGCCACGCCATGGCCACGCGCTTCGAATTCGTGCTCCAGGGGGACGACCCGGTCACGCTGCGCGCTGCCGGGGAGGAGGCTCTGGCGGAAATCGAGCGGCTCGAAGCTCAACTGAGCCTTTTTGTCCCCACCAGCGAAATCGCTCATGTGAATGCCCGCGCCGCCAAAGGGCCGGTGCGCGTCAGCGCCGAGGTTCTGGCTCTGCTCGAACGGGCGGCCCGGTTGCACCAGGAAACCGCCGGGGCATTTGACATTACCATTGCCCCGCTCTTGGGCTGCTGGGGCTTTCTGGGCGGCCCTGGCCACCTGCCGAACGAGGCCCGCCTGGCGGCAGCTCGCGAGTGCGTTGGCATGGATAAGGTCCACCTCGACCCCGACAGGCGGACGGTCCGCTTTCTTCGCGACGGGATGATGCTCGATTTGGGAGCCATTGGGAAAGGATATGCCATCGAGCGGGCGGTGGAGATTCTGCGCGAGGCCGGCATTCAGCGCGCGTTGTTGCACGGCGGCACCAGCACGGTTTACGGCTTGGGAGAACCTCTTGAAGGCGGCCCTTGGAAGATCGGCCTGCGAGCCCCCCCCTGCCCCTCAGCCGCCCCTTCCCTCGAAATGCCGGTGATCCGTCTCCACAATGAGGCCCTCTCGGTATCCGCCCGGTGGGGAAAGTCCTTCGAAGCGGGTGGCGAGACTTACGGACACGTTCTGGACCCTCGCACCGGACGGCCTGTGGCCCAAGGTCCCGTCCTGGCCACCATCATCGCCCCTTCGGCAACCGACACGGACGCCTTGTCCACTGCCCTGCTGGTGTTGGGCCACTCCGATTTTCAGCCCGTTGCCGCGAGGCGGCCCGGTTTGCGTACTGTCCTGGTAACCGAAGCCTCTCAAGGCCGCTTCATTGTAACCGGAAGCGGGCAGGAGGCCTTCCCTGCGTGTTAAAGCCTGTCCCCAGTAATGGTGACATGCGGGTTCCCACCTTTCTGGTATGTTAGGAGCGTGATAACGATGCAAAAGCGCAGTATTCCAAGCCGTGTGTAGGGCTGGTTGGGCGCATGTCTGCGGCGCCGCGTCGGTTCAGTAAGTGCTTTTTGTAGTATGTGTTCAAAGACCGGGTTAAGAGCCCGGTCTTTGTGTTTTCGGGAGCAAGGATTCGCCCGCCTCCAGCCCGCGACGAGGAAACGGGGCGGTTATAAATCCGAAGGAGACGGGGAACTGCGGCTTGCTTGAGTTGGCTGGGCCCGCTTAATGCCAACGAACTGGTCGAATTCGCGGCTGAACTTGGTCATGGCTTGGGTAATCTTGGCCGGTTGCTCGGACAAGGTGGCCAGCATCCGCGCCGCCATCTCCGGTTTGCTGCGGATCAATTCCAGACTCGCAATCACCAACGACAGGTGGTTGTTAATATCATGCCTCATGACCCGGAGCTTCAGCTCAAGCTCGGCCACCTGTTCGGGCGTTAACGTGACTGGCGAACTGGGCAGTTCCATCCCGGCTAAAATGCGCAATCCAGTGGCTCCAAGGCAAGCCGTCGTTTTGGCTCAGAAGCCATTGGAACACAGGGACTTTTTGGCGGGGGCCTCCCGCCAGTGAATTCGAGCCGCGATCGTCCCGCCCCGGTTTCGCTGCCAAAACCCGCCCTCCAGCCCCCCCTGCTCTTCCTCCATCAGACTTTATCTCGGTCCAATTTCTACACCACCTCTGTGGCGCGTTTGCTGTTGCGTTTTTGCTTGCCAAATCGTGCCGGATTGCCTATTCTCGCTGCCATACAGAACCTCGTGAACCTTATGAAAACGGCATGTGCTTTCCTCTGCCTTGGAGCCACGGCGCTTGTCTGCCTGGTCCCCACTCGTTCCTCCGCCGACATCCGCACAACCGCCTACGGAGCCGGAGCCGACGTCGAACTGCGGGAACACACTGACAGCGGCGCCAACACCCCCGCGATGAACACACGGACCAGCTCCAGTGGCGACCGCAATGAGGTCATTGCGCTTCGCTTTGATTTGTCGGGTTACACCCTCTCGGACCTGACCGGCGTGACGCTCTCCGTGATCAATTTCCGCAACGACAGCAGCACCCGCAAAGTGGCCTTGTACGGCGTCCACCCCGATGCGCTGCCTCCCACCGGCTCCTTCACGGTGGACACTTGGGACGAGACCACCGTGAAGTTTTCCACCATGCCCGGGCTGCTGGCCCCGGACGGCAATTTTCTGACCCAGAGCCTCAATTTGGACAAACTGACCCCGCTGGGGCAAATCAGCTATCATCCCAATTCAGAAGGGTTGCCGGAGGTGTTCAGCGACCCCGCCCTGACCACCTTTATTCAAACCTACTCGGGCGGCAACCTCGTAACTTTCCTCCTGGCCCAAGCCACGGACTACTCCACCACGGGTCAGGCCCGCATCGCGTCCAAGGAAGCCACCGCCCTTAACTCGAGCGATCCATTGGACGACTACGCTCCCTACCTGACCTTTAGTGTGGTGCCCGAGCCTGGCGCGGCAGCGCTGTTCGGAGCCGGACTTGGACTCCTCGTCGCGTTCCGCCGTTCGAGGCAACCGTAGTCGGAACGCCTTCCCCCTGGCCCGCATGCGGCGGCTGGGTGAGCAGACCCCTGCCGCGGTCAGGCAGCCGGAAGGGACACCCGGAGCTTGCGAGCCGGAAGCGGGTTTCCCAACGCCGCGGCAAAACGGGCTGGGGCTCTCATTCCTTTTGGTTTCTCGCTTTCGGGTTCCTCGCTGACTGCCCGCGCGGCCGGCCCCTGACGCGCATATTTTGTTGTCTTTCAACGAGTCCAAGCCAAGATGAGTGGCGCCATGTTTCGCGCCTTCGTTCTAATCTTCAAACCGTTGCGCGCGTGGGCCCGTATCCACGAGGCGCAACGCGGCATGCTTTTCATTTTCTTTGTCCATCTTCTCCCCCTGCTGGTCCTGGTATCGGCCGCCGAAGGCTTCGGCCTTGTCCACTTCGGCAAATGGCGCGGCGTCATCCCGCGGCTCCAGCAGTTTCCCTTGGGCGAAGCGGTCGTTTTCGAAATCGCCCAAATCCTGGTTGGGATTCTGCTGGTCCTGACCGGCACGCTTCTCGTCAAAGCCCTCGGCGAGACCTTCCATGGGCGCCATACGTTCACCCAGGCTTTTACGGTCGTCGCCTTTGGCCTCAGCCCCCTGTTCCTGATGCGGCTGCTCGATATCTTTCCCAGCGTTTCGCCGTGGGTCAGTTGGGCCGTCGGCATCCTCCTCAGTGCCGGAGCCCTCTACCACGGGGTCCCCCAAATCATGGACCCCGATCCCCCCCATGCCTTTGGCCTTTTCCTCATGACCACCATTCTCCTGACGCTGACCAGTGGCCTTGCCCGCCTGATTACCGCCTTTTACCTCCAAGGCAAGTTCCCCGAAATCGAGGCCTGGGTCATCAATTTCGCCTCCCGGCTCCCGCTCTGATTTGTGACGCTCGACGATACCATTGCCGCGATCGCCACCCCGCCGGGAGCATCCGGTCTGGCGGTTGTCCGGCTTTCCGGCAGGGAGGCTCTCGCCATTGCGGACAAGTGTTTCGTGCCGGCCGGCAAAAAGTCCGTCCGGGCTTCCGCCGCGCCATCCCACACCCTCCAATACGGCCATATCTTCCAGAACGGCGTCCGGCTGGACGAAGTGCTCCTGGCGGTCATGCGCGCCCCCCGGTCGTTCACCCGGCAGGACGTGGTGGAAATCACCTGTCATGGCGGCCTGCTGCCGGCCCGAATGATCCTGGAGACCCTCCTCCAATCCGGCGCCCGCATGGCCGAGCCCGGCGAATTCACCCGCCGCGCTTTCCTGTTGGGCCGGATTGACCTGGCGCAGGCGGAAGCGGTGGCGGATTTGATTCATGCGCGAACCGAGCTGGCGCTGCGGGCCGCCAATGAACAGCTCGCCGGCAAACTCTCCCAACGCATCAATGCCTTGCGGGACCAGATGATGCAGGCGCTGGCTCATGTCGAGGCGCATATTGATTTTCCAGACGAAGACATCGCCCCCGACAGCCGGGACCAGCTCCAGGCCCGCCTCGAAACCTGCGCCGCTGTGATGGCCGACTTGCTGCAGACCGCCCGGGAAGGCCAAATCCTCCGGCAAGGCATCCGCGCCGCCATCATCGGGGCCCCCAACGCCGGCAAGTCGAGCCTCCTGAACTGTCTCTTGGGCAAGGACCGCGCCATCGTCTCGCCCACACCCGGCACCACTCGCGATACCATCGAGGAAACCGCGAATATTCGCGGCTTTCCTGTGGTGTTCATTGACACCGCCGGCCTCCGCCAGGCCCGGGATGAAATCGAGTTGGAAGGCATCCGCCGCAGCCGCCGCAGCCTCGAGCAGGCCGAAGTCGTCCTCCACGTCTGTGACGCCTCCCAGCCTCCCAACCCCCTCGACCAAAACCTCGTTGCCGAATGCGCCGGCAAACCCCGCATTCTCATCCATAACAAATGCGATTTGCCCCGCCAGCTTCCCCTCCCAGCCGATGCCAGCGTGCCGGTCGTGGAAGTCAGTTGCCTCACCGGCATGGGGGTCGAAACTCTCAAAGACACTTTGCGCAACCTGGCCTGGTCGGGAGAGATCAAGGCCGAATCCCTCGAGGTGGCCATCAGCGCCCGGCACCAGGATGCGCTCCACCGCGCCCGCACCGCCACCCTCCGAACCTTGGACGCGCTCAAAACCGGCCAGAGTCTCGACCTCGTCGCCTTGGAGCTGCGCATCGCGGTTGGCGCCTTGGGCGAAATCGTCGGTCAAACCGCCACAGAAGACCTCCTCGACGCCATTTTCAGCCAGTTCTGCATCGGAAAATAAATCGAATCACCGCCCGCGTGACTCCCGGTCGCTGGGGGCGCGCTGACCGGGAAAAACCCAACGCTCCGAAATGCAGGCCCGCTTACTTGCGGGCGGGCCGCGGTCTTGGACCGACACTGCGAAGATCAATCGGCTGGAATCCGAGGGCGAAGGCGGGCGAGCCCGGCATAAGGCGGAAGTCCCCCTGCGCTGGATTCACAAAGAGGGGATCTGCATACACCGAATTTCGGTCTTTCCCCCGGGCCTGCCATTCGGACCAGCTCCCCCCGCCGAACTTGACATTCTCCAACTCCAATGCCGGGTTCCAGAACAGATTCCAATTGGATTCGAAAGTCACTTTTTCAGTGGCAGGCGGGCGGTTCGGGTTCGTGTGAAACGAATAGGTCAGGTCCTCCCAGTTCTTGCTGAACAGCTCGCCCGTGGTCCAGTAAACGATGTTGCGCTCCAAAAACACCGTCCGATGCGGTTCACTGCGGGTACGACTGAGCTGTTCCAGCCGGCCGAAAGCGAAGATGTTGTTCCGCACGGTCACCTCCCTGGCATAGTGGATGTTGAACGGGGCGAACTTGGTGCGATAGACCACATTGCTTTCCACCAGCAAGTGCGTTGAGCCCTCATCGTGATAAATCCCCCAGCCGCCGTAGCGGTTGGCATCCACATCATGAATCAGGTTGTTGCGAATGGTGGTGCCGGGAGAAACCCCCAGCGTGTAAATGGCGCCCATATCGGACAACAGGCCCTGGCCAATGTCGTGGATATGATTGTATTCAATGCGGTTGCCCTGGCTGATGCTCCGCCCGTAGCCCCAGACCCAGCCAACCGAAATGCCCGTATAAAAGCCATGATGGATGTGGTTGTGGGCGACAAGGTTTTCCTCCGTGTTCATCAGCAGCACGCCCACAGCGGAGGGATAGGTCTGGCCGTAGCGATGGACGTGGTTGTCAAGGATCCGATTGCGTCCGGTGCGTTCGAAGGGGTGGTTGCGTTCCGTGCCACCGTTGATGCGAAGCCCCCCGGCCGCCAGATTCGACAGTTCGTTATGGGCAAACTCCAGGTCGCTGCATCCCTCCCCCGCTTCGATGGCCCAGGTACCCAGGTTGCGGAACCTGCAGTTCTCGAACCGGCACGAGCGAGCGCCCCGAAGCGTGATGGCCGCCGGAATGCTCGCCGAACCCTGGCGATCATTCGAGTTGCCCGGCGGCAAACGGAAATACGAATACTCGAAACCGAGCCCCTCAAAAGCCAGGTGCTCCACGAATTCGCCTCGCGCAGGGTTGCCGTTAATGCGGATAAAGGCTGGCAGTTGCGGCGCGACGATTTCCGCGCCATCCAGGTCGTCGCCGGGCAGTGGAATGTAATAGACTTCTCCCCTGGGCGCATCCAGATACCATTCCCCCGGTGCGTCCAGCCCTTCAAAGACATTCTCGACGATGTAACGCGCTCCCTCTTCGCTGAAGTCATCGGTAAACACTTTTCCGGCCTTGTGGGCAAACTTGACAATGTGGTTTTCAGGATCCACCGAAAGAATCGGCAGGTGCGAGTCGGTCCAAAAGTGGTAAACGATCACTTCCACCTGGCTCAGGTTGGTCCAGTCCGCACGAATGTCTCCGGGACTGAACTGGAAGGACTGGCAGTCCGTGTGGTAATTGACCGTCTTGGGCGTGCCCTCCGGGCACCCGGCCACCCGAAGGAAACCCTCGTTGGGAATGCGCGCCCGGACCTGCGGGGCGCCGTTGACAAAGAGTTGATTAAAAAGCCAGCTCCCAGCCCGTGCCTCGGGCACAGGCGCTCGCCATAGATTGGGCCCGACCCGCCTCCACCCGCTGATTCGGCGGCCTCCACTCAAAACCACGCGCTGGCCGGGCGCCGCCGAGTAGATCACCGGCGACCCCGGCGTCCCTGAGTCCCGAGGAGTGAACTCGACCGGCTCGGCCAACAGGTAAGTCCCTTCCTGAAAAATCACGTTGATGGGCCGGGCCAGGCCGGGGTGGGCAACCCTGACTTGTCGAACGGCGTCCCGCGCGCGGCCCAGGGTGGCAAAGGGTCTCCGTTTGGTGCCGGGATTGGCATCCGACCCCTGGGGGCCAATGTAGAATTCGACTGGTGAAGCGGAAACCAGACCCACCCCCAGACTCGTGGTGAAAACAAGCAGCGCCCGTAAAAGCCTTGCCGGTGCTCTTGGGACAGAAACGCGCATGACACTTGATACCTGCAACCGCCGGGAAAAAGCCATACAAAAGACCCCCCCGCTCTGCCATGCCGTGGCTGTCGTGTCCCACGCCAGGAAGCCGGTCAATGTCGGGGTGGGCGGCTGCCCCGCCCGGGTAGCGGTCGCAGAGCAGGGCAACGCGGCCGCGCCGCGCCGGGGAAAGCCCCTCACGCCCGCACGTTCAGGCCGCAACTGCGAAGATAATTCTTCAACTCCGGAATCTGAATCAGGCCGAAATGAAACACCGACGCGGCCAACAACACCGTGGCGCCCGCCTCGGCCGCTTCCCGGAAATGTTCCTTGGCGCCGGCGCCTCCGGACGCCACCACCTCGACGCCGGTCTCCTCGGCAATTCGCCGGATCAAGGGCAGATCATATCCCGTTCGCGCCCCGTCGGTGGCTTTGCTGGTCGGCAGAATGCAACGCACTCCGTAGCCGGCCACCTGTTTCGCCCATTCGACCGCATCCTTGCCGGTCGGCGTCCGCCCGCCATCAATGAACACTTCATAGCCGGAAGGCAGGCCGGGATTCCGGTCCACATCAATCGCCACCGTAACCTTTTCGGCGCCCAACTCGCGAATCATCTCAGCAATCACCGCCGGCTTCCGATAGGCGGCGCTGCTGGTCGAAACCTTGTCCGCCCCGGCCTGAATCACCGCTGAGGCCGACGCCACATCGCGGATTCCGCCCCCCACGGTGAACGGGATCGTGGTCACCTCGGCCACTCGCCGAACCACCTCCAGCATCGTGGCCCGGTTCTCGACGGTGGCCGTAATGTCGAGCATGGCCAGTTCATCGGCGCCCGCCGCGCAATAGGCCTTCGCACAGGCCACCGGGTCGCCCGCGTCCTTGATGTCAACAAAATGAACGCCTTTGACCACCCGGCCATTCTGCATGTCCAGGCACGGCATGATGCGAATTGGGTTTACCATATCTGGCGCGCTGCGGGTGAGACGCTCGGAATCGGCAGCGGAATGATTCAAACCAACGGCCTACCGCGATGCGCGCAGCCGCAACTGTTCCCGCAACCATTGGGGACGATTGGTCGTGATCCCGTCCACCCCGGCCTCCGCCTGCTTCGCCGCCACCACCGGATCGTCCACCGTCCAGGTGTAAAGCTTCAGCCCCGCCCCATGCACCTTTTGCACAAACTCCCGGTCTATGGGGAAGCCGTAGTTCAAATCCAAGCCCTCAAACTTCGCCGCCTTCGCCTTCTCAATCAACTCGTCAACCGGCGGGAACTGTTTCTTCTTGTCCGCCCCCGCCAGCCAATACATTTCCAGTTTTGGCAAGCGCTCTTTGGCCTGACGCAGGGTTTCGTAATTAAAGCAAATCAGCGGCGTTTGCTCCGGTTTCTTCCGAGAGGCTTTCAACACCCGCTCCAGTTCCGGCAGAATCTCCGGCCCGCATTTGATCTCAATGAATATCCGTTTGCCCTCCGGCACCAGTTTCAGCGCCTCGGACAAATATGGCACTGGCTCCGAGAACCCTTTCCCCTCCCACTGCCCCCATTTCCCCACGTCCAACCGCCGCAATACTCTGGAGGTGGTCACCGCCATGCGGTTGCTCACCCCGGCGGTTCGCAACGTGTCCGGATCATGCATCAGCATGATCTTCCCATCCTGGGTCAGGTATATGTCACATTCAACCGCCTCGGCCCCCTGCTCGAACCCCAGCCGCAACGCCGCCAGGGTATTCTCGGGCGCATCATAAGAGGCGCCACGATGCGCCACGATTTCCAAACCATTGGAGGATAAGCCGCTCATCAGGGAAGCTAACAGGCAGGTGCAAAAGAGAATGTTCTTCATTTCGTCTTAACGCACTAACTAAACCCTCTCACCCACCCTGTCAAGGCCCGAATCCGGCCCCATCCGCTGAGCGCCTCTTCACGACACCCCCCGGACAACTCCCTCTCTCCGCGACGAAGCGCCGGGACCGGGGCATTTTGAGCCCTTGGCGGCCGATGGTTTTTCGAGGCGCGCCTCTCCTCTCCAATCTGCTTCCATTCCCACGAGGAGAGCCAGCTTCCTGGTGGGGTTGAGTTGCGCCCGCCCGCCCCCCATTCCCCCTCTTGACTTTCTGCCGCTGCCGGGAGGATTATGCCGCGGTTAGCAGAAAGGCGCCATTGTGCTTAACGAACCGTACGCTCCACCGAAATACTTCCAGATCAGCCGGGACATTATCGCGCAGATCCAGCATGGCCAACTGGCCCCTGGCATGCCTGTCCCGTCGGAGAACGACATCATCGAAAAGTACAAGGTCAGCAATACCACCGCCCGCAAGGCCCTCCACGAGCTCGAGAAGGCCGGCTGGGTCAACCGCGTCAAGGGCAAGGGCACTTTCGTCCGCGACTACACCGTGGTCCGGGCCATCAATCGCATATTCGGCTTTACCAAGAACATGATTGAGGCCGGACGCAAACCCTCGACCCGCCTGATCGGCTTTCATCTTCGATCCGAGGACCACTCCCAAACCGTCAATGGCAGACTCTACACCATGCGCGGCCCGGTCTGTGAAATTGAGCGCGTTCGCTACGCCGACGGCATCCCCATGATGTGCGAGACTCGCTACATTTCCCTCCAGCTCTGCCCGGACATTCACCGGAAAAACCTTGAGCAGTCTCTTTACGCCATTTTTGACAAGGAATACGGCATCCAGCTCACCGAAATCAACCAGATGCTCAGCGCCGTGGTCTTGGAAGGAGACGCCCTCAAACCCTTCCAAGTCACCAAACCCATCCCTGCTTTCCGCGTAGAGGGCGTGTCTTTCTGCGGCAAAGAGTTGATCATCGAAATGGAGGATTCCGTTTATCGCGGTGATATGTATCGCTTTGCGGCGAAGGCGGTTAGGTAGCGAACTGCCAGGTGACAAAAATTTTCAAAAAAAACGTTTGACGGATGAAGGAAAAGGGGTTACCTAGAGCGTTAACGCACGGGTATGCGTCTCACGCGCTTTTACGTTCGCTGCGGCTCGGCTCCCGCCGTCCCTGCCTTGGTTGGCAGTGACCGGCACGGCCGCATCGCGCCGCAAGGCACCCCTGACCTCGCCCATCTCGTGCGCCATAGCTCCCTCACCCACTCGTCACCAGGATTTCACCATCGAAGTCTTGCCCCGGCCTGCCGCCTCCATCAAGGTGTCGGCATCCGGGATTGCAGGGCGGCAGAACCGCTGAGCCCTGCGAGGATGTGATCTCAGTAAACCACGACACGTAAGAGCACCCATGAAAACAACAAGCCAAAAACCCACAACAAACCCCGAACGTTTCCCGTTCAGTTCATGCCTCGGCAAGTTCCTTGCCTGCGGGCTGTTGTCCGGCGTGCTGGCAGCCAGCCAGTTGCTCGCGGCGACAGTAACCATTGTCAGTGACGACTTCGAGTCCTACACCGGCGCCGCCACCAGTCTCAGCGATACCAGTGATGCGGACCCCGCAGTGCCCAACGGGGTGATTGCCGATGACGATCCGGTGGGAGGAGTTGCCGGCAGCGGCGTGCAATTGATCAATTGGCTGGCGCATTCCGGCTCCCAATCCCTCCTGGTGCGCAGCGGGTCCGAAGCCCAGCTTAATCTGCCGGACACGCGCAGTGGTTCGAGCTACACCTTGGACTACTGGATGCATGTCGTCCGCGAGCCCACCAGCGACCGCAACTTCTACCTCATCGTGGGCGGCATGGGAGCCGACAATAACGGCAGCGATGTGGTGGCGTTTATCGTTCAGCGCAGTGCCGGCTCGACGGTGTGGCAGTATTTCGATGGCGTGGGCCCCGGCGCTGGCGCCTGGGTGAGCACACCGGCAAACCAGGCGCCCGGAACGTGGCAACACCACCGCTTTGTCATAGACGCGAACGCCCTGACGTTCACTCTTTACATTGACGACATGAACAACCCCGTGGTCAGCGGGGTGGACCTGGCCCGGCCGGATTCGGGCCTCCCAACGCGCTTGGTCATCCGTAACGAAGGCAATTCGGCCGACGACGGTTACTTCGCGATTGACGACATCACCCTGACGGTGGAGAACCCGATTGATTTGACCACCACCTTCACCGAAAACTTCGAAAGTTATCCGGCCCGTGTCAATGTTGACGACGACGCGGATCCTTTGGGCCCGTGGGTCACTGTCGAAAGCGACGGCACCAGCACCGCCAGACTCCGCGCGCCGGGCAAAGTTCAGGTCGTGGATTCCGCGACGACTGGCATTCCGGTTCGTCCGGGCGGCACGGGCAGCAAATTCCTCAAGCTCGAGGGCGGCCAGCGCGCCGGTGCAACGATTGCCTGGGGCGTCACTCCCCAATCCGATGTCCAAATCACCTGGTGGGCCCGCGTTCCCGCCTCCGTCGTGACGGTTGGGACCGAGGCCAACTATCTCCGGATGTCGCTCTACGGCGCGGAGAACGGCAACTGTCTGGCAGGTGACAACGCCCTGTTGGGGTATGGCATCCGCAGCGCCACCGTGGGGGATGCCACCTCGCTGACCTACTACGCGGGAAACGCCTGGTTTGATTCCGGCAAGGATTACACCCCCGACACGTGGGAGCAATATCGGCTCACCACCCACACCGCCCAGGGCAAATACACCATCATCAAGAACCCCGACAGCGCCAATCCCGAGGTGGTGGTGGACCGCGGTCCCTTCATCGGCACGGCCACCAACTGGTTCCCGGTGTTCATGGCGGCGTGGAGTTCCTCCAACGGCACCAACCATCCTCCGGTTTACATTGACGACATCGAAATCAAATCCCTCGTGGCCAACGCGCCGGAATTGGGAGACCCCTACACGGTGACCTTCCATGGCACCCGCTTCACCAACGTCACCGAACTCAAGATTGGCGGCGGAGTCGGCAAGGCGGCGGTGGACCCGCGGGACAACAGCACCATCGTGTTCGCCATGGATACCGCCCCGGGCGGCATCTACCGAGCCACCAAGGTCGCCAGCGGCAACTGGGTCGTGGACCCCACGCCGCTTGCCGCCGGCCTGGACCGCCCGTCCGGCCTGACCGTGGACAACAACGGCACCATCTGGTGGACCCATGACTACAGCCAGGCGGTGATGCGCCTGAAAGCGCCGTGGGACAGCAACACGCCCGAAACGCTCATCTCCTACTTCGGCGACCCGGCGATTGACGATGACCCCATTGATCTGACGGTTGCCCCGGACAACTTCAACGGCGGCCTGGGCCAGCCGGGCATGATTGTCATTGCCGACCGGGGCAGCGACGGTGACGCGTTTAACGCGTTGAACCTCCTGGACCGCAACACGACCGAGCTCAATCAGACCAACACCACGTTCCTAGTGCCCCCGACCACCGGTCTGCTCGGCGGTGGCAACCTCAACGCCATCACTGCTCTGCCGGCTTATGGCGAGGTGGTCGCGCTGAGCGAAGACGGGTTCATCACGGCCGTGGATGCCAACGGTTCGACCCGGGCCATCGTCCCGTCCACTCTCTGGATGTCCGGCCCGATCTCCGCCGCCTCCATCGCCGCCGACCCGACCACGGGCCGGCTCTGGATCGCTGACGACCTCCTGGATGAAGTCTGGTCGGTCGCGGCTGATAACATGGGTGTGGACCAGAAGGAGTTGAGCTTCCCGGTGCTTATCGCCGGACGGCCTGACCAGCAGATTGATGTGCATGATCCGGGCATGGCCTTTGCCCCCAATGGCGCGTTTATGGTCCTGACCGACACCAGCGTCATCAACGGAGGCGGCCGGCTGTTGATCTTCCACAATGAATCCATCAGCCTGCCCAACATCTCCATCACCCAGTTCGCCAGCACCGCCCAGGGCTTCAGCCTGAGCTGGCAGTCGGCAGGCGCGGCGAAGTACACGGTCTATCGGAGCACCGACATCGCCAACCCGGCGAGCTGGCAGGACATCTCGGGTGATTTGACCACCACAAGCTATACCGATACCAACGCGCCGGCGGCGGGTGCGTTCTATCGCGTCATGGCCAAACCGTGAAATTGAACAGTTAGAGGTTATACTGACTGGAATCCGGGACCGCCGGCCGCCCGGCGGTCCCGGCACCAAGCTGAGTGTATGAAGAAAACAATGCGCCAACGCGCTGGATTCACTTTGATTGAATTGCTGGTCGTTATCGCGATCATCGCGATCCTGGCCGCCATGTTGTTGCCGGCACTCTCCCGTGCCAAGACCAAGGCTCAGGGCATCCATTGTCTCAACAACCATCGGCAGCTCATGCTCGGCTGGCGCATGTACGTCGAGGAAAACCGCGACGTTCTGCCGCATGTGAAGCACGGTCCTTATGAATGGGTCGGGGGCTGGCTTGATTTCGATTCCGACGCCGAAAACTGGGACCCCGAGGTGCATATCAAGAAAAGCCTCATTTTCGAGCACTGCGGTAAAAACATCTCCATTTTCCGGTGTCCGGGCGACAAAAGTACGGTCCTGCTGCGAACCGGCCAGCGCGTGCCTCGCGTTCGCAGCATGTCCATGCTCAACTGGATCGGCGGCCGCGGTGAAGGTCGCGCCATGGGATGGTCCGAGGCCTCGGGCCCCTGGCGGATTTACAAGAAACTCTCCGACATGACCGACCCCGGTCCGGCCCGCACGTTCGTCTTCCTGGATGAACGCGAGGACAGCATCAACGACGCCATGTTCGTCGTGGACATGACCGGCTGGCCCAACAGCCCGGGCAGCATTTCGATGGTGGACATCCCCGCCGGCTACCATAACGGCGGCGGCGGCTTCTCGTTTGCGGACGGCCACTCCGAGATGAAAAAGTGGGCAGACCCCCGCACCACCAGGCCGTTCCAGGTCGGGGTGGTCACCCCCTACCCCAACCCGTCCCCCAACAACCAGGACGTGGTCTGGATGCAGGAGCGCGCCACACGCCACGAATAAACTGAAAATCCCCGGTAGAAGACGCCTCACAACAGGTGTTGTCTAACCTGACCTCACGTACCAATAAGTTCGTGCATGCGTCAGACATGTTACATCTGCGTTCGTACACGCAAATGATACCTGCCCGTACCGTCTAACTCCTCGGGTACCATGGCAGCCGGCACAGGTGAGGTCCGGCCTTCGCAAGCCCTTTTTCCCCTCCCAGACCATGACCCGTTCCTTGCGTCCTTCCAAGCGCGTTAAGCAGGCGGCGGCAGGGGCGTTCGATCCCCTCTTGTCGCCATGAGCACCTCAACGAGATTTGTAACAAATCCGCCCGACCTTTCCTTAAACAGCCTGCGTTGCCCGTCAGAAAAAAGTGAAAAAATCACTCAGGGGACTTGACGTCCTCACCTAAATGGCTTACCTAAAGCACAGCAGCTTTCGACTGCCGTGAGGCCCCGAGCCTCGGAGCAAACTGAAACGCCGCAAGGCGCAGTCCGCTCACAGGGTGAGATTTACCCTTTGTCTGAAGCGCCATAACGCGCTTCGCCCAGTTCTTTGACAGCGCGGCTCGTCCCGGGCAGACCCGGTTCGAGATCAGCATTTAGGGCGGGGCCAAAATCCCCGCCAATCGTGTGCAGGACGCGGCACCCGTAAGCGGTTGCAGCCACCCCCGCACAAGCCCGTCTCCGGGCCGCCAGCTTCTCGAGCTGCTCGGAGCCACTCCGTCCTGTTGCGAGCTATTCCGAGCTCCAGCAAAAACCCCCAAAACAGAGCCCGTATCAGCGCTTCGGTTTTTGGGATTTCCCCGGCAGTTCCATGTCCTATTTCTTTATCCTCAACACCGTCAGGGAGTACGCCGGCGCTTCGTAATCGAAGGTTCCGCCAACGCTGACGATTTCCGTCCTGGGTACCACGGCGTGTGGATTGCCAAAGTCGTTGACCGCCGCCGGGTCAGCGGCCGTGAGGACGGTTTTCACGGCGCTCCCGGCCTGGTCCCCTGCCCCGCTGAATTCAATGCTTAGCGGTTTGGCCGCCCCGCCGCCGTTGACCAACTTCAGAATCACATCCCCGCTCCGCGTGTCGCGCACAGCGGAAACCGCGAAGTCGTTACCCCTGCCAAATCCCCTGTCGGTAAACTCGTGTCTGAGAGCGCCATCCAGGAAACAGCGGATGCGCCCCGCGTCAAATTCGACCCGGATGTCATACCAGCGGTTCAATTCAATCCGGCCCGGCCGGTCGCTGCCGGCAAGGCTCCGCGCGCCGTTCACACTCTTCTCCACCGCGTCGCGCGTGTTGTTCCACCCGCCCAGGTTCCACCAATAGTAGTTGTCCTTGTCCCGCGCCCGGAAACCGATGAGAAAACCCTCCGCGCCGCCGGTTTTTCGGGCGCGCAGCGTGAGGGTGTACTGCTCCCCGCCCGTGAACCCGGCCAGCCGGCTGAGTGCCGGCTGAGCCTTCCCCGTCTGCCGATACGTTCCATCCGCGACCGTCCAAGCGCCGGACTCGGCCTGCCAATGAGAGGCGGGGGCCTCAAAGATGTCCCTGAAGAGTTCGTTGGAACCGCGGCTCACCCGGACATCGTCAAACTCCGCCTGCGTGTTCCAGGTGCCCAGAAAAATGCCGCCGGATCCGCCCGGAGCCTCGCCGGCCGCCGCGCCTTCCCGCACCGTGGTTGGAAACCAAAGGTCTCCGGCGTGGCGGCTGAACAATTGTTGCACATAATAGTTGATGGTGGGCGCCACCTGCGTATTGGAAAAATAAATGAGATTCGGGTTCCACTGCGTGAATCCCCGTTTCCCAAGGAGCGGCGCGTAGGAGGCGAAGGGGACCACATCGCCGTTCCGCTCCAGGCCGGTGAGGAAGGCGGCCTCCGCCAGCGCTGAACGCAGCGTGCTGCGCCGCCGGTCGTCGTGGGCGGCATACTCCCCAACATACACCTTGGCCCCCGCCCGGTCGTAACGGTCGTATCGCTCCAGGTTGTCCCAGAACCACTGGGGCGATTTGTAGTAGTGCTCATCCACCATCGGAATGCGCAGCTCGTTGGCAAATTTCCAGCCATTGTCGAAATCCTCGCCGTCCGGGGAAGGCCCAACAGTGCCGATGACGGTGATTTCAGGATGCTTTTTCCGGAGGGCGTCGAAGATCATCTTGAACCGCTCGCGGAAGACGGGCGTAATGTGGTCTTCGTTGCCAACTCCCAGAAATTGCAGGTTGAACGGCGCGGGATGCCCGGCGGCGGCCCGCACCGATCCCCACTTGGAGGTGGGCGGCCCGTTCGCCCATTCGATCAGGTCCAGCACCTCCTGGATATAGGCGGGCATCTCCCCGAGCGAAAGGCCCCGCTGGCCGGTGCCGCCTTGGTGATCGGCGTTCTGGCAGCACACCCCCGCTGCCACCACCGGCAGCGGTTTGGCCCCGATGTCCTCGCAGAATTGAAAATACTCGAAGTAGCCCAAACCGACGGATTGATGGTAGCCCCAAATGTTTGGCTGGCCGCGCCGCTGCTCCACCGGACCCACCGTGTCCTGCCAGCGATACAGGTTGCCCAGCCCATAGCCATGCACCAGGCAGCCGCCGGGAAAACGCACAAACTTCGGCTTCAAATCCGCAATGACCTGCGCCAGGTCCGCGCGCAGACCGTTCGGCCGGTTCCTGAACGTCTTGCGGGGGAACAGCGAGACCTCGTCCACCGCCACGCCTCCCCGCGTGAGGGACAGCACCACCAGCCGTGCCGCGTCCTCCGACCTCCCGGCGGTGAGGGTGGTGACCCGGCGCCCCCACTCCCGCCCCGACACCTCCAGCTCCGCCTCGGCAAGCGACTCGCCCGCCGCCGATTCCAGGCGCACTTGGAGCCGCGACGGCCCTTCGAGCCTC
>Ga0116147_1002900_pt1 | contig 16733 bp, 15 predicted proteins | sample AD_JPNHG3_MetaG_FD_89749 | JGI IMG/M metagenome (GOLD analysis project Ga0116147, IMG submission 89749) | Active sludge microbial communities of municipal wastewater-treating anaerobic digesters from Japan - AD_JPNHG3_MetaG | ecosystem: Engineered > Bioreactor > Anaerobic > Digestate | place...
CCGTTTCCCTGGGCCGCTTCCGGATCCCGGCCCTGGTCTTTTCGGCCCTGCTGGGGTTTGTGCTCGTGGTGCTGCCCATCGGGGCCATCGTGGTGACCTCCTTCGTCCGGATCTTCGGGGAACCGATCAGCCTGGAAAACCTGAGCCTGGAGCACTACGGCTACATCCTGACCTTCAAGACGGCCCTCGAGGCCTTCTGGAACAGCCTCTTCATGGGCATCACCGCGGCGACGCTGGCGCTGCTGGTGGCGAGCCTCATCGCCTATTACCGCGTCAAGGCGAAAAGCCCGCTGGCGCGGGCGGCGGATCTCATCGCCACCGTCCCCTACGCGACACCGGGCACGGTCATCGCCCTGGCGCTCATCATCGCCTTCTCGGGGAAATTCGGCCTGAACCTCTACAACACCTTCTCGATCCTGATCGTGGCCTACATCGTGAAGTACCTGGCCTTCTCGGTCCGCACGGTCTGCGCCTCCCTGGAGCAGATCGACCTTTCGCTCGAGGAGGCCGCCCAGATCTCGGGGGCGAGCTGGCTGCAGAGCTTCCGGGACATCATCCTGCCGCTCGTGCGGCCGGGCCTCATCGCGGCGTGGTTTCTCGTGTTCATGACCACGTTCTACGAACTGACGATGAGCATCCTGCTCTACGGACCGAACACGCACAACCTGGGCGTCATCCTCTACGAGATGCAGACCTACTCCAACCAGCAGGCGGCCTCCGTGCTGGCCGTGCTGATCCTCTTGGTGGTCCTCGCGGGGAACGTGCTGGTCTCGAAGATCACGAAGGGGAAGATCACGATCTGATCCGGCGGGGCGCGAAACGGAAGAGCCGCCCCCGGTCGAGGGGATGCGGGGACGGGAGGAAAGAGGATAATCCATGGCGGATGTGAGACTCGAAAACGTATCGAAGAAGTTCGGCAGCGTGGAGGCCGTGGCGGCCTTCAGCGAGACGATCCGGGAAGGGGAGTTCGTCTCCCTCCTGGGCCCCTCGGGCTGCGGGAAGACGACGACGCTGCGCATCATCGCCGGCTTCGAGCGGGCCACGACGGGGCGCGTGTTCATCGGGCAGGAACTCGTGAGCTGCTCCGAGACGAACCTCTACAAGCCGCCCGAGCAGCGCAACATCGGGATGGTGTTCCAGTCCTACGCCGTGTGGCCCCACATGAACGTCTTCGCCAACGTGGGATATCCGCTCAAGGTCCGCGGGATGGACAAGAAGAAGATCCGCGAGAAGGTCGGGCACGTCCTCGAGCTCGTGCACCTCGAGGGCCTCGACAAGCGCCTCCCGAGCCAGCTCTCCGGGGGGCAGCAGCAGCGCGTGGCCCTGGCCCGGGCCCTCGTCGCCGAGCCCGCGCTTCTCCTGCTCGACGAGCCGCTCTCGAACCTCGATGCGAAGCTGCGCGAAAGCATGCGCTTCGAGATCAAGGACGTCCAGCGCCGCCTGGGGATCACGGTCATCTACGTGACCCACGACCAGGCGGAGGCCATGGTCATGTCCGACCGCATCATCGTCATGGACAAGGGGTATGTCCAGCAGACGGGCAGCCCGCGGGAGATCTACGAGTCCCCCGCGAACCGGTTCGTGGCCGACTTCATCGGCCTCATCAACTTCCTGGAGGGAGAGCTCGTTGCCATGGAAGGCCCCGACGGGGTCGTGGCCCTCAACGGCATCCCGGGGCCGGTCCACCTCAAGGGCCGTCTGCACTCGGTCATGAAGGCGGGCGACCGGGTCGTCCTGGCGGCGCGCCCGGAGTCGATCGCGGTCCTGAGCGAACCTGCTCCGGGGGCCGTTCCCGGGCGCCTGATCCGCAAGATCTACCTGGGCAACGAGATGGATTACCGTGTGGCCCTCGGCTCCCTCGAGGTGCGGGCCACGGGACCTGCCGCCTCCGAGGGCATCGCCGAGGGAAGCCCCGTGTGGCTCTCCTTCAACCGGATCGTGGTGATGCCTTTCTAGCCGGTCGGAAAAACCCCCGCGGGATGCTCGGCGCGCCCGCGCCGGGACCCTGCGGGGGTTTTGCGTTCCCGAGGCCGGGCTCAGATCACCTGGCTGATGTGCATGGCCTTGAACTTGCCGCCGCCGGCCTTGGCCGCCTTGGCGAGCTGGATGAGGCACCCCGGGCAGCCGGTGACGACGATGGCCGCGCCCGTCTTCTCGACGTTGGCCCTCTTCTTGTCCAGGATCTTCGAGGCGATGTCGGGATAATCCATGTGAAAGGACCCCGCCCCGCCGCAGCAGACATCGGCGTCCTTCATCTCGACGAAGTTGCCCGCCGCCCTGAGCAGGTCGCGCGGCTGCTTCCGGATCCCCTGGCCCCGGGCCAGGTGGCAGGGGTCGTGGTAGGTGAAAATCGCGTCCACCTTCTGCCGCGGCGTGTAGCCCGTCTTGACCAGGTACTCCGTCAGGTCCATCACCTTGCGGCTGAATGCGGCCGCCCGGTCCTTCCACTGCGGATCGTCGGCGAAGTAGGAGGCGATGTGCTTCAGGGTTCCGCCGCAGCTCGCGCAGTCGGTGACGACGGCATCGGCGTCCTCGTAGATCTCGATGTTCTTCCGGGCCAGCTCCAGGAACTCGTCGCGCAGACCGTGGGCCAGGTGCGGCAGGCCGCAGCACACGTTGTCCTTCACGAGGGGCTTCGTCTGCGCCTTCAGGAGGGTGAGCGTCTCGGCCGCGGCCTCGGGGAACATCATGCGCATGCCGCATCCCTCGAAGTAGGCCACGCGGGTGGACGCCGTGACGGCCGCCCCGGACGGGGGAGCCTTGCCGGCCAGCGCGGCCGGCCCGGCGAAGGCGGCCAGGAAATGGGCGCGCGTATACTCCTCGGGCACCATCCCGTGGGGGAAGACGCTGTTGAGGCCCAGCTTGCGCAGCAGCGCCAGGGATCCCGCCGCGAGCTTCACCATGCCGCGGCTCTTGAGGATGCCGCCCATGGCCCTGTACCTGGTGTTGGCCGCCCCCGTCCGGTCGACGAGGTACTGGCGGATGTGGATCATCGCCTCGTCCGTCGCGATCTTGCTGGGACAGGCGTCGACGCAGGCCCGGCACAGCAGGCAGAAGTTGACCTTGGCCAGCGCCTCCGGCGTGGGTTCGATGCCGCCCTCCGTGAGGGCCCGGGCGATGACATTCTTTCCCCGCGCACCCGATGACTCCACGCTGTTGGCGTCGAACAGCGGACAGACGGGGAGACACGTGCCGCAGCGGTCGCACTGGCTGACGATCTTTTTGGCAGCCTGAAGGTGTTTGTCGTTCGTTTCTTTGCGCATGGTCTTACCGATTCACTCCGTGATTCACCAGATCTTGCCGGGGTTCAGGATGCCCTTCGGGTCGAGGGCCTGCTTGACGGCGGCAAGGGCCTTCACCCCGGCCTCGCCGAGAGCCTTGGCGATGTAGGGCCGCTTGGTGATCCCGATGCCGTGCTCGCCCGACAGGGTTCCCCCGACGGCCAGCGTCGCGTCGAAGAGCTCCCCGACGGCACGGTGGACCCGTTCCTCCTCACCGGGCTTGCTCAGGTCGCACAGGATGGAGGGGTGGATGTTGCCGTCTCCGGCATGTCCGTAGACGGCGATCGTGAGCTTGTGCTTCTCGGCGATGGCGCCGATGCGGCGCACCACCTCGGGGAAGGCGTCCCGGGGGACGGAGATGTCCTCTCCCAGCCGGTTCGGCACGAGGCTGGCGATGGCGGAGCTCAGGCCCCGGCGGATGGCCCAGAGTTCGTCGGACTCCTGCTGCGACTGGGCGACGCGGAACTGGTAGACCCCGCACTGCCTTGCCACGGCCTCCATCTTCTTTGCCTGGGCCTCGAGGGCCGCATCGTCCTCGCCGTCGATTTCCACGATGATGCAGCAGCCGACGGCGGGGTCGTGCTGTGTCTTGCGGTGCTTGGCCACGGCCTCGAGGCAGAAGCGGTCCATGATCTCCGCGGCAGCCGGCAGCAGGCCCGACTGCAGCATCTGGTGGACCGTGGTGCAGCCGTCGTCGAGGGTGCGGAACATGAGCTGCAGCGTGCCGCGTTTCTTCGGCATGGGGATGAGCCGCAGCAGCGCCTTGGTGATGATGCCCAAAGTTCCCTCGGAGCCTGTGAAGAGGCTCGTGAGGTTGTAGCCCGTCACATTCTTGATGGCCTTGCCGCCCGTGAGGAGCACCGAGCCGTCGGCCAGGACCACCTCGAGACCCATGACGTAGTTGGACGTCACGCCGTACTTGACGGCCCTCATGCCGCCGGCGTTTTCGGCCACGTTGCCGCCGATGGTGGAAAATTTCCAGCTTGCCGGGTCGGGGGGGTAGAAGAGCCCCTTGGCGGCGCAGGCATTGTAGAGGTCGATCGTGCGCACCCCCGCCTCGGCCCAGACCATCATGTTGTTGACGTCGAGCTCGAGGATCTTCGTCATGCGCTCCAGCGACATCGAGATGCCCCCCTTCAGGGGGATGCTCCCGCCGGTGCGCCCCGTCGCAGCGCCCCGGGGTGTCACGGGGATGTTGTGCTCGCTGGCGACGGCCAGGATCTTCGAGACCTCCTCGGTCGTGGCGGGCCGGACGACGAGCTCGGGCTTGTTGGCCGGGAACAGCGGCACAAAGGATGCGTCGTAGGAATAGCCGAGGCGGTCCAGGTCGGAATCAAGTGCGTTTTCCGCCCCCACAATGCCTCGGATCTTGTTCTTGATGTCTTCCGCGATCATCGATTCGGCCTCCTGTCAAATTCTTGCCTTGTGCCCGCCCCGGGTGTCGTGCCGGGAACAGGAGCTCCCCACGGCGTCGGATCACTATAAGGGAACCCTCGAAGCCTGTCAACGGAACAGAAGCGCGCTAGGCGGCCGAGAGCCGGGGGATCGTCATCCCGCCGTCCATGACGAACGTGACCTTTGCGGCGGGACCCTTTTCCTCGAGCGCCGCCTTCAGGGCTGCGGAGACGCTGCCGAAGGGTCGCATGTGGGCCTTGCTGATCAGGCTCTCGTCCAGCGGCGTGACGGCCCACATCTGGGCCCTTGCGCCGATTTCCGCCATCTTGCCGGCCTTGTGATAGCCCAGCTTGTACTCCCGGTCCAGCTTGTCGATGACGGCCTTGCACGTCGGCTCCGAGCTCAGCAGATCCAGAAAGGCCTGGGAGCCGACCCCGCTGCGGCAGGCGGACACGAGGATGATGATCCCGCCGTCCTTCAGGGCGGTCTTGCCGTTGTCCAGGGCCTTCTGGGACTGGTAAAGGTCGATGTCATTGGGCTCGAGCGCGACGGTGACAACGATGTCGGCCTGCCTGCGGATCGGGACGACAAAGACCTCGTCGGCCCGCGGCAGCAGCGAATAAAATGACTCCTTCAGGTCGCCCGCCGCAGCCGCATAGACCCGGTGCTCGCCGTCGAGAACGGTCATGACCGAGAAAATGTTGAGTTTTTCGAGGATTCGCTCGGCGTCGTCGAGCTCTTCCGCAACGGGGTTTCCCTCGAGCACCATCGCCTGGGCAGCCCGGGAGATGGCCAGCTTGTGGTTGGCCGTGATGCAGTCATAACTCGCCACTCCCGGCATGAAGCACTTTCGGCCCCCGGTGTAGCCGGCGAAGTAGTGCGGTTCGATGCTCCCGATGGGGATGATGGCATCGGCCTCCCGGACGAGCGTGTTGAGCATCAGTTCGTTTCCGTGCCGCGTCCTGCCCAGGGAATAGCAGGGGCTCTTCTTGGCGTCGTGGACATGCACGCGTCCTCTGAGTTCCCCCTTGAGCTGCCCGAAGATGAAGTCGTACTCCTCCTCCGTCGGCGCCCTGTGGCTGCCGGTGGCAACGAGGATCTTGAAGCTCTTGTCCCGGAGCAGGGGGTGGAGGATCTCCATGACGGCGCCCGTGGGCGTAGGCCGCGTCGCGTCGTTGACGAGAAGCAGGATGTTCCTTCGGCCTTTCAAAAACTCCTCGAGCCCGGGGGATTTCAATGGGCTGAAGATGGCTGCCCTGAGGGTCTCCGTCTCGTCGGCTGTCTTGACGGTGTTGGGAATGATGACCTGCTCGACATGATTGTCCGCAAGTTCGATCACCTCGCTCGTATTCCCGTAAGGAATCTCCAGCCTCATGTCGTCCTCCACGCCGGTCGGCTTCAGGATGTGTCCAGGGGTCCGCTGCGAAATGCGGCGGGTCCGAGAGATCCAATACCGGCACTGCCGGGAAAAGGTCAAGCAAATAATCCAAAAAGGAATTTTTCTTGCAGGGCAATCGTGTTACAGTCCACCAGGAAGCCCGGAAACGGGCAATACGGGACGTGGAGGCGGCCCATGAACAAGGAAACGATGGACATTTTCATCCACCTCGTCGTGGCCATGGTGGCGGGAGGGCTGATCGGGCTTGAGAGAAGCTATTATGGACGGCCGGCGGGTTTTCGAACCCACACGCTGGTCTGCATGGCGTCGAGCCTCCTGATGCTCGTGACCATCTACCAGAAGGACTGGTTTCCCGGCGCCATGGTCGAAACGGTTCGGGTGGACCCCACCCGCATGGCCCAGGGCATCATGACGGGAATCGGCTTTCTCGGTGCCGGGGTGATCATGAAGGAAGGGGCTTCGATCCGGGGCCTGACCACGGCGGCCTCCATCTGGATCACGGCGGCGATCGGCATCCTGGCGGGGGTCGGCTTTTACAGTGCCCTGGTGGTCGTCACGGCATTGACGCTGAGCACGCTGACCCTGTACCGGCTGGTGGAGAGACAGCTCCCGATGCTCTTCTATGTCCAGAACTTCATCCGCTTTCACTATGACCGGGCCATGCCGGAGGAGGAGATCCGGGCCCTGATGAAGGAAAACGGGTTCAAGGTATCGAACTTGTGCCGCGCCGTCACCTGTGACCGGCAATTCTTCGACTACGATCTCATCATCAATACGCGAAATGAAGAGAATCTCAACCGCCTCTGCCGGTGTCTCGAAAAAAACGAGGCCATCGTCGAGTTCAAGCTGTGTCCGACGAGCGATTGAGGGGTTCCGGCTCCGGAATCGGCCGGGATGAAGAGACAGGAGTGCCCGGCTCCGGAAACGACCGAAGATCCTTCAGTTTATCCCTCAGGGGCAGGTCTTACATGTAGTAGTCGTCAATGTCGGCTACATACTTGATTTGGTAAGTGCTTTTCCCCTTTTCGGCAGCCAGGATCCTTTCGAGAGCAGCGGTGGCGGCCTTGATATCCTCCAAGTGCCTTCTGACCTCCTCTGCCTTTCCGAGCAGCCTCTCCATATCCTGATTGTTCACCGCAGCACGTTCAGCCACACCCCCCTCAGCCCGAAACGTCGGGTTTCGCATCGCTCTGGCCTTCATGATCCCAACTCTCCTCCTTGCCGCGTAATTTTGACCCATAGGCACAGCATGGATCGTGCCCGCGGAGAAATTATTCTATGTGTATGAATATATTGACAGTTTACAACTCATGCCCCGCCGGCGGCCCCGAGCGCGGAGAGCAAATGCTGCACCTGGAGAACAGCCCTCCCGCGCAGAAAGGAAAAAAACAAAAAATATTGATTGGTTTGCTGACGAAAGCAAATGCTTCAGCTTTTCAGCAAAACCTGCAGCGAACCATGATAATTGCATCTTCTGCATGGGGCAGACTGGAGCGTATCAGGGCACGGCAAGGGTAGCGCATGGGCCGGATTGCGGTTTTTTAAAGCCCTCGTCGTCTCGAAAGATGGGAGAGAAGGGGGACAGATTTCGACGGGCAAAGAAAAAGGGTTTCGGTGGTTACACCGAAACCCTTGTCAATGCTGGCTCCCCGTGTGCAACCCTCTTCATAACCGTTCTCCGTTCTTCGGCTGTTAACCGAAATCCTTCAATATCAACGAGTTATCAAAGAGCAGGCCATTCCCTGTGACGGCTTACTCAAGCCCATACTTGTTCTTGAACTCTTCAATCCAGTCTTCATGCCCGCCCGATTCTTGTATGGCCTCAACGACCATCTGAATGGTCAATCTGCCAACTCGATGACGTAGGTTCTGCGGGATCGTCTCATATAGAAAAGGCCACAAACCGCCTTGATCATTCCTGTCATTCGCAGACCTCAAAAATGCGGGGTTCCTTGAATCGTGCAGCAGAATGAAGCTCCCTTGCTTGGCAAAGGCAAATGTTGCCTCGCGGAAAAATTGGTAGTAGTTCGCGAACGGACAGATCGCCCCTTTGACAAGAGTCGCCTCCGAAAAACCAAGTTCATCCAGACGCTGCCAATATTTCCTGCCGATATGGTGCAGATAGCATTCGCCAAGCCTTTCTGGATAAGGGTTTCGACCTTCGCAATCGCCACCGGCGAAAACGGAGCAACCACCAAACTCTCGTTCCACCATCTTTGCCTCGATAAAGAGGCTGTTACACGAGCTTAACAAAATGATGTCGATAGACGTGGGTTGTCCATTATCCTCGTTAAAAACTGATCGGTCGTCGTACTCAAAAACCGCTTTGACCTTCCCTTCCGGCCATGGGACACCCAACTTTTCAATTGCAATCTTCAAAGGAGCAAGATCGTTTCGGACGATCAGGGGACCAATCAGATTAAATGCCATCGCCTGACTGCTTAGCCCATGATGAAGATATTTGTGCAGAGGGAATGAATCTTCGACGAGGTGTCTCTCCTGTTCTCGGCGAATGTAATCCGCGACATCTTCACAGATAAGATTTTTGGCCCAAAGATCATGACGGGCGAGACAGTACCCCATCTTGGGATGGGTTTCGTGTCCCCGCTTACTAAACCATTGTTCCGCTGCCTTGCGCAGAGACGCCTCGTAACTCTTGTATCGCGTGTAAGGCCAGGTTTTGGCCATTTGCCGACTGTTGGGGATTTTCATGAATCCGCTCCTTGCTCGCCAATCAGCTGCTCAGCAAGTACAAGTGCATCCACGGGCCAAAAACACTCGGGCCGGGGATGGCGCACATTCGGCTGTCCCGCTGCAGTGCGGCATTTGAGCAGGGATTCGACCCATTGGCTAGGGACGGCGTTCCGGCCGTACACAGCGCCCAGCAGTGCGCCACAGATGGCGGCGTTGGTGTTGGTGTCTCCGCCGCACATGACGGTGTCCACAACGGCTTCCTCCAGATTCGTGGCATGCAGAAGCTGCCACAGGGCGTTGAGGAATGCCGTCAGCACCCACCCCTGCCAGCGGACATAATCCGCTGGCGGTGACTCGGCGGCTCCTTGGCCCACATTCAGGAGGTCACGATTCACCTTCATTCCTTCCGCCCACGTCATGATCTGCCGATGTAGGTTTCGAGCATCACACCCTTGGCGGACAAGCATGGGCAATGGCCATCGTGAACAGCGCGTTGGCTTGCTGGCAGACCGGATGGGGATGGGTGATCGCTGCGTCCTGCAGTGCCGACTCGGCAACCAACTCCGGGGCATGGTTGGCTCCGAACATGCCCAAAGGGCTAATCCGCATCATCGCGCCGTTGGCCTGGCTGTCTGGATTGGGCCGACCCCGCAGGCCGCTGGAAACCGTCATTCCGCAATCGAAGGGCCCGGGGTCCAGCCAGAAGATGTACGCTTTCCTGGCTTCCTCGGGATCATACCGTCCCTGATCTGCTAGCAGGCGGGCCAACAAAAAGGCCATTTTCGAATCGTCTGTCGGCTGACCTGCAATGGTGTTCCAAGTGCCCCCGTCGGTAAGTTCATGGACGCCGTTCGGGTATTCCCGCCGGATGTCCTCCTGAGACCGAAACTCGACCAGGCTGCTAGGGGAGTCTCCGGCGAGCTGACCAAGGAGGCAGCCTTGAGCTCGTTCCAACATCTCTGCTTGGCGCAACGTACTAATCATTCGGACCCCGGTGGGCGGTGGCGTCTTCGTCGACCCAGTCCTCCTCGGTGTAGGACATGCCTTTGCGCCCCGGAACCTTGCGCACGGGCCCGGGCCAGTAAAAGGAGCAGCTTTTCGGGCCGTAGCAAAAGGTTTCGAACCGGTACTGTTTCTTTGACGGATTCCACTGGTCGATGATCATCTCCACCGGCATCCGGCAGCCCCAGATGCAGCTCGTGCATTTTGTATCGTAGGTCCGGGCGTCCAGGCGGCGATGCCCACGAGCGCGGTAGGTTTCCAGGTCAGGCGGCACGCCATGAAAAGGCGGCCCGACGGACATTTCACCCTCGGCGTTCTTGACGACCTTGAGTCCGCTCGTCTTGTAGAGCGCCGCTGTCTCCTTGCGCGGGTCTTCGACCGGCACGGAGAAGCCGGCGAGTTCCATGCCAGTCTGAAACCGGTGCTTCACGTGCGCACCCTCACCGACCGCGATCAGGAACCCACCAACCTCCCCACCGCAGGTCCCGTCGATGCGAAGCACGTACCCCAGGTAGCTGTGGGAGCGCTCATCGAAAGACCGCGTGAGCCGGATGCGGGGCTGGACAACCGCGACTCGGCCCGACCATGATACCTTCTCCGCGCTTGAGATTGAGCCGGCCATCACTCTCTCCCCGATCCATCGAGTTTACACAGGACCCGATGGATGCGCCGAACCCTCTCGTCGTCCGACATAAACAACGTGATCCCGCGGTTTAAAATCGTGATCTCGACGGTATCGTCGGATAGGACCAACTTGAGGTTATCGTACTCCATCGGATCGCCGGCCTTCTTGTCGCCGTAAACGCCGCCGAGGTTGAGCAGGTTCTCCATGTTTATCGCTGCGCTCACATCTGCGGCGATCTCGGAACCCCGCCAGACTTTGACAGGCAGATCTACGGGCCTCATGCCCTTTTCAAGCATGCCCCGGCGGTATTCGATCTGTTCCAAATCCTGAATCATGATTTACGTACCTTGTTCACCAGAAGCAACCCGAACACGAGCCGCATTCACTCGAACCGCAACCTCACTGTAAATATCGATGCCTATCTCTTCCGCCACCTCTAATGTCGCAGCGAGGGCATAAGGCACTACGTCCTCAAGAACGCCAGCATCTGATCGGCAGCTCACTTGGATTTCAAGGTTGGCTCCATCGATAAAAGCAGCAGCGTTCTCTCCCTCCAGTATCTCGTGTTGCACAGTCCCTCTTTGGACAGCTCGCCAATCTGCCTGCGTTCTTGTTACTTGAAGGGAATCCGCCGGAGGCGTGAACCACAGATCTGCGCGACGCCACGATTGATGAATCGGATTGACCGGGGTTATCCAGGCCAGGGTGATGACCAGTCGCCTCCAACAGCGCTGCGCACTGAGAGAGGGCGGCAATGGGACTCGATGAACATGCGCTTGGTCATTTTGGAGAAGTCCACCACCCAAAGCAGTCACTCTGTACTCTGTACACTCACTGACACGCGCAGGATCGATCATCCCGTATCCGATGAGCCGGGTGATGTATTCCTTGAACTGACGGCTGTTGCGTGAGTTCCGTAGTATCCGTGTGAGTACATCCCCCGCTGTCCCCCAATTGGCTCCGTGCACGAGCAATGCCTTCAACCACACGGCATATGGAACGGTTTCAACGATGTCGCCACCAGCTCCCTGACGCAGTGCATCAAGAACATCGTATAGGTGATTAGCGGTGCGACTTGCAAGGGCAGCAGCGTTACTCGTACCCCGTACATACCAGGTATAAGAAAGGTCACCCGGCGTTGAACCTGGAGCCGCCACGCGTTGACCCGGCTGCCTTGATTGGACATACACATCGAAGACGGCGTTTGAACTTTGCTGGAGGCTCTCGAGAAGAACCGTTCTCCCGCCAGGCAAGAGGATTTCAGGCTTGATCGCCCTCCGATATCCCATGCCTTGCGCGTTTACGATGCTCGGCAGACCATCATCGCAATACGGCTGGATTGCTCGCGCGACTGCTTGTCCAGTTGATGCATCACTGTGAATAGCCCCGACGGTCAGAGCATTCACCGCTTCCGCTGGCGAGAGTAATCTCCTATGTCGAGCGTCCGTCGCAACAGCCCTTATCAGATGAGCCTGCAGGTCTTGGGGGGAAAGGGTACTGACCTGAGTTCGCGGCACATCACATACAATCGGCTGCGCGTGATTTCCGGCGCTGAGGACGAAAAGAACTTGGTATTTCCATGAGAGCCAATCCAAAAGTCGCGCAAGAGGGCTCATGGTGCTTTCGAACAACCGATCCCGGATGCCGATAGAAAGGTTGATTACGCAAACTTGACGTGCAACTGCAGGGGCTTCGCCATCCCCTTCGAAAAGCCGCCGCACCGCACGATGAATCAGATCAACGACCAGGGTGTTTTCGGGCGCTGTTTCCTGTCTGGGTTGTCTCCAATCTCTCTGATCGGGTCGGAGGATTGGACGTACGTAAAGGCGACGATTTATAGGAGGCTCATTTGCATCTATGTCGCCGTGGATTATCAGCGATGCCATAGCGGTTCCATGGCGTCGTTCAGAGGCTTGGTAGTCAGCTTCAAATCCGTCCGGATCGTCAACGACGAGTCGATCTGACAGTCGCCGATGGCTTTGAAGTGGAAGACCATCAAATAGAGCCACAACTGGTTCACCCAAAGGTGTGACCGGCGGTTGTATAGAACCAGCGTCAGTCGTTCTTTCATCCTCAAGCACAATTCCAGCCATCTGCCCTGAAGCGCGGAAGAATTGGATCTGCTCGCATTGGACAAGAGATGATTCCTGGCCCGCCTCCGCTATTAGTGGACTCACCGATCCTATGGGTAGCTGGGCAAGTAGGGCGTGATACCCGATTTCCTCTATAATGGCTTCGTTTTGAACCACACCCTGTAGGGATTGAACGATTGAAGCGACACGATCCCGAGCCGCACGCCGCCGTCGATGGTCAGCCCGAAACCAAAGTTCGATCTCACATGGAATCATTTCCGCATTGTGCTCAACTCTTTCCTTCCAGTCATCGAGAACTCCGGTCTCGTATAGACGGTCACGCACACCCCATGGGCGAACATCCCGGAGCTGTGAAAATAATTCGGACCACTTGCCAAAACCCCAAGGAAGTTCCTGGCCGGCCCTCCAGGAATTCCAAAGCGATAGCATCTGCTGCAGAGCCTGGTGATTCGACAGAATAAGGAACAACCGTCCTCTGAGCATTTTTTCGGCTTGGGGGGCCCCGTCACGGTCCGCGACAAAAAAATCGTCGTCGGGTGGAATATCCTCCTCTTCAACCTCACCAAGCCATTCCAATCCTTCGATGTTACGCACCGCCACAATGAAATTGTCGATGGGACCGACGGTTTCGAGTACTATGACTTCTTCCGGAATTACCCCTGAAGATTCGGTTCGCAGTCGAGCCCTCCTTGCATCCAGCGTTTCCTGCAGAACTGTAAATCTTGGCGTTAACCGCTCTGCTTGTCTGTCTCGAGTGGGCAGATGCGGTCGACCACCGCGGCCTGTTTTCTTACTTCTCTTTGCGGGCTCAGTTGGGGTGGGAAGGATGAGCAGCGGACGTTCAGGCATTGTCGTCCTCCTGCTTATCAGAGTTTAGGCTGTACTGGTGTTCCCATTGACTCAGCCGTTCCTTGATAATCTGTTGCATGTTTGCCTGTGGCAGAGAGAGGACATAACGACGCTGAATATCCTGGCCGAACTGTTCAAGTTCCGAGAAATTCGCTCCTTTCAAGCTCTTCGCCAGCGTGCTTACAGATATACCAAGTTTTTCGCCCATTCGATCTTCAAAGCGACGAAACCACTCCTCGGCTTGTTTGTTCGTGGGAGCGGGAAGTTCCAGCCGTATTTGAAAACGTCGCCATACAGCGCGATCCAAAAGCTCGGGATGATTCGTTGCTGTAACCACTACCACATAACTAGGCAGTGTATCGATCTGTAGGAGAAGCGAACTCACGACACGCTTGATTTCACCTGTTTCATGAATGTCTCCTCTTTCCTTGCCGACGACATCAAATTCATCGAAGAACAAAACACATTGGCGGGTTCGAACCTGTTCGAATAACCGGGACAATCTGACAGCCGTCTCTCCAAGATAACTGGCGATTACAGATTCATATCGGACGACCAGAAGCGGCACAGCCAACTCGGCGGCCAGGGCTTCTGCCAACGACGTCTTTCCATTGCCCGGAGGCCCGGCGAGCAGGATTCTATGTCTTGGCTCAAGGTTATGAGAGCGAAGAAGATCCGCTCTGTTTTGCTCCTCGACCAATTCCTTGCAGGCTGCTCTAATGATATCCGACAGAATAAGGTCATCCATTCTGCGTGTCGGATTCAGTTCAAAGAAAAGATTCGTCGTCAGGCCGTTTCGATACGTCGGGGTAGAAACCGGCTTTGATGGCTCTGATTGATTCAGATAGCCTGTGAGACGATCCGCTAAGATGTGGTGTTGTTTGGCGCGTTCCTCTGCGATGAGTGCCTCAAGGGCCTTACGGAATAACGGCTGCTCCCCGCGTGCCCCCGCGCGCACAAGCTCTAACAGTAAATCAGCGCGGGCCATTTTCTGACCCTCCCTGCACTTCATATGTTCGACTCATATCGATCACCTCAATTACCATACTTACCGAAGCCAGTATGATCCCGTCGAGTGCTGCCCATTTCGATCTCTATTCCTCCGCAGTCCGCTCGATGTCTGCTTCGTCGAGCGGTTCGTCCACGGCATTGCTGCAAATACCCAATCTGTTTGTACGGGTCCTCAACGTGTTTCATGCTGCTCCCCCGGTGCCAGTTCGTTTGTGAGCTGGGACAGCTCTTCCCGGGCCTTCTGCAGAATCAATACCGCGCATTCCATGCAGTAGTTGGTCTTCGACATGTTCTCCTTAATGACCAAGCATTTGTCGCCCTGGCAGATTACGTGCTCCTGGTTCCGCGAGCAGTGTCTCCGCCGCTGGGCGGTCTCGAAGCAGGCGGATACGAGAAGGCGTTTCAGCTTGGGCATCGGTCATCTCCTTGAAAGGCGCTCCTGGATTTGGGCCTGGACGGCATCCCCGATCTGGTCGATCTGTTCCAAAACCTCCTCCAGCCGCTCCAGCGGGATTTCGCCGCGGGTTCCGCCGTCCGCCTCGAGCCGCTCATTGACGGCTCCGTTCACGATCATAATGACCGCCGCGTAGTTGTTGGCGCTTCTCAGTTCTGGGTAGGCCAGGACGATGTTGCGCCCGTTGATTGACGCACCGAGGGCGTTCAGGATTCTGCTGGCCAGGGCCCGGGAGCGTTCGTTGAGTCTTCGGCGGGCTTCCTGGCGTCGTCGTTGGGGCGTGACCGGTATCTCCCTGGGCTCCATGCTCTCGCGGGTCCGGGCCTGGATGAGGCGCTGCCGAAGATTTTCGCGGGAAAGCCCAAGGGCCTCGGGGTCGAGACCGCGTCTCCGGAACTCCTCGACGAGATCGTCGATCACGGCGTCATCCATCGGGTCGAGGTATTCCTGCTCGATGAAGTGGCTGATAATCTCGTTCTGCACCACCATGTCCGGCGTCAGGCGTCGCCGGCGGCCTGGCTCATCGGCCGGAGGTCGCTCGTCGCCCGCTTCAAGCCAGCCCTGGATGAGTTCCTGGTCCTCCTGGTCGATCCGCCGGAAATCCTCCCAATGGCGGTCGATGTTCAACCCCACATGGGAAACCGCCACGCCCCGGTTGTCCGGGTGCTGGGGGTTGTTCTGGTGGATCACCCGCATGACCCTGCCGATGAACTGGACATAGGGCGACAGCGACCGGAAGGGTTGGAAGATGGCGGCCACGCTCAGGTTTGGGTGATCAAATCCCTCCCCGAGCATCCGGACCTGGACGATGCAATCGATCCGGCCCCGGCGTAGGTCCTGGAGCACATCCTCAATTTCCTCCGCCGGCATGTTGCTGTGGATTTCACGCGCATGCAGCCCGCGCTCGGCATAAAGAGATCGGACCTGGCGGGCGTGGTCCACCGAACAGGCGACCGCGATCACTTGATGGAATGTGCCGGTCTCCCGGAGGTGTTGAAGCCACTGAATGCTGGCGTCAACGATGGACCGGTTGCACTCCGGCGCGAGGGCCACACCCCGGCTGAACCATTCCTCGTCCCGGAGTTGAAGGACCTCTTCGAGCGTGTGCCGCCGGGCATCTCCGCGATAGGTGAAGGAGATCTCCTCGGGAGCGACATTCACGGCGGTGATCTGCTTGATATAACCACGCACCATGGCCGTCCGGAACGGATACGCGTAAACCCGCTCACCGGCAATCTCGCGTCCGTCGCCTCTGAAAGGCGTGGCGGTCAGGCTTACGACCTTGGCGTTGGGGAACCGCTCGAAAACCCGTTCCCAACTTCTGGCCACGTTATGGTGCCCCTCATCGACCAGGATCAGGTCGAAGAAATCATCCGCGAAGGCGGGAAGCCAGCGGTCCGCCCGGCTGGCCAGTTGCTGGATGTTGGTAACCACGATATGCGAGTTCTCGCAGTCGTGGATGTTTGCGTCCTGGCCATCTAAGACGGCCGTGAAGGGACCATGACTCACGTCGGTCAGAACGCGCGTGGAGGTCCAGAAACATTCCCGTCCCGCGACATCGAAGGCCGTGGAAATGCCCCGCCGAATCTCAAGGTTCGGGGCGATCACCAGGACCCGACCCTGGGCGGTCTCAAAAGGCAGCAGGGCCATGAGGCCGGTCTTGCCGCAGCCCACCGGAATTTGGAGGATGGCGTGCTCGGAACTGTTCCGGAAATGCTGGCGTGTGCGAAACCATCCTTCGACCTGGGGATCGCGCAGGTTCGGATTGCCCTGAATGTGGGGCCTCGCGTTATTGAAGAATCTGGCTATTTCTTCGTTGGTCATTATCTGCTTACCCCTATGCACGCCAGCAATCGGCTTGAGTAGGACGCTTCTTCCTGCAGGAATCCCGAATAGACAAGTTCGCGATGGAGGAGTTCGGATGCCGTGC
>Ga0116147_1002905_pt1 | contig 16705 bp, 17 predicted proteins | sample AD_JPNHG3_MetaG_FD_89749 | JGI IMG/M metagenome (GOLD analysis project Ga0116147, IMG submission 89749) | Active sludge microbial communities of municipal wastewater-treating anaerobic digesters from Japan - AD_JPNHG3_MetaG | ecosystem: Engineered > Bioreactor > Anaerobic > Digestate | place...
CGGTGTCTCCTTCACCAATCTTATCCAGATTTTCCAAAGGAACATGCAGAGCAATGATGGCATCCTTATTTATCAAAGCCTGATTGGGCTGTAAACCTCGAATGGCTTTTATTAGCTCATCGCTAGGCAAAACGGATCCATTGATGAGAATATTATTCTTCCCCTTGTATAAAGGGTATTTTTCGATTAAATAATCCTCGGTAAGACTCGAAGTGCTGTCTCCTAAATAATATTCCCATTTCTGACGTATGGTAAGTATCCCTGTCAGTAAATCAGCCACAGGCCTCAAAAAAGTCAAAGGCAAAAGATTGTTGCGCGAATAATCATCAAAAAGAATGTAATTCATAACTTTATACTAACGATTTGAGTGTATTATAAAACAAGAACACCTGTCATCTATTTCTAACTACAATTATCAGACAAAATTATAATTCAAAGGTTGAATAAAGTAATTTTTTATTCACAAATAATTAACCAATGCATCATTACTATTTCAAAGATAGTCATAAATCATTGAATTTTAATTGGTTTTATGGTCAGAATCCTCTCTGGAAAAAATAAATTTCTTCACAAAACATCCCTGGTTTCGAACCCTTGACCTATGGCGCAGGTCAATATATTAAAAAAACCAGCCTGACACAAGCTGGTTGAACTAAATTTTCTTATGCAATAATCTATTTTTGTTTGGATTGATAATGTTTCTGATACCTGCTCTTGAACTTATCCACTCTTCCCGCAGTATCAACAAGAGTAAGTTTCCCCGTAAAAAAGGGATGCGAAGTATGTGAAATTTCAACCTTAACTAAAGGGTACTCTTTACCATCTTCCCAAATAATGGTTTCCTTTGATTTAGCAGTAGAACGGCATAAAAATGCATAATCGTTCGACATGTCCTTGAACACAACCAAACGATAATCGGAAGGATGAATATCTTTTTTCATATTTTTATTGAACTTTTCGGGCGGCAAAGGTACAAAATTTTGTAATAACAAAAAATATGAAGAGCAGAATATTTTATAAATTCTCCAGAAACTTCATCGTATCAACCCCATCAGCATAGTCATCCAGAGCAGGCTGTTGTGATTTTCCAAAATCCACTTTAATGGGAATTCCCTGAATATGACTGACATTACGTTGAATCTTATCCCTGTTAAAATGGAGGAAAGAGTATATCTCATCCGATTTTTTATATGTTTGATAATGAATCACTGCCAATGGACTTTGAATGGAGGGGTGGGAAGTTAGCAGCATGAAACCTATATCATAGAAGGGGATGCGATTCACCAACATCACAGCCTTATTGTATTCGTAATTATTATAAAACTTCGAATGATAGGCATAATGAGAATATTTCCGAAAGGCATCGAGCAAAGGTGAGAAATCATAATTTTCAGGAACGAGCAGGAAGGAAACATTACGGCACCCACGGCCATAATAGATTAAAATATCATCGACAAGACCCGAAAGTTCCTGTGGCGATTCTTGTCCATCAAGAATGGCAATGCTGTTCATATTCCTTCGAAATATGTGGGGATATTTCCCAAAATAATATTCGAAATACCTGGAAGTATTGTTCGAACCTGTGGCTATTACCGCATCGAAGCCCGAAATTGTACCCTCCGTGATGGTGATGATATTCTTGAATTCAGGATTGGTGTTATGCAGAAATTCAGAAAACCAAGGCAACAAAAGGAGGTCGTCGGAGGATAATTTCACCAGAATGTTATGACCCGATACGAGTACACATAAAAAATCGTGAAACCCGACTGCTGGTATATTCCCAGCGCACACTACGGCAATAGTTTTCCTGTTGATTCTATCTTCGGGAATAATATAGCGGTTAGCCCAATTTTCGAGTCTCGTTTCGTCGAGCATCAATCCAAGCGCAGAAAGTGAATATTTTACATGAAAAGGATCAAACCAGAGATTAAAATGATGATTTTCATCGATTATTCTTTGCAATTTCTTTGATAACTCGATTTCTTCATCAGACGGAGTAAAATAAACACCTGTCAGGGTAATCCACCTCAACAGATTTCCCAAACGTTTCAATATAAATAAACGTTCTGCCTTTGTCATTTTTAAATCTTTACTTTTGCAAAGCTAAGAGATTATGAAGTAATATTTTAAATTGTCACTCGCCTCCACATCAAGATGATATGAAAAGAACCCTATTATATCTCTTCCTGCCTGTTTTGGTGAATTTATATTCAAATCAAAGCATTAAGGCTCAAAAAGTGCACCCGAATCAGGATACTTTGCTTGCATATTGGCAGATAATGCTAAGGGGCGAGAGCGACAGTGTGCAAAGGGTTGCATCGCTCAAAGTAAAGGAGATTCTTTCTCAAAGTTTTACCACAACTCAGTGCCTTTCTCTCAAACTGCCCAAAGAAATAAGACTCTCGGCATTGATGCCCACAGACTCAGCTTTTCTATTGATCACATGGAATATTCCTCTTTCGACAGGAGGTTATTTTTATGATGGGCTACTAGTAGCTAAGAATACACCCGATTCAAAATTATCGGTTTATCCACTGAAAGACAAATCGGATGAGATCAAAAATCCCGAAACTCTCATAACCAGGCCTGAAAACTGGTATGGCGCTTTGTACTATCAACTATTGGAATTCAAATCGGAGAAAGGTAAATTCTATGTCCTGCTGGGCTGGGATGGAGGCAACGGCCGCATACAAAGAAAAATCATCGAGGTGCTAAGTTTTGATGATGATCACTTGCCTCGATTCGGAGATAAAATTTTCGATCAATCACCCAAAACTCGTCTAATATTCGAATATGCTTCGGGGAGTTATTTTGTCCTAAGATATGAAAAACAACATTATCGGAAGAAGGTATGGTATAAACGCAAACCTGTCATCAAAGAAGAAGCCATGATTGTGATGAATCGTCTGGTATATGAACCGACAGTAGGAGCCAATGTAGCCGCGGCGAATATTCTGGATGCCTATCTTTTTTCCGATGGGAAGCTTATTTTACTGAAAGATATAGATGCCAGAAACCCTGAAGAACAAAACCGACCTTCACCTAAGAATCCACCTTCACAGGGTTTAATACCACCCGATTAGATTATTTATTAGCGGATAAGCTATGAAACGATTTCAAATGGCACAAAATAAAAAAATCTGATCAGCAAGATATCCCGATTCACTGCTAATATTCTTCTTTCGGCCCGTGTTTCGAGCGGCGCATATCGTCCAATAATTCTTTTTTGAACATCATTTCGGCCATATAAAGCCTAAACACTTTACTATCGGGTAAAATCTTGCGAAAACAAGCATTGTATTTCTTTTCCAGATCAAGCAATTGCGTTTGTTTAATGAAGTATTCATCCATTCTTTGAGCAGCTTCCTTATCGGAAAGCATCATGAGTCTGTCTAATTCCTGTTTCGAAAGTTTAGGATAAATTTCATTGAGCAATTTATCACGTTTTTCGGAGTATTCATTATAAACGGGCCAGAATTTCTGGCTTTCGGAAGGCTTCAGCTCGAGCTTTGCACTGAGGTAAGCAATTTTTTGGGCTTTTATTTGTTCCCATTTGTCGGGGTTATCTTGAGGAGGCTGAGCTAAGGTAATAATAGGTACTGCAAAGAATGCTAAGTTCAGCAATCCACATCCCAGTATTTTCATCATTCTTTGAGCTTTCATAGTTTTAAAATTGTGTTATATCATAAATCGACATGTGATAATACAAATAATCTATAACCTCCTCTTCTTTGAGCGTTCCGTCGGGGATCAAGCTTCTCGAATAGATGACGCTGTCGAGGTAAGTATCATCTTCTTCATTTATAGCATTCAATAAATGGTCATAAGGTAAATTATACAAAATGTGAGAAATGTAATAGTAGTCAGAAGCATCGTTTTGAATATCTCCCTTCGAAACCACTTGTTTGTCGATTGAGTTTACCTGAGTAGTAAGGGGCTTGAATAAGAAGAAAGCTCCGATAAAAGCAGCCACAGCTATAGTAATGGCTGGGATCAACCATCTTCTTTGAGTACGAGGGGAATGATCGAAAGAAAGGGTAAAAGTTTGTTCCGATTTAATTTTCTGTATGATGTTTTGGGGAAGGTCGGCAAAGTAACCTTCAGGAACAGGAAAAGAATTTTTTTTCCCAAAACGAGACTCAAGCCGTTTTTCAGAAATTTCCCTATCGATTTCCTTCTTGGTTTTCATTTCTTGTACCCTCTTCTCAGTTTGTTTGACAATAATACAGAAAAAAGGTTTAATATATATCCAGATAATGTTCTAATTTCTTAATGGCCAGATGATAACTCGCCTTGAGGGCACCAACCGAAGTACCCAATATTGCCGACATTTGTTCGTAAGTCAAATCTTCATAATATTTCATATTAAAAACCAAACGTTGTTTTGGTGGTAGTTTTAGAATGGCCTTCTGAAGCTTGGCCTCGAGTTGATCGCCATTAAAATGTAATGGATTATCAATCAGTTGCTCGAGGTGTTTCTGGACATCCACATCGGACGAAAAAATCTTGACTTTCCTGCTTTTTAAGTGCCTCAATGATTCATTCACCGCAATACGGTAAATCCATGTATATAAAGATGATTCCTGTCTGAAGTTGTCCAAATTTTGCCAAACCTTTACGAAAACATCCTGAACAATATCATTGGCATCTTCATGTCTTATGACCATGCGTCTGACGATAGAGTATATCCGTTCCTGATAGGTTTTTACTAAGAGCTCAAAACCATAATTTTTGGTTTTTTCCTGAGCTAACAGATTCAAAAGTCGTTTATCATCCTCCTTTGGCAAAACTACTTCTATTTTTAAGGTCAAATTTGATTATTTCATCCTTCTTGATACTTATTTTCAAAACGGCCAAATTACGGTAAAAGTATGCAACAAAACTAATTCATTACTTTTGCCGAGGTTGAAATTATTCAATCTGCTTCTTATGAAAAATAATTCGATCAATAAAGTTTTTTCAAAGATCATTCTATTTTTTTTGCTTTTAATATCGTTCCAGTCAGAGAGTAAAGATTTCTCCTCGGAATTTGTCTTGCAGCACGATTCTCTTAGATGGATTGATTCAGTGTATAGGAGCTTGACAACCGAACAAAGGATAGCTCAATTGATGAGCATAAGGGTTTATAGTAATAAAGACGAAGATTACTATAAATCGATCGATCAGCTTATTGCACAATATAAACCCGGAGGACTCACTTTTTTCCAGGGGGGGCCTTACAGGCAAGTAATTTTAACCAATCGCTGGCAAAGACTTTCGCAAACCCCAATGCTGATCTCGATGGATGCCGAAAACGGTCCAGCCATGCGTCTCGACAGTATAATTGCTTTCCCTAATTTAATGACGCTTGGTGCTCTATGCAATGATTCTCTCATTTTCCAGATCGGACTGGCCATCGGGCAGCAATGCAAAAGATTGGGCGTTCATCTCAACTTTGCGCCCGTAGTCGATGTGAACAATAATCCCCATAACCCTGTCATCAATTATCGTTCGATAGGAGAAAACCCTCAACAAGTGGCTTATAACGCCTCTCTATTGATGCAGGGGATGCAACAGGCTGGCATTATGACAACCCTGAAACACTTTCCGGGACATGGAGATACTGAAACCGATTCACACAATGGATTACCCGAAATTAAAAAACAAATTCAAGATCTTGAAACCAACGAATTGATTCCTTTCGCTTATAATCTTTCTCTTACCGATGCCGTTATGGTCGCTCACATTTTAATACCTTCGCTCGACACGGTGAATACATTACCCGCAAGCCTTTCTCCTGTCATTGTTAATCATTTGCTGAGAGAACAAATGGGTTTTCGAGGACTTATCATCACCGATGCACTCGACATGAAAGGAGCTGGAAATTATAAACAAGCTGGTGAAAAAGAATGGCTTGCTTTCATAGCTGGCAACGATATCCTCCTATTGCCAGAAAACATAAAAGCAGCTATCGAGAAAATTAAAAACGCTATCGATTCAACCATAATCCCTTATCAATTTCTGGAAGAAAAATGCAAACGGGTATTAGCTCATAAGTATAAAGCTGGCCTTCATGACTTTCAACCAATAAAAACCACAAACCTTTTACAGGATTTAAACCAACCTTATTATTCCACTATTATCAGGGATGCTTTTAAAGGCTCACTTACGCTAATCAATGAGCCTGTTCCAGTTCCAATAAATCCAGTAAATTATTATAAAATTCTATATGTTCCCGTATTTGCCGAAAATCAGGCTTTTGGCGAACAAATGAAGATTTTATTCCCTCACGAAAAATTCATACTGCCTTCATTGGCAGATACTGTGGCGATTCGGCAAATCTTCGATAGCATCAAGGAGTACGACTTGCTCATAACTACCATAGCACCCCCTTCTACGTTTGCTTCGAAAAATTATGGGCTCGACAAAGATTTTCATTCTTTCATCAACGCCTTGCCTAAAAATATACCCGGAATACTAGTTCTTTTTGGTTGTCCTTACATTGCCAGTTATTTCGGGCCTTTATTGAACCATCAATCGATTATCATCACTTACCAGAACAATTCCATTACAGGTGAACTGGCAGCAAATGCATTATATGGAGATAATGCCATTCGCGGTCATCTCCCGGTCTCTATCGATAATAATGTATCCTCGGGTACTGGCATAGAAACTGAAGCATCACAGGTGCTTGGCTTTGCAACTCCATCGGAAGTTGATGTAGATGAAGGCAAACTTAATAAAGTGGATGAGATAGCCCTCGAAGGAATTAAAAAAGGCGCTTACAGTGGATGCCAGATTCTATTGGCGCATCATGGGAAAGTGTTCTACTACAAATCATTTGGATATCTTGATGTTACTCATCGAGTACCTGTAAAAAATAGCGACTTATACGATCTGGCTTCCATTACAAAAATTGCAGCCACTACGCTGGTTACCATGAAACTATATGATGAACATAAAATCGATAATGACACGGAGTTAAAAGACTTATTACCCAACTTGAAAAACCGTAAACTGCGAAATACAAAAATCACCGATATTATGTATCACCAAGCCGGTTTATTCCCATGGATCGCTTATTATAAAGCCACCTTGGAAAACGGGGTTCCCAGCAAGAAATATTATCGTACTCAAACTGAACCTGGTTTTGAAGTCCCGGTAGCCAAAAATTTATTTTTGCGGAATGATTATATAGATACCATAATTTCTATTATTGACCATACTCCTTTAAGCCAGAAAGGTCTATATAAATACAGCGATTTAGGTTTTATTTTGTTAAAGTTTGGATATGAAAATCTAACCAAAACACCTTTCGAAGACTATCTGTACACCAATTTTTATCATCCTTTAGGTTTATCTACTATGGTTTATAATCCTTTGAGATGGTTTGGGCACGAGCGGATTGCCCCTACGTTAGTCGATACAGAATTTCGCAAACAACTTCTTCATGGGTATGTGCATGATCCGGCTGCCGCCATGTTAGGAGGTGTTTCGGGACATGCTGGCCTATTTGCTCATGCTTTCGATGTGGCGCGTATTATGCAAATGCTCCTCTGGAAAGGTGAGTATAATCATATTCGATTTTTTCAAAAAGAAACCGTCAATTATTTTACTTCTAATGTCGAAGATGGAAATAATAATCGTCGTGGACTGGGTTTCGATAAACCTCCAAAAAATTTCAAATCCAGCAGCAGCTCAGTTTGTTCCTTAGCCTCTCCAAAAAGTTTTGGCCATTCTGGGTTTACAGGTACTTATGTATGGGCTGATCCCGATCACGACCTGATTTATGTTTTTTTAAGCAATCGTATCCATCCCTCCGATGAAAATGAAATGATCAATAAACTCAACATCCGAACCCGAATTCATCAAGCAGCCTACGAGGCTATCATCGATTATTGACCATCAAAGAAATATTCTTAAATTAACTGTCATCTCGAAAAACTTACTATAATAAAAATCGTTCTCCTCTCATGAACCATCGACCCCACACGCATAACGCCCATACTCAGAATACCTCTCAGCAACGTCTGGGATTGACGATTGGTTTAAATTTGATGATTGCAATGGTGGAAGTGGTGGGAGGAATTATATCGGGTTCATTGGCCTTGATCTCCGACTCCGTTCATAACTTGGCCGATAGTGTATCGTTAATTATCAGTTATTTCGCCCTTAAATTATCTAAGAAGAAAGTTAGCCTTCGTAATACTTTTGGTTATCATCGTGCTGAAATTTTGGCCGCTTTCATTAATGCTACCATTTTAGCTGGCATCACACTATTTTTAATCGTTCAGGCTTTTATTCGATTCTTCCGCCCTGTACAAATTAAGGTCGATACCATGGGGATAGTTGCCCTTATAGGATTGGGAGCAAATTTAGCAGGCATGATATTACTAAAGAAACCTTCTTCTCAAAGCCTGAACATTCGATCATCTTACCTTCATCTCGTTGGATACTCTTTCGTCGGTAGCAGTTATCATTGCAGCTCTGCTTATAGAGCTGACGAAACTCACTTTTATCGATCCCCTGATTACCATCATCATAAGCTTATATATCATCAAAGAAACATGGTCGGTTCTGCAACGTTCTACTGATATTCTGATGATGGCTTCTCCTACGGATATCAATCTTCTGAAAATACAACGCGAGATCGAAAAAATGGAAGGCATAGACAATATCCATCATGTGCATATCTGGCAGCTTGACGATAAAACCATCCATTTCGAAGCTCATTTAAGACTTGCGAAAAATCCTTCTATACATGAAGCCGATCAAATAAGACAAAAAATCGAGAGATGGTTGATCGATAATAATATCCAGCATGTTACTCTTCAGATCGAACCATCCGAAACTGCGAATGCTTGCCCCTCGAATTCATTATTAGGTTCAACGCATTGAATACATTATGAAAAAAAACTCGAAGTCGAAAAATGCCCTTCTCTGGATTATCTCTTTCATTATAATGACGGCTGCCTCTGTATATCAACGTCTTACAGGGCCAACTCATCCAGTACAGGCCAAAATAGAAATAGAAGGAACTTCTTATCTCTTCAAATTAATCCGTAGTCATGGAAGTAAGGCTGATGCTAGGATAGTTCTTTCAATTCCCGATACATCCATTCATGGCATAATAGCATATAAGAAGATCAATGCCACAGAAACATGGGAAAATGATAGTTTAGTGAGGTTGGGAAAGGATTTGGTGGGATACATGCCCCATCAGCCTCCTGCAGGGAAACTCGAATACGACGTTATTCTAATGAAAAACAATGGCATATACCATTTAACCCCAAAGCCTGTTACGATAAGATTCAAGGGAGATGTTCCTCCCTTTATACTTATTCCTCATATTCTGCTGATGTTTGCTGCCATGCTCTTATCACTACGAGCCGGCCTGGAAGCTCTGGTGAAAGGGAACAATACCTACAGACTGGCTTTGCTATCGACCATACTCTTAACAATAGGAGGATTAGTATTTGGCCCCCTGGTTCAAAAATTTGCTTTTGGTCAATTCTGGACAGGCTGGCCAATCGGGAATGACCTCACCGACAACAAGACGATTGCAGCGATTATATTCTGGCTTATTGCCACCCTGCAATTAAAAAAAGATTCTTCGAACAGATTATGGCCCATACTCGCTTCAATTTTCACTTTCTTCATATTTTTTATCCCGCACAGCCTTTGGGGTTCTCAATTTGATTATAGAACTGGACAAATTAAGACAGGTAAATAAATCTTCGGCAGAACTTATGCAGATGACCATTATCATTATAGCAATTACCACCCCAATTTCCATTATGGCCTTTTATCGACCAAAATTTATGGACATGTTGAAATTCAATGCATTTCATATTTATGAGGCAAACGAAGGGTGGCGCTTTATAACTTACGGCCTTGTCCATGCAAACTGGCTACACCTAATTATAAATATGTATGTTTTGTATAATTTTGGATTACTGGTTGAGAGCTATTTTGGATATTTTTTTGGAGGAAAGGCTTCCTATTATTATCTCATGCTATATTTGGGTGGATTAGCCATATCAGTTGTATCGGCCTATCAAAAGAATAAGGGAAATATTTTTTACAACGCAGTAGGTGCAAGTGGTGCCATAAGTGGAATCATTTTTTCGGCTATCATCTTTAATCCTTTTATGTCTTTGCGTTTCATATTTATTCCAATAAGCTTTCCAGCCATATTGTTTGGTGCAGCTTATTTGATTTATTCATGGTTTATGTCGAAGAAAGGAGATAGCCAGATAGGGCATGATGCTCATTTTTGGGGAGGAGTTTATGGAATTGTCTTTACGATAGTACTTAAACCGGCTTTAGCAATAAATCTTTTCGAACAACTGACTCGTATTTTTCAGAATTAAGAGAGATTTTCGTAATCTTGCAAAGTAGCCGAATCTATCGAAATTTATTTTCGTATGAAAAAAAATCTTTCGACCTTATTTTTGCTTTTATGCATATTATTACTACCTATTTTGAGCATGTCTCAAAAATTTGGGCTAAAAGCTGGATATAATTTTTCGAGTCTTGGCTATGATGGATTGGGTAAGGATATTTATTCGAATACAAGTGATATAAGGACTTCTACGACTTTTGGAGGATATATCAACTGCAAACTCATTCCATTGGTTTCTTTTCAGATAGAATGTAACTACGAACCTAAAGGGATAAAGTATGGAACTCCTCCCCTGCCATATATCAATGCCAGTTTTGATGGAATTTACAACGAACATTTTGATTATCTTTGCATTCCTTTACTTTTACGAATCAACCTTATTGCCTTTCAAATTGAAGCCGGGCCTTATTTTGGCTTTTTATTAAAGGCAGAAGAAACAAAGAAGGGCTTTCAAAAGACACCCGGTGCTCAAGGCGAATGGATCGAAGAGCATTTCGACGAAGTATATGATTTAAAGTCCAATACAAAAGAAACTGATATGGGTCTAACTGCTGGGATGGGGGTTTCTTATTCCATTGGTCCTATGCAGATTTTAGGAGGAGCAAGATACAATTATGGTTTTACTAATATACTGAAAGAACCCATTTTGAACGATAAGGAAGAAGTTTGGATCGACAAGAAGAATAACCGCAACTTTAATCTCTACATAGGATTAGGCTTAGCTCTCTAGAAAAATTCTAACTCATTAGATTAAATAAAAATAAATATAAAGGTTTCCCCGAAGAAATCTAATATCAAAAGTTTCTATGATTTTCCCAGGGTATGAATTGGGATAAAATAATACAAGTTGTTTATGTGGTTATAGAAAAGGGAGGCTCGATGGAACCTCCCCTTTGTTTTTACAGATTCTAAAGATGTATTAAGGATTATTTTTGAATTTTAACCTCGAGGGTTATAGTCCGGTCGTTGCCAACAGTACCAGCAATCTCCATTACTTTGAATAATCCCTTTTTACCCGGATTGGCTGAAGTAGTGGCTGTTTGGAAAGCTACGATATCGCCCACCTCAAGGAGATTTGCTCTTGAATCGACAAGATTGGTAGCATTTTCAGCAATTAATGCATCATCATATTCGGTTACTGCATTCCAGTTAATACCACTAACCTTTTTAAAACGTGTGGCATTTTTTACGGTCCAATTATCGAATATATTATTCCAGGCAATAGCAGCCTGATCGTCGTCGGTAGCGGCTATAGTCGCCTTGTTGGTTTCTCCGTAAAAGTAGAGAAAATCTACTTTATTCTGATTTAAAACAGCTTCGGCTTGTTTCATTACTTTATTATCGACTGAACTCCAAAAGCTTCCAATGGTAACATTGAGTTGTCCACCCATCAAAATAGCGGTATAAATATTAACTACTGGTTGTGTTGTAATATTCAGAGCTACTGAATTACTCTGATTGTTTTTATCGGTAATTTCGAAGGACCAGCGTTCGGTGCCGGCTTCGGTACGAGCCTGAATATTTCTTGTATAGGTAAAACTGCTCAAGTTGTTAAGAGTCGAATCGATTACAGTTTCGGGTACATTATTAAATGTACGAGTAACCTTGAATTTTACCAGCTTGGCGTTGCTGTTAGTATTCGCGGTGGCTGTAATCCCAACTTTCACGACAGTACCGGCTGGAACAGTAACATCTGAGGAGGTGTAATCACCCCCACCAATAAAATTAATGGTAGGAGTTTTATCGAGGGGTTCTTCTTCTTCATCATCGGAACAGGCTGTGAATAAATTGATTGTTCCTGCAAGTAAAACAAATAGGGCAATACCTTTGATGTTTATTTTCATAGCAAATGTTTTTTAAGTTATTAATGGATGCAAAAGTACAAGAATCTTGCCATTATTTAAAAATGATATTGGCATAATTTTTTATATCTTTGCAATTGAAACGTTCATTGACGGGGCTGATTGGTTTTGACAGCATGACGGTGGAACTGTAAGCATGCCGGGCGTTAGGGAAAGGCCCGTATAAAAACTACCCTGATGCCAATAAATGGCAACAATTATAACTACGCAATGGCTGCTTAATCTATACGATTAAGTGCTGTGCTGTCCTCCAGGAAGCTTTGCCTTGCAGCGTTCTGGTAAGGGCATCGTAAATGCGGGGCTGCGTGAGGTTTTGTCCCGAAACCTTGCTAAGACAATAGGGACTCAGGAATCTGGCGGATGTGTCCCTGCTTTGCCAGAGTCCGAATCATCAACAGGGAATAAGCATGTAGAAAGCAGTTGTGCTGCATGTTTGGACCGGAGTTCGACTCTCCGCAGCTCCACACAAAATCATAAATAAAAATCGGGCGGTAGATAATCTATCGCCCGTTCTTCTTTCCCTATCCTCTCTCACAGACTTGCCTTGTTTCTTCATGGAAGAATGAGCACACTATGGCTCCTTTATCCAACCATATAGAGCATTCACTGCTGCTTATCTTCTTCTTTATAGTTTGGAAAATTATCTTCGTCATCATCAACGAGAGGTGCATGCCGAATTTCGTTTATCAATAATACGAAAAACAGCCCTACCATTATAAAGAATGCTACAATGAGATATTTTAACATAATCGTCGAATAAATTCTTTTAATTGATTTACCTCCTGCTGTGAACAAATCAATCTAATTTCTCTCTTTTCTGTTTCTAAATTGCTCTTCATCCCCTTCAGATCTTTCTTAATCGCAGTATATCCCCCCTCCACATTCGAATTATTAAATTCTTTCAAAAGTTTCTCAATCTCAAGGTGTCTTTGCATAAGATAATTATATTTGAAACGAAATGTGCTCAAAGCTTGTGCCGAATCATCAAACATAAAGTGGTACAATGAGTTATAAAATATTTCGTATTGATCACCTCTTAAACATTCTCCATTTTTAAATAGCATTAAAAATAGTTTTATTTTCAACTTATTGATTTATAATATAATTAACAGTATAAGAAAATAAAAATCCGGAAACGGATACATTATCTGATTCCGGATAATCAACAGAGATAATTTTCTGGGTTCAATCCAGATTGAATTCCTTTTTCAATATATCTACATAATCGATTTTTTCCCAAGGGAAGAATTCTACCTTTTTAAAATATCTTTCTTTGCCATTTTCGGTTTTAACATAAGTGTGGTCGTTCTGATAAAAAACTTCCACTTCCTGAGTATAGGGATCGCGGCCAAAATGGCCATAAGCGGCAGTGGGAAGGTAAATGGGATTTTTGAGTCCAAAGCGAGTAATAATGGAATAAGGTCGCAAGTCGAATATTTCCAATACGATTCGTGCAAGTTCAGCATCGGTAAATATTTTTCCATCCTTATTTTTAGCTTTACATGTATTGAATGTATTGATATACAATCCAATAGGCTCGGCAATCCCTATAGCATAAGCCACTTGTACCATCACTTCATCGCAAGCACCAGCAGCCACGAGGTTTTTGGCAATATGCCGCATGGCATACGTTCCCGAACGATCCACCTTCGAAGGATCCTTACCCGAGAAGGCACCACCTCCATGTGCGCTTTTCCCGCCATAGGTATCCACAATAATCTTCCTCCCAGTGAGTCCTGTATCTCCATGAGGACCTCCGATAATAAATTTTCCTGTAGGATTGACATAGAGCTTATAGCCGTTTTTGAATAACTGATCCACCCGAGCGGGAATTGTTTCCCTTACCCTTGGAATCAGGATATTACGTACATCTTCGATGATTTTCTTCTGCATGCAATTTTCGGCTTCTCTTTTTGCATTGGGGCTCGAATTCTCAGGAATGATAAATTCGTCGTGTTGGGTTGAAAGAACGATAGTGTCGATTCGAACGGGTTGCCCTTCGTCATTGTATTCGATAGTTACCTGCGACTTAGCATCGGGGCGAAGGTAGGGCATTTCTTTACCTTCCCTTCGAATTGCTGCCAGTTGCTGTACAAGAATATGCGCCAGTTCAATTGGCATGGGCATATAATTGTCCATTTCCTTGCAAGCATAGCCAAACATCATTCCTTGGTCGCCAGCACCCTGCTCAAGTGGGTTTGATTTGGCTACTCCCTGAAAAATATCAGGTGATTGCTCATGAATTGCACTAATCACTCCGCAAGAGTCGGAATCAAAACGGTACTCGGCTTTGGTATATCCCAAACGGCGAATAGTTTGCCGTGCTATCTCCTGGACATCCACATAACCCGAGGTTTTTACTTCGCCTCCCACCACTACCAAACCGGTAGTTACAAAGGTTTCGACGGCAACTTTCGAATCGGGATCCCAACGTAAAAATTCATCGAGCAATGCATCCGAAATTTGATCGGCTACCTTATCGGGATGGCCTTCTGACACTGATTCTGAAGTAAATAAATATCCCATTATGTCTTTAATTTATTGGTTGAACATGTAAATGGGGAAATTGATTGAGAAGGAAAAAAATATTGTTTTAGCATTTTTTTCTGTGGTTGCAATCAATCAAATCTCTCCACTTGCTTTTAATAAATGAACTGCAAAAATAGAATAAATCTTTCGACAAAAAATATCCCAACCAAAGATTTTACTCTTTCTAAACATAAAATATTGATATATGGGGAAATATCCTATTCATCGAAAAAACACAAATTCAAAAGTTGTTGACTTGTGCTGTAACCCTGAAAAGAAAAGGGTGAATTTAAAATCATCTAACTAATGGATGAGAATTACTTTTGGGTAATTTCATGAAATATTTCTTCGAGACTCTTTTCGCTCTGTTGCAATGATAACACCGTAAAATGATGATCGACGGCAAACTTGAACAGTGCAGGCCGAATATCCGTATTGGGTTTCGCCTTTATTTCAAACACATTGTTTTCTTTTGCCTTCACCGCAATTACTCCATTGATTTGACGAATGAGGTGAATTTCGACTTTTCGGTCGAATCCGGCAAGGATCGTTTCACTGCTCGATACAAGATTCGACAGATTAGCCGTAAGATCATCGGCTACAATTTTGCCTTTGTTGATAATGATGACCCTCTGGCATAATGCTTCCACCTCCTGCATGATGTGTGTGGAAAAGATGATGGTTTTATTGGCGCTTGCCTTTTTAATGACTTCCCTGATTTCGATAATTTGATTAGGATCGAGGCCTGAAGTAGGTTCATCCAGGATTAAGACTTCAGGGTCGGGAATCAAAGCTTGTGCCAGTCCAACTCTCTGCCGGAAACCTTTCGACAATTTTCCAATAGTCTTCGAAATTTCGGGTTCGAGCCCTGTTAAATCAATAATTTCCTCAATGCGTTTCTTTGGTAAAGAGACTTTATACAAGCCGGCAATAAATTCAAGATATTCACGAATATACATATCGGGGTACAAAGGATTGTTTTCGGGCAGATAACCAAGCATCTTTCGCACTGCAACCGGATTTTCCATAGTATTTATTCCATTGACCAAAACTCGACCTTCGGTAGGAGGAATAAAACAGGTAATGATTCGCATCAACGTAGTTTTTCCGGCCCCATTAGGACCAAGCAGGCCAGTAATCTGACCCTTTTCTACCTGAAAAGAAACATCATCAAGGACTCTTTGCGAGCCATAAATCTTTGTAACCCGATCTACCTTTACTGACATAATTTGCCAATTTCTAACAATACGAAAGCAAAATTAAGTGAAACGTTTCAGATGGAATAGGATCAAATCTTTATCAAACTGTCTATCGCCATGTAAAAACCAACAAAGGCGAAACTTCTTTCAGCATTTAACCATATTAAGGATAACTGTTCCACGAGGTGTGGAATACATCCTTCAGGTTCGGCTCCAAAATTCAAATCCATACATTTTACGGCAGAAAAATACCCGTCGAGTAATCTCAAGCGAATAGCCCAGCTTGAATACTTGAATAAATGATTGATCCTTTATTCGTTAAAAACAGATAAGCCCTCGGCAATTATTATTCAAAACTTTGTTTGCTTCTGAACAATAATGAAATACAACTTGTTAAAAATCAATGGATAACGGATCTTCCCAATCGACTTGATTTCATATAAGTGGAATTTGTGAAACTGAAGGGACAAAAATCATCCTCACAACGAATAAGGCATGTTCCTAGTATAAATAATAAGGAAATTAAATACGCCAGGGGCCAATTCCCTTACACTGCTTATCCGTCCACATTGTCTATAGGAAGTTACTTGATAGAGTGCTAAACATTTTATTCTATTTATTATAACTTTGCACATCACTTACAGTGTATTAACAAAACAAATTAATAGGCGGATTACCAGACCTGCAACAATATTTATAAAAAAATTTGAGAGTATAGGTTTGTTTAATAA
>Ga0116147_1002906_pt1 | contig 16693 bp, 18 predicted proteins | sample AD_JPNHG3_MetaG_FD_89749 | JGI IMG/M metagenome (GOLD analysis project Ga0116147, IMG submission 89749) | Active sludge microbial communities of municipal wastewater-treating anaerobic digesters from Japan - AD_JPNHG3_MetaG | ecosystem: Engineered > Bioreactor > Anaerobic > Digestate | place...
AATTGATAATATAAAAAAGTCCTGACATTTAAAGGCAATATAACCAATTGCTGCAAAAAGCACAATGCTTGTCCCCGAAGATAAGCCATTCATCCCATCTATAATATTTATGGCATTGGTAACGCCAGCTATAGCAATACAGGCAAATATGGCACCAATGATTTTAGACCGGACAAGAAAATCCAAGATGGGAATTCCAGTTCTCTCTATTAACGACCCCAGAAGCATGATAGCAAGCAGGGCAGACAGAAACGATATATTTAATCTGCATATTGGTCCCACCTTCTTTTTTATGTCTTCATAAAACCCAGTCAGCACAATCGGTAATGACGAAATGAATAAATATATATAGTTAAGGTTATTAAATCTCAGGCTCAAAACAGCAAGGCCTAAGACAAATGCAATAAAAATCCCTATTCCTCCCACCCTGGCCACAGATTTATGGTGGATCTTTTGAATTCCTATTATTTGATCCAAAAGTGTCCGACTTCTTCTTGATAGAATAATAAGGCAAAAACACAATGTGCCCGAAATGAAAAATACAATTATTGCAAGCTTAGTCAACATTTATCGCGAATTTATCCGCCCGAAATATTATTCATACAAGGTTTGTATAATAACAGGATTGTATATCTGATTTGTATATCTTGCCTCTTATTTCCTGATTCTCTTCAGGAGGTTACCAATCTTGTTTCGGTAAATTAAAATAATAAAAAAGAGCCATTCTTGATGTTACCTATAACTGTGTCATTTAAAAATTAATTATAGTGTGTTATCAATCTATTAATCTAAATAATGTTTCAAAATTTCTTATCCCAATAGATCTTGATAAGTGAGCAGTGTAATATGACCTGGCATTTGTGGCCATGGTTTTTCTCTCTGTTTCATCTAGGCCCATAAATATTTTTATAGTTTTTTTTATATCTTCAATGTTTTCTGGTTCACCTACTATGCCACATCCCGCATCATTGATTAGTCGGGCTGCGTCACCGTTTTGCATCATTAATATCGGCTTGCCAATCGCCATGTAAGTTTGAGTCTTAGATGGTATCGTATTGGTAAGACCTGAATCTTTTTTAAGGTGCACAATTAGTGCATCTGCTTTAACAAGATATTTCCAAATCTCACTAACTGGCTTTCTATCGATAAAAAAAACATTGTTTGCATTTATCTTTTGAGCATATTCGATTAGTGACTGCCTTTCTACTCCGTCACCGATTATGACCAGTTTTATTGGATATGACTCAAGACGCTTGAAGGCATCTATCACTGATGAGAGGCCTTGCGCTTTCCCGATATTACCCGCAAAAACGAAATTTAATTCTTGATCAGATTTTTTTTCGAAAATAGCTTTATCTTCACCGGGAAGATCGTCTATTTCCTTTGCATTTAAAAATACTTCTTCGTCCAGACACCAATTATAAATTACAGAAATCTTTTCAGGTTTTATCCCTCTTCGGACCAACCTTTCCTTAAATCCGTTTGATATGACGACGATGGCATTGGCTAAGTTGTAATTAAAAGTGCAAATCCGTTCCAATGCCTTGCACAATAGGTTATTTTTTAACATCCCCGTTGCATATAGTGCCTCGGGCCATATATCTTGTACATCTATTACAATTCGCTTTCTGAAAATATACTTGAAGACGAAGATGGGCAGAATATAGCTCAACGGATCCTGATAGGCTATTATGACATCACAATCTCTGAACTCCTTAATTCCAAAAATAGCAGCTGATATAGAATAGGTTATATAATTGATGGCTCTTTTTATTTTTGATTTATCATGACTGGGGTATAAAAAAACTCTTAATACACTTACTCCGTCAAGATTCTCTCTTCTTTTCAACACCAACTTATAGCCTGGATACAGCTTGCCATATGGATAATTAGGAAATCCGCTTAAGACTTTAACAGCATGCCCCCTATTCTGGAGTTCTTTAGCCAGGGACAATCCCCTTGGATTAGGTTCGGGCTGGAACCATTGCGTTAGATAGCCAATTTTCATGTTTTCATTCCTATTGCCAGCTTTTTATTGACCGCCCTTCTAAATAGGTTTATATATTTTTCGCATCCAGTCTGCGGTAAGCTTCATCCCCTCTTCTAAAGTGTACCTATTTTTATGGTCCAGGTCTTTTATTGCTTTGCTTACATCTATCCTTTTTACCCTCGTCGTCATCGCTTCTGACTCGCTGTATTGAATCAGAGATCTATCTCCATCAGTCACTTTTATTGCGATTTCTGCAAGCTCTTCGATTGAATGATATTCCGAACCACCTATGTTATAGGTCTCATCCGGTTTAAATCTATCAACGATGTTAGCTAATGTTCTGATCGTATCAGCTACGTAAGTTGAGGTCCTATAATGGCTACGGTAGACAGTAAAGGGCAGTTTCATTAAAGAACAATATAGAAAACGGCAGTTTACAGACCGATATGGGCTATAATATTCTCCAGGCCCATATGTATTAAAGAGCCTTACTACGACGCTTTCTGTTCGGTACTGCTTAGCCGAGTTCCTTATTTGCATTTCATTTACCCACTTGGTCATGGCATAATCATTCATTTGATGTACCGGATATTCATCCATAACGGACTCGACCATAATGTTAGGCCAATCTCCATATACTTCAGAAGAAGAAAAATGTATTAAACGAAACCCCAAGGCTTCTTGCAACCGGATTATGTTCTTGGTACCAATAACATTCGATCGCCACAAATTCTCATAAAAATCTTCACCGTTCCATCGGCCGAATTCGGCTGCAGTATGGTAAACATAGTCAAAAGGCCCCATTACATCAAAAAGCCGTTTTAATTGACGGTATTCGCCAACATCACATCTTACATAGTGCGGATTCTTAATATCGGTTTTAACGCTGAATCCTACCTCATCTGGTTGATGATATAAGTCACAAGATAATACTTGGTGCCCACGAGCAATCAGTTCCTTAGTTAACGAAGTTCCAATCGTTCCTAAGCCACCAGTCACTAAAATCTTCACGGTGTAACCTCCTTATTTATTTTTCCCCATCTATTAAGCGTAGTGACCCAATAAAAGCAAGACACTTTTTCTCTTAATAATAGATAGGGTTCTTTCCGAAAGAATAATCCATATCGTTTGACTTAAAAGCTGCGGTGCCGAGTTGAGCCATATTTGAGCTCCTTTTGATGTAGCTTCCTGTATTTGAGCACGCTGCTGAGCAAAGCCTTTCGGGCTTAAATAGTCCAGAGCCGAGGAGACATAGAGACAATTATAGTCCTCCTATCTCCTGACACCGAGCCTCGCCTCAGCTTCCTCAAAGGAGCCGAACTCATTTAACAATAGCAGCTCTTCAACATGGTCTAGTAGTCAAGACCAAATATAGCCAGCTTTTTAGGTGTGTTTGCTTAAACATGCCGCTCCCACTGGTAGCTGATAATAAGCCTCGAAGCGCATATCATATACCCCCAGGCTCTGATGTAACCTCTCTTCATTATGTTTACGGATAAACTCCCCCATATTGGCTCTACACTCAGCTACCGTCTCATAGCATTTGGTATATAATTCTTCATACTTTAATGTCCAATAGTTGTAAAATAAAGCCCATAGTTAAGATCTCTATCATTCATCGGGATGCGATAATATTTACCCAAATCTTCAGCTTTGGCCATTTCTTCCCTTGTCAACAACGTTTCATATAATTTTTCACCATGCCTCGTCCCTATTATTTTAACCTCATTGTCTGCTCCGAAAAGCTTCTTCAATGCCGAGGCAAGAGTCGCTATTGTAGCAGCCGGGGCTTTTTGCACAAAGATATCTCCAGGCCGCCCATTTTCAAAAGCATAAAGCACCAGATCTATAGCATCATCAATGGTCATCATAAACCCGGTCATATTAGGGTCTGTTATGGTTAGCGGCTTCCCCTCCTTTATCTGTGATATAAAAAGAGGTATAACTGAACCCCTCGACGCCATCACATTGCCATACCTCGTCCCAAAAAAACTCTCTTAGAAGGATCAGTAAGCCGAGCTTTAGCCACCATAACTTTTTCCATTAAGGCTTTTGACATTCCCATGGCGTTTATAGGATAAACGGCCTTATCAGTACTTAAAATAACAACTTTTTTAACCCCGGCTGAAGCGGCAGCGGTTAGCACATTATCTGCTCCAATGGCATTAGTCTTAATAGCTTCCATGGGATAGAATTCACACGAAGGTACCTGCTTCAGAGCTGCAGCATGAAAGACATAATCTACTCCTTCCATGGCAGATCGGACGGATTCAATAGAACGAACATCACCTATATAAAATTTAATGCGCGGATCTTTATAGTGAAGCCGCATATCCTCCTGCTTCTTCTCATCTCTGCTGAATATCCTTATTTCAGAAACATCAGCCTTTAGGAACCTTTTTAGCGCGGCATTCCCGAATGTTCCCGTCCCGCCTGTTATTAGAACCTTTATTCCGTCTATCATTAAAGTAGCCTTTTATATAAATTTATTGGTTTTTACTTAAGATTTTTTCATACAATGCTATATACTTGGCTGCCATATCTTTATCGTTATAATTCTTTTGGGCCAATTCTATGCAATAATGAGCATAATTGGCTTTGCCTACTTTCTTTATATCTCTTATTTTATTTAGCAGGTCTACCATGTCACCCTTTTCAATGACAAAGCCGGTCTTTTCATTTATTGCTTCTGGCGACCCCCCAGATCTAAAAGTTATTACAGGTGTTCCACAGGCTAACGCCTCAAGGTTGGTCGTTGGGAAGTTATCTTCTAATGTTGGATTCACAAAGACATCAGCCGCACTATAAAGCTCTGCTAATTCTTGCTGATTTTCAGTTCTCCCAATTTTAATAATTTTTTCTGTATGCTTAATATGGTCTTTATTTCTTCCTACTAAAACAATCGCTTCATCGTCCTTAAGAAACTTTTCCAATTCATAAAAATACTTAATCCCTTTCCTTCCATCCCATATGTTTGCAACTCCAAGAATGATAAATTTCCTTTCTAATCCATACCTTTGCCTGAAACTGTTTTCTCGTGGCTTAAAAATGTCTAGATCTATCCCATTTCTTATAACCTCGACTGGGTATTCTTTTAAGAACGATTGTTTTACCAAATCAGCCAGCCAATCAGATGGAACTACAACAGTCAAATTTTTTATTCTAGTAAAGAGTTCCTTCTTTTTTTTGAAATTATAAGGTGAATTATCGAAAAGCCAGCTCTTCGGGTATCGATTCTTCTGGGGACAGCTATAGCATACCGCTTGCCATTTATTACAATCAATATATTCAAAATGGGCACAGTGGCCCGTGAAAGCCCAGCAGTCATGAAGAGTCCATATTATTTTTTTATTTGACATTTTTATATATTCAAATAACTGGAACACGTTTATATAATAACCATGTATGTTATGAAGGTGAATAATATCTGGAGAGATTTCCTTTATTTTCTTTATAAGTCTTGCCGTTGATCTCCTTGTTCCAAATCCATGTAAATCAAATACTCTCGTAATCACCCCATTAATAAACAGATCTATGATGTTTCCTATTTTTTTTACAAATTGCTCGCTCCGGTTATATTCCCCTCTGCCGAAGGCTACGTAGCCCTTATGTCCTTTTTCAAACAACCTTTTTTGGATTGAACCGACGATCCTACCTGTGCTTCCGGACGCAAATACTGAATTAATTTGTAAGACGTTCATCAGACACTTATATCCATTCTTTTACGAGGGATGATATATAAATTCCCCTGATCGTTCATTTGTATAAAATCATAACTTCCTTACAACTCTGATAGACTCGACCATTGCTTTTTCGAATCTATATTCCTCTGAGATGGTCTAGTAGTCTAGACCAAATATAGCCTTCTTTTAAGGTGTATTTCTTTTAACATGCCCCACTCACTGGTAGCTGATAATAAGCCCCGAAGGGTGTGTCATATACTCCCAGGCTCTGATGTAACTTCTCTTCATTGTATTTATGGATAAATTCCCCAATGCTCGCTCTGCATTCAGCTACCGACTTCTGACCCCTTAATCCCTCCAGCACTATGGCCATCTTCTCCTCTGAACTCCATTTCCTTAGCTTCATCCTGACACCTCCTTATCCAGTATAAACTCTATCTCTTTGAGGTGTCCACCTCCTAAGGAGGTCAGTATACGCTTTATGTCTTGATCAACTTTTTTTTGGACTTTTTCATAACTTTCCAGCAGATTCAACTCACAATCAACCTCTTTTTGCAGCTCATCAAAATCTATATACCCATCAGCGTGATCGTACATTTCACATGCTCTAAGGGCCGCTTCATAAATCCGTTTAGCTAATCCTTCTGCAGGATGTTGTCTTCCCACCTTATCTAAAACTTTGCCTAACCCGGAAATCCCTAATCTCTTTATCCTGAAAGGATTGGTGTATCTCTTATAAAATGATTTTGCTCTCTGCCCATAGGCATCTTCAAAACAATGGCTAAGCCCGGGCATTGGCCATTGATATAGAGATTTAATCCGTGTCTTTAGGGAAGCTATCTCCTTTGAAATCTTTTCCTCTGTCGGCATCGCCTGTCCAGGGCATTCGTCATCCTATCAGGCAGATAGAGTTCTTCAACTGATCCCCCGTCTACAACAGGCATCATAGCCAGAGCCCTGGCATCCAACTTATCGCTCTTACTGTGTCTGGAATAATACTTCCTTAAAGCATGGGATTTCTGGGCCTTTACTCTCATTATTTCATCCCCATGCCTCCTGGCATATACTGCCAACGGAAACCATGACATCGACGTTGGTTCACATATAAACCTTAACTTCGTGCCCCGTCCACCCTGTTTGAGTACTTTCTCTCTCAGCTGATCAAATCCTTCTTTTGTCCCGGGAAAGCTGACCGATGAGCAAATCTTTGTCCCCTCACTATTGACGACCTCAGCATGATGCTTGGCCATCACCCCAAGATCTACGCCTATGTTCAATACTTCCATAGCACACCTCCTCTTTTTTTAGGCAGATTTTGAGTGATGCTTTTCTGCACCAGGCGCCATACTTACCCTTCATGAGAGACCCCCGGTTTCCGGGACCCTCAATTTCCTTAATAGGCACTTTCCTCGTGCAGTTTGGGCCAACATTCTGGACAGAGAGACAGTCATTCCGACTTCTCACTTTTTGTTGGTAGATACACTCCAAACCGCCTGAGAAGATTCTATGGCCTTTTTACCAAATATCAACTTTTCCCTTCTCCTTCTAATGCTCTATTTCCTCTTTGAGATAACATATAAATTTTGGGGGATCATTTCACAAACCTCAAGGTTGTTATATTTCGTATGTTTAACATGAACCTTTCTAAATAGCCTTCTTTAAAATTTAGGGTGATTTGGGAAAAAATTGGCAAGTTAGCCGAATCCCTTCATGTAAGCCAACAAGTGGTCTATAGGCAAGATGTCGTCTTAAACTTTCAATGGAAGCTAGAGAGCGCCTCACATCACCCTTCCTGAAGGAATCATATATTGGTTTGATTGATTTAATCTGGTCAATTTTTTGGTTGCTTCCATTCGATTTATGAATATCAATTAGCATAGCTTTTATAAGTTTAAATAGATCATTTATGCTAGTTTGTTTCCCGGTTCCAACGTTATAAACTTTCCCGAATGCCTCTATATTATCGGTCCTCAGTGCAAGCAAATTGGCTTCAACAACATTATCAACATAGCAAAAATCTCTCGTCGTTTCTCCATCGCCATAAATGACAGGCGATTGCCCGTTTAATAAAGCTTTGATGAATTGTGGAATTACTGCTGCATATGGACTATCTGGATCCTGGTTCTTGCCAAACACGTTAAAATAACGGAATCCAATTACTTTCATCCCATAGACTCTAGCAAAGTTATTTGCATAGAGTTCATTGGTTAGTTTCGTAACTGCATATGGAGAAAGAGGATTGCCTATTTTATCTTCAACACGCGGCAAGTCAGCAGAGTCACCATAAACGGACGATGATGAGGCATAAATAAATCTTTCGACATTATTCTCCCTTGAGGCATCGAGAACGTTAATAAATCCATCTACATTGCATTGGTGTGTAAGTAAGGGGTTTTCGATAGAACGTGGAACCGAACCAAGCGCGGCTTCATGTAAGACGATATCAAGGCCACGAGTTGCTTTCAGACAAGTTTCATAATCCCTTATGTCTCCTTCGATAAGGCTGAAATTCTCCTTATTAAGAAGATCTTTGATATTTTCTCTTTTCCCCGTTATGAAATTATCAAGGCAAATAACCTCATAGTTTTCTTTGACCAATCTTTCGCATATATTTGAGCCGATAAATCCCGCACCACCCGTAATAAGAACTTTCACCCCAAAATCTCCTTTCTTTATTATTTCATTATTTACAGCAGCCGATTAATTTGCCTTTAAATCTACCATGCAATTGCACTCGTGTCCACCTCCTCAGGTGGTCAGTATACTATCATGACAGACTTCGCATTTTTTGTTGGAACGCTTTCTCTAAACCATCCGAGAAGATCATATAGCTTTTTTAACAAATCTCAACTTTTCCATTCTCTTTCTATCGCCCTATTCCTTCTCTGAGTTAATATATTATTTTGAGGGGAGCATTTCATGGTTCGAATTATATGGGGCACCCGTATTCGATGTAATAGTTCTATTAAACCTAAAAGAATCATTACTGTCATTAACTGCCTTATTATAACGTCTGGAGAGGCTATGATTTGATGAAAAGTAGGTATACCTAATAGGTAGATGCCAAGTGTTCTAATCAACAATCTCCCTGATAAAAGGAACTTGTTGATTATCCATAGAAACGCAACTACGACTATAATAAATAATAAAGCACCAAATATGCCCAGCTGCCATAATGCTATGTGAAGTGGTGCTACTCCAACATTTTGATAATCTGAGAATGGCATGATAGAGCTCAAAACTAAACGGCTGGGATGGCCATAAATTGTACCGTCAGCACTCCCTGATACCGGTCGCTCAGGCCAAATTGCCCTCGGTATAAAAATTAATACTGATCCATAAAACGGCCTAAATCCGGCGCTGGCTAAGCCGCCTGAATTTTTTATCAACAAAACACCTGTTGAAAAAATATCAAACTTATTAAAAAGCATCCTGCTAAAAGTAAGGTTATTTGCATTAATTGAATAATAATTGATCGACGTTAACAAGTCGATGTTGCCCATCCCCCTTGTTTCTTGAATTGCATATGAGATGGGAAGAATAATATATATACATATAACTATTAGTATCATTGCCAATACAAGACTCCTTTTAGTTAATTCTGCCTTTTTGATATACCGAAAAGCAAAAATTATAATTGGCGCTATAAGCCAAACCCTTGATCCTGACATAATTCTCACAATTGATTCAAAAACTATTATCAAATATATGAAGTTTAAGAGCCGCTTGCGATTTTGAAGCAAAATGTAGAATAAAACTATAGCTGAAAACAATAATTGACCCAGGAAATTTATTATATTATCTATTTTCGTCTCATCATATAAGGACGCGGCGTTTACATCTAAGTAATGAAATCCTACACTATTTATTCTGTATATGATCGTTCCAGCATATATGATAATTATTAAATAAATAATGCCTGCTTTTATTATTTGATTCGAATGAATCTTTGCTAATTGCGAGCTACGTCCGATCGCCCTAATCCTCAAAAATATGCCCAAGACTGCAAACAGCCCTATTGATTCTATGAGATATGAAATTATAAAATCATTCTGTCCGACATAATAAATTGGGGCCGCTATTTCTTCGAACGGATATACCAACGCTATAAATCCAGGAAGAAAATACCAGATGGCTACAACTGCCGTCAGAGAAATGGCAAGTACTTGGCTAATTTGTTTGTCTTTAAGAATCTTAAAACAAAGGTAGACTTCTACAACTAGTATAATTAAAAGTAGCATTTTCAAGATAGGCTTAATGTCCTTTCAGGTTCTAAAATGCAGACTGATTCCCTTATAGGGAGCAAATTAAGTTCCTTTTTGATGTTTATGCACTTTATCGTATTATTCCCATATGCGTATAACAAAAGCCCCATAAAGTTTATGGCTATTCCGCTAATAATTGAGATAGCCTCAATTGATCTTATTTTCGGATAATTTATTATTCGGTACTTTTTCTTTATCTTGCTATTGTTTTATAGGATTTCACATAAACCTTCTAATATTTCAAAGTTTGGGAGAATTTTCCGCCAAAATACTATTCATCATCCGATCTTGCCTTTGATTCTTATCTTTATTCTTTTATCCTTGTGGATTAAGCTAGAATCTGCCTCTAAGCTAAGCGCCTCTGGTCATTGTCAAAACAATGCCATCTTTCTCTTAGGCTTTTTTATCGCTCGCAGCTGAAGTTTAAACCTGAGAGTGTTGCAAATCTTCAAAGCAAAGATATAAAGATTGAATAGATTTACAACAACCTAAAAATATATTAATCCATCCTTCACCATGTATGGGTGACGTCAGCCAGTCTGGGTGATAGCACTCCATCGATTGTTACTTCGGGGCGCTGCTCGCGATCTATGCCATGCTCTCTGGCAATCTCAATAACTGTCTATCCGCCTCTGATCGCCTCTACTATTACTTTGGCCTCGATAAGAATTTAATGCTGACATCTAATGTCGTGCATCGTACAATGTATCCTTCGTCCAAACGATTGGCACAAATGCACCACAACCGCTATGTTCATATATTGGGGAAATCTCAAATTTAAGAAAACACCCAGTCCTCCTTGGCCGCTTGACATTATACTCCGAGTTTGTAATTGTAATGGTGTGTCTCTTCTTCAAGAGTGATGGTTCTACCATATTTGGTTTGGACGAGCAGGCAAAATCATATAGCCATTATAAACTATTATAAAAAAGTCTTTTCCATTCTTCTGCCATATTAATGGATAGGCTCGAACCAACGAGTCTTTCTTTTATTAAATTTATTCCGTGCCACAAAAGAAGAGGCTCTTTCCAAAAACACAATATTGGGTTGAACAAACTGTATTGATTATTACTTCTCCAAATTGCTAAAAGCGCATCTCTTGCCTTTTGCCTTTCAAAGTAACCATTTTGTAACAGATGTTTTTCTATCCAATTCATAAAAAATCTATATTGGTCCTCGTCCTGTTCTACAGGGTCTGAAATGCCATCTCTCGATAGAAGAAAACTGACCACCGCAGCATAAGCGCTGACAGCACATTTTTTTTCTCTGGCTGTAATCGAGCCGTCATGTTTTCTAAGTTTTATTAATGGCTCTTCAATGCAACCAATCTTTCCAATAGTGCTCAACCTCAACCAAAGGTCTAAGTCTTCCGCATAGGTTATTCTTGGCCTGTAGCCACCAAGCCGTCGCACTACCGAAGTTAAATAAAAGGCACTGGAATGCGGAAAAGGCGATTTGCCTTTGACCAACCAATTTATAATATTCCTTGATTCTGAAGGATATTTATAGTCTTTGATTTTTTTGCCACTTTTGTCAATAGTAATGCAACCGGATCCAATAAGAACATAATTTTGCTTATCTTTAACATAATTTAATTGTTTCTCCAAACGTTTAGCAAAAGCGATGTCATCGGCATCCAGCCTGGCAATCCATTCTCCCTTGGCAATTTTTATTCCTTTATTAAGGGAATCAGCCAAGCCTGAATTGTCTTTCTCTACGATAATAATCCGACCATCGCTCTGTGCATACCGCTTTATAATATTTAAAGTATTGTCTGTAGAACCATCGTCTATCAATATAAATTCAAAATCCTTAAATGTCTGATATAAGACACTATCAATAGCTTCCCCAAGGTAATCAGCAGCATTATAGCAGCTCATAAGCACAGTGATCTTAGGCGAACCTATCATTTTTAAAAACCTAATTCGCCAGATTTATATAAGAAGCCATCTCTCAGGAATCAATCCTTTAAATCCCCAAGAGGTGATTCCTCTTATTACTATATTTGGTGCTATAACCATAGTATCAGCTCTTTCTCCTAGCCATGCACCCCACCAACTAAATGTCGAGTTTGCAATAATAAAATGCTTGCACTGGGTCATTAGCCACAAATCAGCATATGCATTTTCATCGCCTTTATTATGTGATATAACAGTTATCCTTGCTTTGGGTATGGTTATCATAGCTTTAGCTATTTCAGGGTGATCTGAAAACAGAAAATAATGAGGCGAATAAATCCTACTTTCTATTAGATCTATAGCCCGTTTGTAATAACTTGCGGAAATGTTATGCTGGCCTGCAACACCCGGAGGATCAAAAAAACGGAAATGAACGGCTATGGCCATACAATTGTTTATACGGGCTGCCATTTCTTTATTAGTTGCATCTATCGGTGGAATAACTCTCAAATCATCGCGGATCGTATCCTTTACATCCTCGAAGTAACTCTCACTCTGCCAATAACCATCAAGATACACAGTCTTCCCACAAGTTTTTAACTTTAATATGCGAGGATCGAAATCTGTTCCTCGCTGCTTTATATATGTGCGTTTATCAAAGGGCTTAAAATGATTTGCCCATTTTTTCAGAAAACGCCGTAAACGAGAAAATGGCCACAGACGCTCTGATAAAGTAGCTTCACGGCAAGGAATGCTAAAGTGGTGAAGTTGGCACTTGCGACGATAGACATAGTCATACGCAAATCCGCTTACACTATCGATGACAAGTTCCGCATCGTTTACGATTGCAAGACGGCGAGCGGCCGCATAACAGAAGAGTTGATTGCCTATCCCCCCCAAAATTCGCACAACAATTTTGCTCATTGCTTAATTATAATTCTTGTATCCTTCACTGCTGTCCAAGATAAATTGAATTCATAGTTTATTCTCCATTTTCATAGGGTAGTCGGAAAAAGTTTCTCCATTTTTTAAACTAGATTACCCTTTTGGTAATCAAATGCTGTTACTCTGAGGTGATCCATATTGTTTAGACAGAAAAAAAGATGCACTTTTGACCTGCCTGTTTCGACTTATCTCAACCATTCATGACGCTGCTTTCGCCCGATGCGAGGCTTTAAAACCTGCAAAAAAGATCTCAGACAGTGTCCGACAGCCTAAGCTCTGATGCAGTCTCTCTTTATTGTAGAAGTGAAAATAAACACTTAGACTCTGTCTGGCGCTTCTCTGACCATATGATATTAATATAGAATAGGGCAAAGCTTATGACCAATGAAAAACTTATTCTCTTACGGGGATAGATGGCCTGAAGCCCCTTCCGCCTGAAAAGCCTTCTGACTCGCTTGGGATTTACCTTATAGCCCTGAGCTCTTAACCAGGCTGTCATCTTCCTTACCCCATAATATTACTCATCCATCAAGCCCATGAGCTCAAGGTTATAGTCATCATCGGCTACTGAGTTGTAATAATAGGGGACTTCGAGCGATCCAATAGTTCACACCACCTGGCCACTGGCACCTTTCTATTATCCTTTTCGACCAGTCGCCCCTTCTCTTCTGGCTGAAGCTGCTGATATTTTTTTAAAGCCATTCGTTCTCTACCTTGAACTGCCCTATCTGCCGATACAACTCCGCTTCTAACTCGTCACGATCCTCATCGGTGCTCTTTCTTCTGTCTGAAAATATCCCGGGTAATACATCCAGCAGATGTTCCTTCCACTGACGTACCTGCTTAGGATGTACCCCATACTCACTCGCTATCTAGGCAACGGTCTTCTCCCCTTTGACCGCCTCCAGCGCCACCCTTGCCTTAAAGGCCGCTTCATACTGTTTCCTTTTCATACTGGACATTTTACCATACCTCCTATTAAGAGTTATGGCAGGCTAAAATCCACCTCATTACCTCGTCCGGTTTTTGGGGAGTATTTCCAGGCGCCGACTTTGATCGCTATGCAATTGCCGATAAACTTCCTTTACACCTTCTTCTAATTCGACTTTCGGCTTCCAACCTAATGCTTTTATTCTGCTTACATCTAATAATTTCCTCGGAGTACCGTCTGGCTTAGAAGCATCCCATTTAATACCCCCGCCAAATCCGATAATATCTTTTATCATGTTAGCCAGATCTTTTATTTTTATATCCTCTCCAGTTCCAATATTTATAAACTCGCCTATATCTTTAAAATCATACCTTTCCATCAGAAATAAGCAGGCTTCGGCCAAATCATCAACATGCATAAATTCGCGATAAGGAGAGCCGGTGCCCCAAAGGTTTAATATGACCTTTGAATTTTCGGTTAATATGCCCAGCCTATGTAGAACTTCTAGCATTGCCTCTCTATCCCATTCATTATCGGGCCTGTCCAATCCGAAACCTATCGGGTATCTAAGGAAATTCTCTTTGATCATTTCAAAATCGCCCTCCGCTAATAATTTCGCCAGAAGGAATTTCCTGATTAGCGCGGGCAGCACATGCGCTGTTTCAAGATTAAAGTTATCGTTAGGCCCATAAAGATTGGTCGGCATTACAGAGATAAAATTTGTTCCGTATTGTTCGTTATAATATCGGCATAGCTTTATAGCAGAAATCTTGGCTATAGCATACGGCTCATTAGTTGGCTCGAGAGGCCCGGTTAATAAATATTCTTCTTTCATAGGCTGAGGACAGTTTTTTGGATAAATACAGGATGAGCCAAGATTAAGAAGCTTTTTCACTCCGTATTTATATGATGCATGAATCACATTCAGGGCAATCGCCATGTTATCGTAAATAAACTCTGCCTTATACGTATTGTTAGCAAGTATGCCACCAACCTTGGCTGCAGCTAAAAAAACATAATCTGGCCTTTCATTTTTAAAGAATTCCTCGACATCCACTTGACGTCTTAGATCAAGTTCCTCGATGGTCCTGACAACTATATGTTCATAGCCTTCTTCCTTAAGCTTACGCAAAATTGCTGAGCCTACCAATCCGGTGTGACCGGCTACGTAGATCTTATCTTTTTTATTCATCTTCTTTCCCTAATCTTTTCATAGAAAGAAAATTCATGATTTGTCCAGCTATATCTTCCATTCTTAACAATATTGAAGCCTTCTCCCTTGCCGGATAACCCATTCTGCTGCAAATCATAATCGACCATTATCTTAATTAAATCTTCAAAAGTAACGCTCGGCTCCCAGATAAGAAACTCCTTCGCTTTAGATATATCAGCAAGAAGATTCTCTACTTCTGCAGGTCTAAAATATCGTGGATCAACTTCAATTATTTCGTTTCCTGGCTTGAGACAACCATTCCACTTTTTCTCGATACTCTTAACAACCCCTTTTTCGTACTTTCCTTCGCCTCGCCAATCAATTTCTATTCCAGCATAATTAAAAGCTTTTTCTGCGAATTCTCTTACGCTATGATTCTCGCCAGTGCCTATTACAAAATCATCTGGTTTATCCTGCTGCAGCATAAGCCACATGGCTTCAACATACTCTGGAGCATATCCCCAATCTCTTCTGGCGTTGAGATTACCTAAGAATAATTTTTTTTGCTTTCCAGAAAGTATGTTGGCCAGACCACGGGTAATCTTTCTAGTAACAAAAGTCTCTCCGCGGCGAGGGCTTTCATGATTAAACAGGATGCCATTACACGCAAAGAGGTCATATGCTTCTCTGTAATTAATAGTGATCCAGTAAGAATAAACCTTAGCAGCAGCATAAGGACTTCTTGGGTAAAAAGGAGTTTGCTCGTTTTGAGGCGCAGGAGAGGCGCCAAACATTTCGGAAGAAGAGGCCTGATAAAATTTTGATTTGATACCAGTTTTTTTTATGCTTTCGAGCAATCTGAGCGTCCCCAGAGCATCTATGTTTCCCGTGTATTCTGGCATTTCGAATGAAACTTTTACATGTGACTGAGCACCCAGGTTATAAATCTCCTGTGGCTTTATGGTTAATAATATCTCTGTAAACGCATTCTCATCAGCAAGATCACCATAATGAAGGAATAGACGCGCTTCTGCCTCATGAGGGTCAACATATAAGTGATCAATCCTCTGAGTATTAAAGGTCGAAGCTCTCCTTATTAGACCGTGAACTTCATATCCTTTGTTAAGGAGAAATTCAGTCAGGTAAGAGCCATCCTGCCCAGTAATTCCCGTAACTAAAGCCTTTTTCATTATGTCCTCACATCACAGCCACTTATTTCTCGCCCTTTAAAAATAAGAAATATAGTTTGTGTCCCTATTTTCCACCCATTTTCCATAAATTGCCCCAGCTACTCACTCGGCAAAGGCGCTCGTATCGACCCACTCCTTCTTCAAGATGCTCCAGAAATCCTCGGCCAGGCCACGCAGCACATACTCATAGGGCAACCAGCCGTAGCCATGGTCTCCCCAGCCTGTCCCCCAGGAGTTGAGGATAAGCAGCGCACCCTTTGTCTTCTCATGGCTGAAGTTGTTGGTAATCTCGAGCTTGTCGTCATAGCCGACGGCCATTACCGCATGCCCGCCCTCCATCCGCTCGCGTGGAGATGGAAACGGAATGAAACCGGTCTCCTCAGCCTGCTCAATCGAGTTATAAACCGAAAAACCAAAGATAAACGGCATGCCCTTGGCCAGGTAAGCCTTCAGGCTGTGGAGAACATCCGCCGGTTTTGAGCCGGCCGGGTCGTGGCGAAAATATTTTATCGCCTGGTAGTTCTGGGCAAAAGCATAACAGAAAGCGGACGGCTCGCGGTCAAACGACTCTTCCTTATCGGTATACGGCCAGTAGGATTCCGGTGGCACGCCAAAAAGAACCATCGCTCCCATGGTGG
>Ga0116147_1002909_pt1 | contig 16678 bp, 11 predicted proteins | sample AD_JPNHG3_MetaG_FD_89749 | JGI IMG/M metagenome (GOLD analysis project Ga0116147, IMG submission 89749) | Active sludge microbial communities of municipal wastewater-treating anaerobic digesters from Japan - AD_JPNHG3_MetaG | ecosystem: Engineered > Bioreactor > Anaerobic > Digestate | place...
AATGATATAAAATATCATATAAAAATTGGGCCCCCCTTAAGTAAAGATGAAAGTACAAATATTTTTATTTATGAATTTTAAAAAAATAAAAAAAATTTACTTTTACCACTTGACATTTTTTTTTTTTGTAGTATAATATATATAGGCAGGATAAAGGAATTTTAAAATAATGGTTGATAAAATATAAGAAAAATGTAAAAATAAAAAGGAGGAATATTTATGAAGGCAACATTAATGCAATTTAAAAATTGTTTAGGTATAAAAAATATTGAATTACATCCTGGGAAAATTGTAATAATAGAAGGTAAAGAAGGAATAGGAAAAACATCAATACTTGAAGCAATACAAAAGACTTTTACAAATAAATCAGAAAGACCAGTTTTTGTACACACAGAAGGAAATAAAGCAGAGTCTTATATTGTGTTGGATGATGGTACAGAAATTCATAAAATATTCAATAAAGAAGGCAAGCCAACTACAACAGTTAAGTTAAATGGCATGAGACCCGCTGGTGCAGAAACTTTCTTGAAGTCACTTATTTCGGAAAATCAACTTAATCCTATATCATTAATTCAAATGAATGACAAAGAATTAAATGAATATATTTTAAAATTGATACCAGTTAAAATTTCACAAGAAGATATAAAAGAATGGTTTGGATATGAAATGCCTAATATTGATACAAATAAACATGGATTGCAAGTATGCAAAGAAATAGAAAAGAATATATATGACAATAGAACCGAAATAAATAGAGAAATAAAAATACTTGAAAGTGAAGTTAATACATTAAAAGAAAAAATACCAGACAATTATAATCCTGAAAAATGGAGAAATTTACATATTTCAGAAATATATGAAAAAGTAAGGAAGGCTCATGATGTAAATAACAATAGAGAAAAGGCTCAGAATTATATAGAAACTTCAGAACAAAAGAAACAAACGCTTATAGCAAAATGTAATAGTGAAGTAGAAATTTTTGAGGAAAAAATAAAACAAATCCAAAAACAAATTGAAGAAACAAAAAATAAATATAATGAACAAATTAAGGAAATTGAAGAAAATAAAATTAAAGCAGAAGAATGGCTGAAAAATAATCCCCCAATAAACATTATACCTCTTGAAAATGAAATGCAAGAAGCAGAAAAAATGAAGCAACTTGTTGGACTTGCAGATTCATTAAAAGAGAAAAAAGAAGTTTTAAAACAAAAAAAAGATGAATCGGAAAAATTAACGGAAAAACTTGAATTTGTTCGGAATCTTCCAACAAATCTTCTAAAAAATGTAGAAATGCCATTAGAAGGACTTACGATTGATGAGGTAGGAAATATTCTTATAAACAACAGACCAATTAAAAATTTATCGAGTGGAGAGAGAATTAAAATTGCAGTAAAACTTGCAATGGCTTCCGCAGGAAAATTAAAACTAATATTAATAGATGGCTTTGAAAAATTATCACCACAAGCACAAAAAGAATTTATAGAAGAAGCACAAAAAACAGATTTTCAGTTTATATTGACAAGAGTAAGTGATGGTGAAATGAAAGTTATAAATGAATTATAGTATGATATTATTTATTATTAAAAAAAAATATTTAAAGAGAGATATGAATAAAAATGCAAGGTGATAAATATAAATATAAAACTAAAAAGTATTTTGAAAAAAAAGGGTATATGGTAGAATATTTGGAGCGTGTGCAAACTTTAAAAATCAGAAACAGGTATATATATATCAAAAAAGATATATTTGGAGCTGATTTATTAGCAATCAACAAAGATGAACTTCTATTTATACAGGTTAAATCAGGTAAAGATAATACAGGAATTCAAAAGAAAGAAGCAATAAGTGAATTAGAAAAAATAATTATGCCAAAGTGTAAACATATTAAGAAGCTATTATTCATCTGGCGTAAATTTAAAAGAAAACCCGAAATAATAGAGGTAAAATAAGGAGGTGAAAAAAATTATATTATTATTCTTTTAAAAAAAGTTTTTTAAAAAAATTTTTAAAAATTAAAGGAGAAAAAAATTATGGAATTAAATTATGAATTTACAGAAATAACAGAATTAGACAATAAAGAACAAATTGAAAAAAACAAAAATGAAGAGAAAATTGAAGAAGTTCAAAAAGCAGTTCAAATACTTACAGAAAATAATTTACAAGAAGAACAAAACAATTTTTTAGATGTGTTAGAAATAAATGAACAACAAATTGAAAAAACTTTTTTAATCTTAGACAAAATAAGAAATATGACTTTAAAGAGAATAGCAAAGAATAATATTATTAATATTGATAATAAACCATATATAATGGAAAGTGCAATAAATCTTTTTTTAGCACCTTATGGTATTTATGAGAAGAATATTGAATGTTATTTAATAAATTCTAAAAATGAAAAAATCAATATAAAAACAGAAAATGCTTTTAAAGAGAAAATAAAAGGAATTTATATAACAGGAATTATAGGTTCAAAATTATTAAAAATAGAAACTTATATAGAAGGAGGAATTTATATAACCGACAAGGATGCCATATTTCATAATATAGATGATATAATATTCTGGATAAAAAAAGCAAGAGCAAATTGGCGAGGACGCAGTATAAAAAAATTATTAGCGTTAGATAATATAGGCTGGGATGATTTAGCAAGTGTGGGTATTAAAAAAGAAGATGTTAAAGTAGTTGAATATAAGAAAAAGAAAAATATTCAACAAGATGGCAATCAAGATGTTAATAATGTAAATAATGATTTGAATAATAATATACAGGAAATAAAAGAAAAACTTAAAAAAATGTTAAGAGAATTATATAATAATGATATAAATAAAATCAATCAAACTTTAATTAATTTAACAACATATAAAGATGAAAATGGCACAGAAATAAAAGGTGATTATAATATTAATAACTATTCAGAAAAAAAATTAAGATATGTTTATAGTCAAATTAAAAAATTTTATGAAAATAAGAGAGGTGAGTTAAATGATAAATAATATAAATGAAGAAATCAATAAAATAATAAAAGAATATAAAAGTAAAAAGATTAGAATTACTCCTGTTAATAGTTGGCGGGCGTCTGAATTAGGGCACGAATGTTTATTTTATTTGTTTTTAAATAGAACACATTGGGATAAAAAACAACAAATTGATATAGAAAAACAATTAATTTTAGAAGAAGGTATAATACAAGAAAAAAAAGTTATTGATGATTTAAAAGAGTGTGGCTTTAATATATTAGAACAACAACGAAGTTTTTATGAAAAAAAATATAATATCACAGGACATATAGATTGTTTAATTCAACATAAAGACCTTATTCCTGAACCTACACTTGCAGAAATTAAAAGTTTATCAAATATTAATTTTAATAGTATTAATAGTATAGATGATTTAAAAAAAAGTAAATATTATTATATAAGAAATTATAAAACACAAATTATGCTGTATTTATTTTTAATTGAACAAGAAGAAGGGTTGATAATTTTAAAGAATAAAGTAAATGGACAATTAAAATTTATTCCTGTAAAATTAGATTATCAATATGTAGAAAATATTTTGAAAAAAGTAGAAAAATTAAATAAATATTTAGAAGAATATGAAAAAGACAAAAATATTATTGATAAAATTGAAAAATGTAATGATACTTCTATTTGTAAAGATTGTGTTTTTAATTATTTTTGCTTTAAAGATAAAAATTGGGGCAATGGGTTAATTGTTCAAGATGATATAAATATTGAAAAATTAATTGAAGAAAATAAACAATTAGAAGAATTTGTGTCTTTATATGAAGAAAATGATAGAATTATAAAAGAATATTTTAAAAATTTTGCTGAAAAAAACAACATTGAAAAAGAACAAGAAATTCTTTTAAATGATAAATTAATTAAGATAAATAAAATTGCTAAAACAATTTATAAAGTCCCGAAGGATATTCAAGAACAATATAAAAGTATTAATTATTATTATATTATTAAATATTGAGAGTGATTATATATGAAAAACAAAAAAAAGAATAATACTGAATATTTAAAAAAGAATAATAATGGTTTTTTAAAAAAGAATAATACGGCTTATTTAATATTGATAATTTATTTATTGAAAAAAATAAATAAATTATTGGACCATATAGAAAAATATTTACAAGAAATTGAATTATAAAATAATTTAATTTTTTATAGCAGGTAATTAAAAACTATGATTAAATATAACAGGAAAGTTTTATATTATTTAATTGATAAATATAAAGAAAAAGGGATACTGTTTTATTATAGAATTCAAGAATTACTAAATATGTCTGATAATAAAATATTATATAATGAAGAACAATTAAAATTTATTAGTTCTTTTTGTTTTATTGAAGTTGATGTTTTAAAATCTATTATTAATGATTTATTAAATTTAAATTTTCTATATTTAAATAATAATTTTTTAAGTTTTAAAAAAAGAGAACAAAATAATGAAATTTATTATGATTATGAAAAAGAAAAATGGTGTATATTAGATAAAAATTTTATTGAGTTTTTAAAAAATAATTATCCTAACATAGATTTAAAAAGTGAATTTATTAAAATGAATAGTTGGTTAAAGTTACATAAGTCAGTTAAAAAAAAGAATTTTAAAAAATTTATTTTTAATTGGTTAAATAAAGTTTTAGATAATTATAATTATAAAATTAAAAATAATAATTATAAATATAACAATAATAATAATAGTAATATAAAATCCGAATATAAATTATACGATAAAATATGATAATTAAAAATTTAGAAGATTTAAATAATATAAGTTATAATTCAACATCTGAAATTTTATCTTTTATAGAACAAGAAAATAAATGTAAATTATGTTTAGAAAATAATAAAATTCTTTGTAGCAATGGTTATAAATTTCAAATTATTATTGATGATTTTAATAATTATAAAATTTATTATTATAAATGTAATAAATTTTTTACAAATGAAAATAAAATATTGATTAATAAAATTTATGAACAATCAAATTTAACTGATAAAGAAAAAGAAAAAACTTTTAATAATTTTATTGTTAATAATAATAATAAAGAAATATATAATAAAATAAAATCTTTTGCTGAAAGTAATAAAATTTATAATTTTATTCTGGCAGGAAAATCTGGTATTGGTAAAACTCATCTTGCTCTTGCTTTCTTAAATTATAAAATTAATAATTTTTTATTTAATAGTTTATTTTATAATTTTTCTGATTTATTTAATATTTTAAAATATTCTTTTAATTCTAATTCTTTTTATGAAACTCTTAATTTTATTAAAAATATTAAATTATTGATTATTGATGATTTAGGCGATATTAAAATTACTGAATTTATTTTTGAATATTTTTTTAATATTATTGATTTTAGATATAGAAAAAATGAACAATTAATTACTATTATTACTACAAATTTTAATAAACCTTCTGAATTAATTAATTATTTTGGTGATAGTGGAATTAAAATTATGTCAAGATTATGTGAAATGTCCTTTTGGTTTTCTTGGGTTGATAATGATTTTAGATTAAATGATTTTAAAGCAAATGAAAAAAAATAAAAATATTGATATTGAATTATTGCGTTGTTTAATTATTAATAAATTACTCGAAAATAATATCTCATATAATACTATTGCTCAATTATTTAATAGAAAAAGTAAAAGTTATATTTATTATTATAAAGAACAATATAATTATTTTTTAAAAACAAATAAATTTAAAGAACTTTTAAATTTTATTTATAAAAATGAATAATAATTTTTATATTTTTAATAATCCTGAAATTGAAAAAGCAATTTTAAATTTAATTTTATTAGATAATACTATAATAAATTTAGTTGTTTCTGAACTTCCTTCTGAAAAATATTTTTATAATTCTACATATAGAACAATTTATAAAACAATTTTAGAATTTTATAAAGAAAATAAATCTATCGACACTTTAATATTAGCCAATTTTTTAGAAAATAAAATTAAAGATATTTTAGTAATTTTAACTGAAATTGTTACTAATTCTAATGCCAGTATTGTCTTTTTACAAAAGTATATTAATATTCTTAAAGATTTTTATTTAAAAAGAGAAATTAAAAAACTTTTACTTATAATAGATGAAAAATTAAAAGATAAAAATATAACAAGTGATTTTTTATTAAATGAAATATATAATAATTATAAAAATTTAATTAATAATGTTGAAATAAATAATGATTATTATTTAATTAATAATATTTTAGAAAATGAAATAGAGGTATTATTAAAAAAACAAAGTAATAATATAACAGGAATAAAAACAAATTTTGATAAATTAGATAATATTTTAAATGGTTTTCATAGTTCTGATTTTATTATAATAGCGTCCCGCCCTTCTATCGGCAAAACTTCTTTTGCTCTTTCTTTGTCTTTAAATATTTTAAAACAAAATTATCCCGTTTGCTTTTTTAGTCTTGAAATGACTAAATCTCAAATTATTAATAGACTTATTACTCAATTAACTAAAATAAATTTTTTTAAAATTCAAAGTGGTAATTTATCTCAAACTGAATTACAGCATATTATTTTAGCCTATGAAGAATTATCTAAATATCCTTTTTTAATTGTTGATAAATCTAATATTGACTTATTTAAAATGATTTCTATTGCCAGATTGTTAAAACAAAAATATGATATTAAAGTTATTTTTATTGATTATTTACAATTAATAAATATAAATAAAAAATATAATTTAAATTATGAAAAAATAACAGAAATAAGTAATACTTTAAAATTATTAGCCAAAGAATTAGATTTGACAATTATTGCCTTATCTCAATTAAATAGAATGGTTGAATTAAGAAAACCACCTATACCTAAACTTTCTGATTTAAGAGAGTCTGGTTCTATTGAACAAGATGCTGATGTTGTTTTATTATTATATCGTGATGAATATTATAATAAAGAAAATTCTACGCAAAAAAATATAGCCTCAATATTGATTGAAAAACATAGAAATGGTATGATTGGTCAAGTTGATTTGTTTTTTGATAAAGAATATATGAGTTTTTCTAATCTCTATGAAGATATACCTGATAACCCTTTTAACTCTTAATTTTTATTGCGTTTCATTATAAGATTGTAATAATTAAGTGCTCTTTTATATATTTCTAATTCATCTTTTGTTAATGTTTTTAAAAATCTTTCTCTATCTTTTGCTTTAATAAATGCTAATGGATGTAATAGTCTTATAGATGTTTTTAAATCTTTTATAGTTCCGCCATATTTTAGATATTCTTCTAAATAATATTTTGCTTTTTTTGGATCATTATTTTTTATTGACCTTTTATAATTTAATAATGCTTTTTGTTTTTCATTGTATTTTAAAGCAAAATCTTTAATTGTTTGTTTGTCTATTTTTTGCATAACTAATTCTCTAAAATGATAATAACAAAATTCATCTATTGATATTAAATTAAAGAAATAACTTAAAAACTCATCTTTTAATTCTCTTGTTGGTTCTTTTTTTATTTTCTTATACCAATAATCAAATTTGAAAATTTTAAAAATATAATTATATGGGTCTATAATAGGTTTTGGATTATATATATCAGGATATATTTCACCACCAAATATTAATTCAAAAGGCATTTTTAATAACGGATTTATCATACTTATAATTTGATTTGTAATATTTCTTGGTATATTTTTTATTCTCTTTTTTAAAGTATCTTCTTTGTTAATTATTTGTTGAGGTATAAATAAAAAATTTTGAAAACCAAACCAACCTAAAAAATCAGCAAACGCTCCTGGAAAAGAAATAGAAATTAATTTCCCATCGTCTTGTTTATATAATAATAATTGTAATTTAAGTATATCACTTCTATTTAATTTTTTATAATCATCAGGAAACATTAACATATTCCATAATTGAATTAAAGTAGCAAAAAATGAAATATAAAAACTATTCTTTAAAAGAGTAAATATTACTTTTTTACTAAATATAATTGCTAATCTTATATTTTTTTTAGAAAATTCTTTAATATTAAAATTCATATCTTCCTTTAACGCAAGTATAGAATTTCTTAATAATTTTATATATCTTGGAAAATTTAATTCAACCCACGACCAAAATAAAAATAAATGTTGCCTTAAATATTCACCCATTTGTGATAAGTTTAAATAATCACCCATTAATTCTCTTGCTAATTTAGCCGCTATTAAATTTTTATCATAATTTTTTTTATATAAATCATTTATTGCTTCATAATTAGAAACGCCATATTCTTTATGACCTTCTTCTATTCTCTTAATAAAATATAAATATGCTGATAATCTTAAAATATTTTCTCTCCAATTTATATATTTACTAACTTTATTTAAATATAATTGAATTAAATTAAAACTAAAAGCATCAATTAAATCAATTAAATCTTTTTCTGTTTGTTCATTAGGAAATTCAATTGCAGTAATATTACTTGAAATAACACCATTTTTAATTGCTAAATCTATTATTTTATTATTCTTATTTTTTAAATAATCATTTAAATTTATTATCGCTTCTTTAACATATTTTAATATTTTAGGTTCATAGGCTAAAACAATATCTATATCACCTGATAAATTAGTAAATACATATTTTATTATACTTTTTGGATGTAGTAATATTATTTTTTTTAAACTTTGAAAAGAAAATCTTAATATTTTATTAACAATAAAATTACTTTGTTGTGGAAATATAGAAAAAGATTTTAAAGTTTTTACTATATGAGATGGTAATATCCATTTTTCTTTTTTTCTAATTGATAAAATTTCTTTTATATCGTCTTTATATAATATTGTTTGATTTTGAAATTCAACTTCTTCTACAATTCTTTCTGATATTGTTGGTGCTTTAAATAATTTTAAAAAATCTTCAAAAGTATATTCTTCATAATCTTCTGGTATTAATTCGGAAATATCTATGCCTGTCTTGTTAGATATTTCTTTTAATACTAATTTTATATCATAGTAAGCTATTATTTTATTAAATAATATATTTGTTTCAAGTTGAGTTATTAAATCAACTAAAACTTTTTCTTCACTAAAAAAATAATTAACATAATAATCTTTTGAAGAAAAAAAACGCTTATATTGAAAACTTTTTTTTCTAATTTTAGCCCCTTTTTTATAATAATTATCATAATTTAAATAATCAAGATTATTATATTCTACTATTCTACGATGAAAATATCTGTTATCTAATAAAACTTTTTTTGGCAGAATACCTTCATTAACACATAATTTTAATAATTCTTTAAATTTTGCTTTTCTTTTTTTTATTGCTTCTAAAACTTTATTATTTGCTAATTTATTAAATCTAAATAAATCAATTTTTAAATCGTTTAAATTTTTATAATTTAAAGGAATTTCTCGCCCTATATACTGCCCGTCTTCTACATCTTTTATTAAATCTTCTAATACTATTATTCTTTGATAAAGTTCTAATTCATATTTATCTAAACCTTCTATAAAAGAATTTATTAATGTTTTACTTCTAAAAACAGCATATTGTTTTACATTTTGTAATCGCCTTAAAATATCATAAATTATTGCATCTTCTTTTTCATTTAAATAAGGAAAATGTCTTGTTGTTACTTTTAATTCTTCCCATATATTTTTTATTTTTTTGATACTTGTTAGAATTGGTATTTGTTTTAATTTTTGCCATTTTTGTTCTACTTCCTCATCTATTGATTTTATTTTTTGTTCTTTTTTTTCTCTCGTTATATAATAGTCCCATAGTTCTTTTAGATTTTTTATTCTTAATTTTTTTAAATCTTCTTTTAATTTTTTGATTTTATATTTATTATTTTCATCTAAATATTGATTTCTTTTTATATAAATATTTCTTATAGATTTTATAAAATAATTATAATCTTTATTTTGTAATAATGTCTCATAACCTATATCTATTATTATTTCTAAATCACTTTTATTTAATTCATTATAAGATAATTTATAAAAAAATTCTTTTAATTCATTTGCCTTTAACGGTGGAAATACTTCTTCAATATAATAATTTATATATTTTAATAATTTTAATAATATTGTATTTAATTCTTTTTTATTATCTGTTTGTAAAAGTATATTATTTCTTATACCTATTATATATTTATATTGGTCTATATAATTACAATTTAAATTTTTATTTATTATATTTATTTCTTCTTTTGTTAAAAATAAATATTTACTTATTTGATAAATACTTCTTATATTATTTAATATGTTTTCTAAATTATTTTTATTCTTTATTATCTTTTCAAAAAGATTATTATTAAAAAATTCTTCTATATTATCTATTAGTTCTATATAATTTTTTTGTTCTATATAATTGTAAAAATTGATTTTTAATGTATCTGTTTTAGTGTTATATTCGTCTACATATTGTAATATATTATTTTTTATTTTTAATGTTGTTAATACTTTATTTATTTGTGAATTATCTATTATTTTTTTTAATGTTAATAATTGATTTCTTTTAATTTTTTTATCTATATCTTTTAAATAATAAAAAAATTTGGGATATTGATATAAATTATTATCTATATAAAGCCATTTATTTTTTAACATAAAATTATGAAAATTTTGCTTTATTTTTTCATTTGGAAATTCGAAAACTTTTAAATGGAATTTTTTGTCTTCTGAAATAAATAAATTACTTTTTATATCAGAAAAATAATAAATAAAAAAAGGATTGCCTAATCTATATTTTGTAATATAATATAAGAAATTTTTATCAAAATGTCTTAAAAAAGGAAATTCAGAATAAAAATCATCTAAATTTGTTAATTTTAATAATTTTTTAAATGCTTCTTTTCTTTTTTTTATTGCTTGTTTTTCATAATTTTTTTCTTCTTGTTCTGAAGGTTTTTCTTTAATTGGCTCTTCTTTAATTTTACTTTCTTGTTCAGTTTTCTCTTCTTTTATTTTTTCTCCTTCTTTAATTATTGGTTCTTGTTTGATTTGTTCTTCTTTTATTGGCTCTTGTTTTATTGGTTCTTGTTTTATTGGTTCTTCCTTTGTAGGCTCTTCTTTTACTTTACTTTCTGGTTCTTTCTGTTGTTCTGCTGGCTTTTCTTTTAAATAAAAAGTTATTTCTTTTGTATATTCTTTCCCATAATCCTCTAGTAATATCATTAATAAACCTTCAATTTTATCATTTCTTTTTAATACTAATGGTCTTCTTAAATTGTTTTGTTCGTAACAATAAATCTTATAACCCTCTTTAATTAACCATTTATAATAATGTGCATCTACTGGTATTGTTTTTTCTGAATTACCAAATAAATGTGCTATATATTTTTTTGAATCCTTATCATATTCATAAGCAATTAATTTTGTTTCTATTAATTTTTCGCTTTTATATAATGATTTTATATTATCATAATTTATTGTTTTAAATGGTAATTTTTTTCTACTACGCCATTTTTCTAATTCTTTTGGGTCTCTATCTTCTAATATACATTCTGGTTTTACTAAAATATTAGGATGATTTTCTACAATCATATATTCAGCAATTTTTCTCATATTATAAGGATTTTTATTTTTTATATTTATTTCTTTTTCTGATACTTCATTTATATTTTCTATTTTCATTTCAATTTTATTTAAATCTATTTTTTCTTCTTTTATTTTTTTAAAAGACTTTTCAATAAGTTTTTCTTTTTCTTCTTTAATTGGTTCTTGTTTAGTAGGTTCTTCAATAATCTTTTCTTTTTGTTCAACAGGTTCTTGTTTAATAGTTTTTTCTTTAACAGTTTCTTTAATAAGTTCTTGTTTAATAACAGGCTCTTGTTTGATTTGCTCTTCTTTAATAAGTTCTTGTTTAATAGGTTTTTGTTTAATTGGCTCTTCTTTAACAGTTTCTTTAATAGGTTCTTGTTTGATGGGTTCTTCTTTAATAACAGGTTCTTGTTTAGCGGTTTCTTCAATAATTTTTTCTTCTTGTTTAATAGGCTCTTCTTTTATTTGTTCTTGTTTGATTGGCTCTTCTTTTATTGGCTCTTGCTTTATTTGTTCTTCTTCTTTTATTTGCTTTTCTTTGATTATATTTTCTATATTTTCTATGATTTTTTCGTAATCTTCTTTTTTAATTTTTGTTTTAAATAATTCTATTTCAATATTACTTTCTGGTTTATTTTTTATAATTTTTAATTCATTATTATCATTATTATATAATATTTTTATATCATCTTCATTATTTATTAAATCACTTATTAAATTATTTTCATCTTTATATTTTTTCTCATTTATTATATGCTGAAAAAAAACATTACCTAAATTATTAATATTATTTTCTGTAAATATAAAATTATATTTATTATTTATTTTTTGTAATATAGACTTTTTTAAATCATCTTTTATATTATTATCTAACTTTTCATCATTTTCAATAGATAAATATAAAGGATAAAATGAAGATATATCATCTATTTTATCTAATTTTTTATAAAAAATTTGTTTTAAATTTTCAATTTTTTCATTTATAACTTCTTGATTTTCTTGTTTATTTAAACTATTAGCAACATTAAAAATAATAGAAGGAATAGAAAAAGCAACTAACATAGCAGGATAATCTATACCCAAATTGGCTTGTATTAATCTATTAAATAAATTATTATCTTTTTCAGGCAAATTAAAATCTTCTGTGCCTGCTATAGCAACAATATTATTATTTATTATTTCTTCACCAATTTCTTCAATATAACCATCCCAAATATGAGTTTTTTGTATTTTATTTAATATATTTATAAAATTATTATCATAATTTGCATTTAATTTTAATCTTGTTTTTTCAAGTGCATTTTTTAAATTTGATATTATTGTTTTATCTTTAAATACTTTTTTGGCTATATTGTCTGCTAAATCAATTGTGAAATTAACACTTCCTTGTTCTGTTAAATTTTCTATATAATTATTAAAAAAATTTTTAAATAATTCTTTTAAATAATATTTTTTATCTAAATCTTGTTTTAAAATAATTTGTCCTGTATTATCAATATCAGATATATTATTAACAGAAACATTTTTAATATATTGTGCAAGTCCAAAACTATTAAATGGATAAGTAATAGCAGTTCTTGTAAAAGTTCCACCTACCGCTTTTATAACTGTGCCTATCATACTTTTTCTTAAAACTTCAGGCAATATTTTTGATATAGTCGTTTTAGTTGCTAAATATGGTGTTGCTGTTAAAGCAAAAGTCCCCATAAAAGGTATCATATCTATTGTTAACTCAACAACTCTACTTGATAAAGGTTTTTCTCTAAATAATTGTTCTTCTTGTTGTTTTAAATATTCATTGATAATTTTAAAATCTTCGTCTTTTTGTTCTAAATTTTGATAATCATTATTTTTTAATCTTCTATAAGCATTAAATAATTTAATACTTTTTAATAAAGGAAAAGGTGAGAAAGGAATATAATCCTCAGCATTTGATTTAATAAGATTAAAAGTTTCTTTTAAATTAATATCACCTTTAAAATAATAATCAAAAAATTTATTTTGTTTTTCTTTTATTTCATTTTCTATTTTATTATATTCTTCTAAAATTTGTTTTTTTTCAGGTTCTAAAATTTGTTTATTATTTTCTATTTTAATTTTTTCTTGATTTAAATTATATAAAATATCTTGTTGTTCTTTTATTATATTTTTAAGGTTATATAAAGATTGAGGTTCAGTTTTTAAAGGTTCTATATCGCTTTCAATTTGTTGTTTTGCTTCGCCTATTTCTTGAATATTAACTTTTTTGAATTCATATTTTACTGGTTTTTTAATATTTATATCTTCTTTTATATTAAATAAAAAATTTTTCAATTTATTTTCTATTTGTAATGGTGTAAAATTTGAATATTCTGGTATTTTTTGTTTAATAATATTATAAATTTTTTCTTTTTCTTTAAAACTTGGATGGTTGATAATTACTGCTAAATCATTTTTAATTTCATCATCAGAAAAATTTTTATATTCTTTAATTTTTTTAAACTCTTCTAATATCATAAACTCTCTCTTTTTATTTTATTTTATTTTATTTATTTTCTTTTAAAAATATACTTAAACCAGTCCCTTTTTCTTTTTGTTGATTTTGTTGATTTTTATTTGGTGCTTTATAATAAATATTATCTAAAATTTTTAAAACTTTTTTATCACTAAAAAAACTTATATTATCTTTTATTTCTGTTATTCTATTAAATAATTTATCTATATTTTCATTTATATTCATTTTAAATTTCTTCGCTAATGGATATAATTCAGATATAATATCTAAACTTATTTCTAATTCTTTATTATCAATATTTTTTCTTTTATACATATCATAAATTATATAATTTATTAAATTTAAAGAATTTGTTAAATCAGTATTATTTTCTATTGTATTATTTAAATTATTTAAAGGTAATTTATATTTAGTTGCTATATCATATTTATCAATAAAATCATTTAATTTATAAGTATTTAATAAATCAATATTTAATGAAATTTCATTATTCGGCAATATATTCTGTGCAATACTTTTTATTTCAACTATATTTTTTGTTTTTATTGCTGGAACTATCTTATCCATATTATTATATATATCATCTATTATTTTAAAATTTGGATAAATATTAAATAAATCTTTTTTATTTATTTTATTAAAAGAATTATTATTATAAATATCTAAAATAACTTTCATAATTTTATCTAAATTTTTATAATCTTCTTCGTCAATCATCATATTCGCTTTATTTAAAATACTACTTAATGTTGGTATTATATAATTTAATTCATTATTTAATTCTTTTATATTATCTATTTTATTATTAGAATAAAAAGATATTACAGGCTTACTAAAGTTTGAATTTAAATTATTTTTTAAATATTTTTCAAAATCTAATTTATATTCTTTTAAACCAAATCTTTCTAATATTAAATTCAAAGGTGTATCTTTATTTTTTCCTATATAATCAATCATTTTAGAAAATATATTTTGTTTTATATTATTTTTAATATTATTTAACATTGTTTTATCTGTTGATTTAAAATAAGTATTCAATATATTTTCAAATTCTTTATAGTTATCAATAGTTAAATTATTTATCTTTAAGAAATTTTGAATTTTCTGTAAAAATTGTTGAGTTAATACCATATTAAAATTTTGTTTTATTTGTTCATTTTGAAATAAATCAAATACTTCTTTTTTATTTTTAATTTCATCAGGAATAACTTTATTTAGAAAATCATTATAATCATTATAAATTAATAAATCACCAATATTTTTTTCTGTTAAATTTTTATTGAAATTATATAATAAATCTATCACAAAATTATTTTTATCTTCTTGTGAATTATATAGTTTAATTAAAGTTTTAAATTTTTCTAAATTTATATTTTCTATTTCTTTATTTAAAAAATATTTGTTTTTCATTTCATTATATTTAGCATTAAATTCTTTTGAAGATAAACTATCTAAATTTTCTAATTGATATTTATTAAAATATTTCATCTTTTCACTTTCATTAAAATCTTTTAATAATAATTCTCTATCTTTTTTTATTTCATTATTTAATAATACTTTTATTTTTTGTGAATATTCTGGTGATAATTGCTCCAAAAAAATATTTATATTTTCATCATCTAAATTTTTTAAATTTTTTATAAATTCTATTTCATTTTTTAATATCTGATTACTATTTAATATTTTTATTATTTCAAGTTGATTTAAATAATTATTATAATTGTTTAATATATTATTTATATTATTTACATTTATTGCTGTTTTATTTAAATATTCTTGAATTTTATTCTTTTCTTGTTCGTTTATATCTATATTATATGATTTTAATTTATACATTTGTTTATTATAATTTTGTTCTTTAAAATTATTATTTATATCTAAAACATCTTTAAAAAATAACATTATGTTTTCATTAGATTCGTTTTTTATATTTTCATAAATTTTAGGAAAATTCATTCTTATATTTTCTTTTATTAAATTTATTGTTTGATTTAATTTGTTTATAGTTTCATCAGTATATGAAGGTTTTAAAAATAAATTTTCATCTTTTTTCTTTTTATAATATTCTAAAAAATTTATATCATTTATATTTTGTATATCTTCTGGTATTGGTATATTTTCATTTATTAATATTGCTAATCGTTCATTTAATTTATCTATTTTATAATTTTCTTCCGCAACTTTATTTTGTATTAAATTATTTAAGGCTTTTGTTATTCCATATTCCATAATAGTCATCCCTTTATTAAAAAATTTTAGGCAAAATAAAATTGCCCAATTTATCAGTTGCTGTCGATAAATAAAATAATGAACCATATAAATTTTGTCTTGCTTGCCAAGTCGCTAAATTATAATTATATTGCATTTGACTATTTGATAAAGCAATATTTGTTGCTTGTGCTTGTTGGTTTAATCTAAAACTACTTAACCATTGCTCTATTTGATTATTATATTGTAATGCTTGTAAATCTATATTTGCTAACATTGTTGCTAAATTTGTATTGTATATCTGTTGTTGTTCTAAAATTTTAGCCAATGTACCTCCTACTCTCATTCCTTGTAATCTATTAGCATAATTTATTAAATCTGTTGTTTCTTGTTGTATTGTCTTTTGTGTTTGGGCTAATGCTTGTTCCTTTATATTGCTTATATCTTTTTCTGTTA
>Ga0116147_1002911_pt1 | contig 16670 bp, 11 predicted proteins | sample AD_JPNHG3_MetaG_FD_89749 | JGI IMG/M metagenome (GOLD analysis project Ga0116147, IMG submission 89749) | Active sludge microbial communities of municipal wastewater-treating anaerobic digesters from Japan - AD_JPNHG3_MetaG | ecosystem: Engineered > Bioreactor > Anaerobic > Digestate | place...
ACAACGGGGTGAGAATACTGGTAGAAGACACCGACGGCAAGGGATTGAAGGGTGGGTTTGCCATTGGAGGATTTGATCCCACAAAAGCTCCCGGGGCTGAAACAGTCAACCTTATGATGGTAACACCCGACAGCGTCAGGATAAACATTGACAACAACCCTGCTAAAGCTGTCAAAGGCGGATTTGCCATCGGCAGTTTCGATGCTTCAAAAGCTGTCAATCCAAAGGAATTTATGAATGTTACACCACAAGCCTCATCGGCTGGTCAATACAATACATTCATAGGCTACCAGGCCGGTAAAATTAATACCGGACAATACAATTCCTTTATGGGATACCAGGCAGGAATAAAAAATACCCAGGGCAGCAGTAATGTATTTCTTGGCTATCAGTCAGGATATTCAAACGTAGGAGGGGCAGATCCCAGCGGCAGTTATAATGTATTCATCGGCCGCGAAAGCGGATTCAGCAATACTGCAGGCGCATTCAACACATTTATAGGTTATAAAGCAGGTTACAGCAATTCTTCAGGGCATCATAATGTGGCCATAGGTTATCAGGCAGGACTTAAAAACCTGAACAGCAGAAACGTTTATATTGGTTATGAAAGCGGTGTGAACAGCACCAATGGTTACAATAACGTTTTTCTTGGATATTGGGCAGGCAAGGAAAATACAACAGGTTATGACAATGTCTTCCTTGGTACTTACAGCGGCTCTTCCAATACAACCGGATTAAACAATGTGTTCGTAGGTAGAGATGCCGGATCATATAATCAGACTGGTGGTTCGAATGTTTTGATAGGTTCGCTCACCGGTTACAAAAGCACCTCAAGCTACAATACCATTCTTGGATACAGAGCCGGCTATGAGGTAACAACAGGATCATCTAACGTATTTCTGGGCACTAATGCGGGCGAGGGTGCTTCAGGCATAAGCGTAACCGGCAGTGAAAATGTAATTATTGGCCCAAGAAGCGGACAAAAAATTTCAACCGGTCAAAGAAATGTAATACTGGGTTCTTATGCCGGAACAAATATTACCTCAGCACAATATTGCAATATAATGGGCTACTATGCAGGCTATAACAGCACCGGGTTCTATAATACCTTTATAGGAACCTATGCCGGATATGGTGCAGCAAGTGGCGCAACCGGATCCAATAATATATTCCTTGGGTATAATTCAGGCAGAAATAATGCTAACGGAGGGTACGGAGTATTCCTGGGTTATCGGGCAGGATACAACAATTCTTCAGGTAATGATAATATATTCATCGGAAACAATGCAGGGAACTCTAACACAACAGGAACGCAGAATGTGTACATCGGTCCTAATGCCGGTTATTCTTCAAACGGTTCGTATAATATTTTTATCGGGACAACAGCAGGATACTATGAAACCGGAAGCGATCGGCTGATTATTACGAATACAACTGTAGGAAATCCACTAGTATGGGGGGATATGGCGAATCACAGGATGGTAATTTATGGAACTTCATCAGCTAACCCGAACAACCGTAATTTCTACGTAAACGGAACTGCTGGTGGTGATTATGCTTGGTATAACGACAGTGATGAAAAATTAAAGAAAGATATTGTAACAATACCCGATGCTCTGGATAAAGTAATGATGCTGCGTGGCGTTAATTTCCGCTGGAAAGAACCCGCAGATGGAATGGAATCTTTGCAAATGGGTTTCATAGGACAGGAGGCTGAAAAGGTAATACCGGAGGTAGTATCCGTAAATAATGACAGCTATTCGATGCAATACGCTCCCATAACGGCCTTGCTTGTAGAGGCAGTTAAGGAACAACAATCAATAATTGAAGAACAGAAAAACCGGATAAAAATACTGGAAGAAAAGTTAACGGAGATAGAATCACTTAAAGAACGTATCGCTGCCATCGAGGCCCTGGCGGGAAATAAATAGGCCTTGCGGTATTACCAGCTATGCACCGCTAAATACCTGCAAGACTGGCAAACTGCATGACTTTTTCTTTTTATTATCTTCGTGCAACGGTAAACGAATGCTTTTCAAAACCGCAGGAAGAAAAAAATCTGATCTCCCGGACGAGGAACTTTTAAGGGAATTCTGCGATACGAGCGACCTCGAAATCCTCGGCAACCTCTATTCCCGCTATATGTACCTCGTTTACGGCGTATGCCTGAAATACCTGCGCAACCGCGATGAGGCCATGGATGCAGTTATGCAGATATTCGAGAAACTCATCACCGAAATACCCCGTCACAAAATCGAAACCTTCCGCAACTGGCTCCATGTAGTGACAAAAAACTTCTGCCTTATGAAGCTCCGGTCTGAAAAATCTCAAAAGGAGAAAATGGCAGAGTGGATTAACGACCCTGTTGTTTTTATGGAATCAGACGAAAACCTGCATCCTATAGATGACGAAGAAAGAAACCAAAACATTGATAAGGCTCTGGCCGACTGCATAAACAGACTGAAAAATGAACAGAAAGCGTGTATCGAAATGTTCTATTACCACAACAAATGCTACGGCGAGATAGCAGTCAGCCTTGGTATTGACGAGAAGGCGGTGAAAAGCCACCTTCAGAACGGGAAAAGAAACCTGAAAATCTGCCTGGAGGAGAAAAATGTCAGAAAAGAAACATAACAAATTACCCGGACCGGAAGATTTCCTGAAGTACAGGGGAAACAACCTTTCAGGAAAGGAAAGGAACGCCTTTGAAAGGGAACTCCAGAAAGACCCGTTTGCCGCCGAGGCAGAAGAGGGATTTTCAACTGTTGACCCTGGTTCCATCAAAGGGGACATCGAATTACTGGGCGAAAAATTACGTAAAAGAACAAAAGAGAAAAGCCGGTTCATGATATACAGGCTTGCAGCCTCCCTGGCAATTATGCTGGGAATCGCTTCGGTGTTCATTATTACGGAAAAGAGCCGTAAAACCGGAACCACCAAATCTCAGCCGGAGCCTTTCACCATTGCCGAATCCAAACCTGTTGAAAGTCAGAAAGCCGACCGGCAGGAAACTGATGACATAATTCTCCCCTCTCCTGATGCAAAAATGGAAAAGAAAACTGATAGGGCAGAATCAAAGGTTGAAAACGCACCAGTTCAATCCCAGCTGAGATTTGCCATCTCTGATACATTGAAAGAAATTATTGCAGAAGAGGAACCGGTCCGGCAGCCTGTAATCGCACGTGAGGCTGAAGCTTTGGCTGAAGCTGTTGCAGCAGCTCCTGTTACTGAAGCTGCTAAAGCCAGGACCGACACCCGCAGGGCTGAAGTGTCAAAAGCAGGCGGGGCGGCAGTGGCAGGAATAGAAGCAGCCGATAAGAAATCAACAGATTACTCTTATCCCGTGCCTTCAACCGGACCGGAGGACTTCGAAAAATACATAAGGGAAAATATTCGTCTGCCTGAAGGTTTTAAAGCAGGTGAGAGACTCATCGTGGAACTTACCTTCCTTGTAAGACCAACCGGCCGTCCCGAAAGGATCCAGGTTGTAAAAAGCCCCGGAAAGCAATATACCGATGAAGCCATCAGACTTCTAAAGGAAGGTCCCGACTGGATCCCCGCAAGACGGGACGGCAAAATAGTATCTGACACCGCACGGGTTCAAATAGAATTCAGAAAGGATTAAAAACCAGGGTTGATAAGGTCTGGTTGAGTTCTGCGAAGCATAACTATATCCTGACCGAAGCGTCGGGACAGGTCATGCAATCGTGCAATCGTGCAATTATGCAATTATGCAACCGGGCAGTCAAATAATCCGGATCCGGACAATCATCCAACCATTGACTCACCAATTACTGATTACTGTTTACCGATTACCGATTACCGATTACCGAATACTTTCATAATCTCACCACAGGTAACACGGAGCGACACAGAGGTCTCACAGAGCCTCCGTTATTGTGTCTCCCCTGTGGCTCACAGGCTTGTGAGAGGGCAATCCGTGAACTCTGTGGTTAAATCAGATGGCACGCGCCACCCCGGCAGCCCGTGAAATCTGTGGCGAATTCCTCCCCTCCCCGTAATATATCTCCAAACCTAAAAGTTGCTACTTTTATGGCAATAAAGTCAAAAATGAAACTGAAGTCAACCCTGGCTGTTGCCGCCCCGTTAATATTTTTTAATTTCAGCATTCTTTCAACCGGTCAGGATGTTGATTCAACATCATTTAAAGCATTTTCCCGACAGAGTTTCTATTCATACGAGAAAAATGGAGAAATGCTTCTGCATGTCCCCCCCACATTAAAATATTCCAAACTTAATATTTCTCTCATTATCAACGATAAAACGATTAGCCAATGGAAAGGCTCTCCCGGAAAAGACATCCTGAGAGTGCCGTTTGAGATTGACGATTCACTCCGTTCAGGAATTGTTAGGGCAGAAATAACCCGGCCGGGAATAAACAAAATTTATTATTGCAAAGGTGAGCTTCTGATACTTAATTACAAGCCAAACGAGGTGAAAACCGACAGGCTCACGGGCGGACTAATCGTCAACAGGCTTCCTTTTTTCCCCTTCGGATTTTATACCTATTCACCAGTCCATCCGACACTTCCCGAAGAGGAGGTTGTAAAAGGATTCAATCTCATCTCTCCCTACCAGAGGCTTCTCCCCGAAACAATCGATCAGCGAAAAGCCTATATGGACCGCTGCGCACAGTTAGGGATGAAGGTGAACTACAACCTTGCTTCGGTAGCCGGAGGCGGAGGTGTGAGCACCGGTAACAACAATTTAAGCGACGGTGAAAGAATGAATCTTCTGATAAACGAGGTGAAAACCTTTATGGACCACCCGGCGCTCCTTTCATGGTACATTGCGGATGAACCCGACGGAAACAATATCGAACCTTCCGCCCTTGAGGAGATTTACCGGATCATAAAGGAGACCGACCCCTGGCACCCTGTCACAATCGTGTTTATGACACCTTTTACAAAAGCAAAGAATTACGCGGGTGCAATGGATATTGCCATGGCCGACCCCTACCCCATCCCGGTTTATCCTGTTACCATGGCAGGCTCTGCGGCAAGGTTACTTAAAAGTGAATTTGACGGCAGGATGCCTGTATGGGTTGTACCCCAGGCTTTCGGCGGCGGGGAACACTGGCTGCGGGAACCTACCATCCAGGAAATCAGATCCATGACATGGCAGGCTGTAATAGAAGGTGCAACGGGAATCCAGTACTTCATAAGGCAGGGACTGAACGCTTTCCCAAAATCAACCGCCATGTGGAACGAATGCGGCCGTATGGCAATGGAAATACACTCGATAGTCCCATGGCTCCTGTCAGATGAAAAAACAATAACCGTCAGGTGTCAGTCAACAGATATTTCAGTTAACTCAAGACTTTACCGCGGGCAACTTCTGGTAATGGCTGTCAATAAATCAAAATCTCCTGCACCTGTATCAATTTCCGTTGAAATGAATATAACCGGAAAGGCCATGGTGCTTTTTGAGAACCGGTCAGTTCAGGTTAACAACGGAATTATTTTCGATTACATACAATCATACGGATCGCAGGTTTATCTGATTGACATAAATCCGCCAGGAGAAACTGTAACTCCTTACAGGAGCAATCTAATTCCCGATCCCGGTTTTGAAGACCTTTCCAGTCCCGGCATCCCTTCGGCATGCTACGCCCGTCCGGGTGCAGACAGGGGAGCCACATATTTCACCGATCCCGGGGTTGCTTTCCAGGGCAATTACTCTCTCAGACTCAACACACCTGCACAGGATTCGGGAGTTACCCTCAGGTTCTACCCGGTGAAAGTCGTCCCGGGTAAATCATATATGATCTCAATATGGGCCAAAGCCGACCCGGAACAGAGATTTTTTCCGGGAAAAGAATCAGCCGGCAGGATAAGTGATATGCCCCAATATGTTACTGTCGGAATAAATGACCTTCACCGCGCCAGATTTGTACCTGAAAAAGAGTGGAAACAATTTGTAACATTTGTTACAATTCCGCAGGACACTGTTCCTGAAAAAAAGGTAAATTTGATACTGAGAATGCCGGGTCAGGGAGTGGCGTGGTTTGATATGCTGCAGATGATTGAGGATCCGTTCGGGATAAGATAATAGATAAATAAAAGAAGTCACAAGATAAAAGTAAGGATATGAACCGCTTTATGTTTCTTCTTTCGGCAATAATTCTGATAGCAACAGGATGCACCGGTAAAAAGGGTAACCTCTATTATCGCAACAACCCGGAACCGTTGATTCGGAATGCATATATTAAGCTGCCACTCGGGGCGGTTAAACCCGAAGGCTGGCTTAAACGGCAGCTTGAAATACAGGCAGAGGGGCTTACAGGCCACCTCGACGATTTCTGGCCCGACCTTGTTAACTCGGCATGGCGCGGCGGCGAAGGCGAAGCATGGGAACGCGGCCCTTATTACCTCGACGGACTGGTTCCTCTTGCATATCTTCTCGAAGATGAGAAACTAATCTCGAAAGTAAAAGGATGGATTGAAAAGATAATCGAAAGTTCAACCGACTCGGGATGGTACGGCCCTGCCAAAAACAGGGATCGCTGGCCGCTGGCTGTAGCCAATAAGGTGCTGATGCAGTACTACGAAGCTTCCTCCGACAAGAGGGCCCTCGACGTTCTGCTTAAATACTTCAGGTATCTCCGCAATACCCCGCCCGACTGGCCCGACAAGGATTGGAGAGGTGTAAGGGCAATGGAAAACGCCGTGACCGGTTACTGGCTTTACAGGCAGACAGGCGAGAAATGGATAACAGAGGTAATTGAATCCATTCAGAAAAACAGCCGCGACTGGACTTCATATTATGAGACATTCCCGTGGGATTCTGCTGCATGGAGCGAAAAAAGAATCCCGCTTAACTGGGGGCCTGAAGGACTGACGGCACATGTGGTTAACAATGCAATGGCAATTAAATATCCAGGATTGTGGTATCAGCAGTCGGGCGATAAAAGGTTCAGAAAAGCAGTGTTTGATGGAATTAACAAATACGATCTCAATCACGGTCAGGCAGGAGGCAGGTTCTCGGGCGACGAACACCTTTCGGGAAAAAGTCCCGACAGGGGAACTGAACTGTGTTCGGTTGTTGAATACATGTTTTCGCTGAGCGAACTTTATCAGATCTTCGGAATCAATACACTGGCCGACAGGCTTGAGATGCTGGCATACAACTCACTACCCGGAACTACCACCGCCGATATGTGGGCTCACCAGTACGATCAGCAGTCGAACCAGGTTCTGGTATCGGTGGCAAAAAGAAACTGGAGTACAAACAGGGATCAGTCGAACATTTACGGCCTGATGCCCAACTTTGCCTGCTGCCTCGCCAACATGCACCAGGGCTGGCCTAAGTTTGTTTCGGGAATGTGGATGGCTACAAATGATAACGGGCTGGTAGCTGTGGCATACGGGCCTTCGAGCGTTACGGCGAAAGTCGGCAGGAAAGGCAAGATAGTCACAGTCACTGAAGAGACCGGCTATCCTTTCAGGGAAAATATAAGGTTCATAATAAAAACAGAAGGTAAAATACGGTTCCCCATTTATTTAAGAATACCCGGTTGGGCCGGATCCTATACCCTTTCCTACAAAGGTAAAATCATTAACATAAAAAACTCACCGGGCATTTTTGAAATCAACGAGAAATGGTCGCCGGGCGATGAAATACTTCTTCAGATACCGATGAACGTCAGAACGGAAAGAAGATTCAACAATTCCATGTCTGTTCTCAGGGGTCCATTATATTTCGCACTGAGAATAGATAAAGAATATAAAAGCGTAAAACTGAATTACGACAATTATGGCTATATAGGAAGTGTTGACTGGGAGATTTATCCGCGTAGCGACTGGAATTATGCACTGTTTGCCGATCCTGATAATCCTGAAAAATCATTTGAGGTAACTGAGAACAGCATCAGTGCCTGGCCCTTTGCCGACACAGGAGATATGATCTGGTCGGCCGACTCATCCAAATACTATCGGTTTCCAGGCGAACCGCCTGTGATAATAAGATCCCTGGGAGTTAAATTGCAGGATTGGGGAATGACGGATAATTCGGCATCGCCTCCTCCCCTTTCGCCTGTAAAGAGCCATGACCAACCGGAATCGGTAACCCTTGTTCCTTACGGGTCAGCCCGTCTAAGGATAACAGAGTTTCCGGTAGTTGAGGTGAAAATAATGCAGGATTTCTAAACCCCGGACTTATCCTTCCCTGCGAAAACTTTTTCTTTCGCGTTTTTCCTGACCCGGTTCTGAGGGAACGGAAAGCTTAACGATTATCTGGCTGCCGTCAAGCTCGGTATTATTGAGCTTTTCGATTGCTTCGTAAGCTGCCCTTTCGTCGGGCATCTCGACAAAGCCGTAACGTTTTGAGAAGCCTGTGTTTTTGTCAATGATAACCTTTGCGGAAGCCACCTCTCCGAATCTGCTGAAAAGCCGCTGAAGATCCTCACCCTTGGTCTTCGAACTCAGTTTGGCTACAAAAATGTTCATCTGAAAAAAAATTGGTTAACTAAGAAATAAACGCACGAAAAAGCATTTTGTTCGCCTCATAGCCCCTGGTGCAGTACAAATTTACAATAATCTGAAATCCAAAACAAAAACATTCCGGAATCGTAGGGCTCAATATATTTATCGTTGGGCTCAAACTCCTGGTTGAGCCCCCTCTGACACCGTTGGGCATAGCGTCCTCGCTAAGCCCCATCTGACACCGTTGGGCTTAGCGTCCTCGCTAAGCCCGGTGAAATTGTATTTATTCTTGATTTTTCTTAATTTTACTTTTAATATGTCTCTAGCTTATAAAATAATTGATCAAACTAAACTGTATTTTGTTACCTTCCGTGTTACAGGATGGGTTGATATTTTCACTCGAGACAGCTATAGAAATATAATTATTGACAACCTGGAATTTTGCATACAAAATAAAGGCCTTGAAATATATGCCTGGGTGCTGATGAGTAATCATCTCCATCTGTTATTAAAAAGCAATACCGGTAATCTAAGCGGAACAATCAGAGATTTCAAGAGTTACACAGGTAAAATGATTATTAATGAAATCATTAATGGAACTGAAAGCAGAAAAGAGTGGATGTTAAAACTTTTTCTAAGAAAAAGCTCAGATGACAATAAACATGGTCAATATCAAGTGTGGGCGCATAATAACCATGCTGAAATAATTGACAGTGATAAATTTATTGAGCAGAAGCTGGAATACATTCATATGAATCCTGTACGAAATGGACTGGTCGTCAGACCGGAAGATTACAGATATTCGAGTGCTGTTGATTATTCAGGAGACAAGGGCATGTTAACAATTAACAGAATAATTCTTAAGTGGAAAACATACCGATAACATAATTCAATCGGCTGAACGAGGACGTTCAGCCGAACACTATAGAACCGTTGGGCTCAAACTCCTGGTTGAGCCCCCTCTGACACCGTTGGGCTTAGCGTCCTCGCTAAGCCCCCTTTGACACCGTTGGGCTTAGCGTCCTCGCTAAGCCCAATAAAATAGAATCTATGTTCAGCCGAACACTCCAGAAACGTCAGGCTCAAAATCCTGGCTGAGCCCTTGGTGAACTAATAACCTATCGGCTGAACGAGGACGTTCAGCCGAACACTATGACACCGTTGGGCTCAACGTCCTCGTTGAGCCCTGTAAAAACCATTTCCAAGAAACCGGCTGAACGAGGACGTTCAGCCTTTAAAACAGATCTTGAAGGTTTCTTTTTAATATATCTAATATATTAATAATGTTATAATTAAACAACTCTAAGAAGTACTAAGAATCAATTATTTAATTTAATAATACCAGGCTGTCCTGCGCAGGGGCAGGCCGGAAAAGGCGCGAACTTCAGACTTTTTTGGGAGCGTGAAGCCAAGGGTATTTTGCCAAAAAAGGCTGAAGTTGTCTTTTCCGGGCTCTTTTTCTTTGGTTACTTTCTTTTGGAGAAGCAAAAGAAAGTAACATAACCAAAAAAGAAAGAATGTACTTTTGGGCTCAACGTCCTCGTTGAGCCCTGTAAAAACCATTACCAACAAACCGGCTGAACGAGGACGTTCAGCCGAACACTATGGAACCGTAGGGCTCAAAATCCTGTCTGAGCGAAGACGCTCAGCCGAACAATTGATTACGATTGATTACAGATTTTTTACCTCTTCAACGAGCCCCTGCAGAGTCTTCTTTGCATCCCCGAAAAGCATACGTGTCCTGTCGTGAAAGAAAAGAGGATTCTCAATTGCTGCATAACCCTTTCCCATCCCGCGCTTCATAACAATTACATTTTTTGCTTCGCGCGCCCTTATGATAGGCATACCGTATATCGGGCTCGAGGGATCGTCCTCAGCAGCAGGATTAACTACATCATTTGCCCCTATCACAACAAGCACGTCGGTATTGGGCAGATCGGGATTTATCTCATCGCTCTCAATAAGCTTATCATAAGGTACATCTGCCTCAGCCAAAAGTACATTCATGTGTCCGGGCATCCTTCCCGCCACCGGGTGAATGGCATACCTCACTTCCACGCCTTTTTCCTCGAGCAGTTTGTCGAGTTCATGGCAGATGTGCTGGGCCTGAGCAACGGCAAGTCCGTAGCCCGGTACAATAACGACTTTCTTTGAGTAGCTGAGCAGTACGGCTGCATCGGCAAGATTGATCTCCTTTACAACTCCCGCAACCTGACCTGCACTTCCGCCCCCTCCAAATACTCCGGCAATGACGTTAAGAAGCGAACGATTCATTGCTTTGCACATGAGCACGGTAAGTATTGTCCCGGCCGATCCTACCAGTATACCGCCGGTAAGCATCGCCTGGTTGTTGTAAAGGAAGCCGCCCATTGCAGCAGCCACACCGGTAAAGGAGTTAAGCAGGGATATCACCACAGGCATATCTGCACCGCCGATGGGCATCACAAAAAGCACTCCGTAGATAACCGCTATACCAAAGATAATGTAAATGAACGGCATGAGCCCTGCACTTGAATCCACTTCCCTTGTCATCACAAATACCATAAAAGCGATAATCACAAGCAGAAGTGACATATTCACATACTTCATCCATTTTATCCTGAGGTCACCTATCCTACCGTCGAGCTTTCCGAAAGCTATCATGCTGCCCGCCCACGATACGGTACCGATCACAAGACCCAGAAGTATGGCCAGCACATGTCCGTTGGCCATCCCGCTTCTTGCAATAAGCTCAGGGTTTACGTGCGGAAATTCCATCATTGATATAAGTGCAGCAGCAGCTCCTCCCATTCCGTTGAAGAAAGATACAAGCTGCGGCATGGCCGTCATCTTCACTCTTTTTGCTATCACCCAGCCGATAACTGTTCCTGCAGCCATGGCACCTATTATCCATCCAATGTTGCCGATATGCTTCCCGTCCTTTTCATGAAACAGTATCGTGGCCAGAATGGCTAAACCCATTCCAATGGCTGCAAGAAAATTTCCCCTTCGCGCTGTTTCGGGGTGACTGAGCATTTTTAAACCAAAAACAAAAAGTACTGAGGCAAGGATATATGAGACTTCGAGAATTCCGATTGTTATCGTGTGATTCATTGATGAGCTTTTTTAGGTTATTTTTTCTTTTTCCTGAACATTTCGAGCATGCGGTCGGTTACGACGAATCCTCCCACCACGTTAAGCGTGCCAAGAACCACAGCAAGGAACCCGAGTACCATTGAGCCGGTGGTTTCAGCGTGCCCCATCACAATTATTGCGCCTATTATCACTACCCCGTGGATGGCATTTGCACCCGACATAAGCGGTGTATGAAGTATAGCCGGGACATGACTGATCACTTCGATGCCAAGGAAAACAGAAAGAATTACAAGAAAAATTGCTTCGCGGTTTTCGAGAAAGAACTCAAAGACTTTTTCCATATATCGGTTATTGAATATTTAACATTTGTTTCAGCCGCTGGCTCATATAACAGCCGTTATGCACAGCCGTTGTACCGGCGATGATCTCATCTTCAAGGTTCACGTTAAGCCTCCCTTCCCTGTCGATGAGTATCTTCAGAAGATTGAGAACGTTTGAACCGAACATTTTGCTTGCGTCAGAAGGCATATCGGATGGATAATCCGATTTCCCGACTATGGTTATGTTGTTAACAACAATTGTATCGCCGTTTTTGGTAAGTTCACAATTGCCGCCCGTGGAGGCTGCAAGGTCGATTATTACCGAACCGGGTTTCATTTTCTTAACCGTCTCCTTAAGAATAAGAAGCGGAGCCTTCTTCCCAGGAATCTGCGCTGTGGCAATTATCACATCGGCAGCTTCGGCCCTTTGTTGTATCAGTTCCTGCTGCTTTCTTTTGAATTCCTCTGTCTGCTCTACGGCATACCCGCCTGCAGACGCATCTTCAAGTGCTCCTTCCACCTCAATAAACTTACCGCCCAGACTTTTCACTTCCTCTTTTACAGCCGATCTAACATCAAACACTTCAACAGAAGCGCCAAGCTTTCGTGCTATTGCGATTGCCTGCAACCCTGCCACTCCTGCTCCAAGTATCAGAACCTTTGCAGGACGGATTGTTCCGGCGGCCGACATGAACATCGGGAAGAAACGGGGTAGCAAAGATGCGGCATGCAGCACTGCCTTGTAGCCAGATACCGTAGCCATCGATGACAGGATATCCATTGCCTGTGCTCTGGTTGTGCGCGGAATCAGGTCAAGAGCAAGAACAGTTAGTCCTTTCGACCTGGCACTTTCAATCCATGCCCTGTTCTCCACCGGATTAAGCACTGAGCAGAGAACCTGTCCTTCCCGGAAATCGCCGGCAGGCGGATTTACTGAAAGGAGCATGTCAGATTTCTCAATAACGGTTTTGCGGTCGCCTGTCGAGGCACCAACAGCAATGTAATCACAATCGTATGCAAACGATCTCTCTCCTGCTCCGTTTTCGATTATTACTTCAATTCCGGACTTTTTAGCTGCTGCTGCCTCTCCCGGGAGCATTGCAACCCGGTTTTCACCCGCAGCCTCTTTAAGAATTCCTAATACCATCAGATTTTTTTTAAAGCTTCAAAAGTATTACTTATAAATCAAATTATGAAAGTAATTTTTTGACATGTTTCGTGAGAACCGGTATTTGCCTGCTCACGGGCTATGGCCCGAAGGTCAGGCACCTACCCCTGCCTCCCGGGCTCCCGGGTCCGGCTCTTCTCCTTTAGAAGAAAGGAAGGCAATGTGTCATCTATCTGCTACTTCCTCCTCTCCCCCAGTAGAGGGAGAGTGAGGGAGTGAGGTCGACTTCACCGGAGATCGGGTGGGTGATGACAACTCCACAGGGCATGATGTCAAAAAATTTCAGGTTAAATATTTAATTTTAAATACTATTTCCCGAAGAAAACATCCAGCCAGAACTTATTACGCTCGTTCGTTGAATGCGTCGCCTTTGCACCGCTCCAGCCATGCCTCCCGTTGGGATAAATCATAAACTTAAATTCCTTTCCTTCGTCCTGCAGGCGGGAGATAAGCCAGATGGAGTTCTGCATATGGACATTGTCATCAAGGTCACCATGAGTCATATAAAGCTTCCCCTTGTAATTCTTTGCAAAAGTCAGCGTGGAACTCTCCTTATAGCCTTCCGGATTGTCCTGTGGTGTATCCATATACCTTTCGGTATAAATATCATCATAAAGTCTCCAGTCGGTGACTGATGATCCCGCAAAACCATGAGTCCAGTAATCGGCGCCTTTGGTAAGAGCCAGGCATGTCATATAACCACCGTATGAACTGCCGGTGATTCCGATTTTTGAAGGATCGACATAAGGTTTTTCTCTCAGCCACTTAACCGCATCGGCATAATCGAGTATCTCCCACTTTCCAAGGTTACGGTGCATATAGTCCAGACCTTTTTTCCCGAAGTGGCCGGAGCCACGGTGGTCAACCGAAAAGGTTATTATTCCGTTCTGTGCATACCAGGAAGGGTTCGTGCCCTGCCATCTGTTGTTAACGTTCTTTGAATCGGGGCCGCCGTAAATCGTGAACACCACAGGGTATTTCTTCGATTCGTCAAAATTAACGGGGTATGTTATTATTGCGGGCATGTTGAAGAGCCCGTCAGATGTCTTTATTTTCAGCAGCTCCGGGCGTGCATTTTTTGAGGCATCAAAAACCGGCTGTTCAAACCTGTGTATCTCTCTTACAGGTTTTCCCTTACCGTCATAGGCTACAATTGCACCAGGCGATGTAATACTGTTCCACGTGTCTATAAACCAGGTACCTTTTGGCGAAATCAGGACTGAGTGAGTACCCGGTCCGTTTGTTATCTGCAGCATTGTTTTTCCGTCAAGCGATGCCCTGAAGAAATGGTTATCGGTTGATTCTTCCCCGGTGCCTGTGAAATAGACTGTTTTAGCCTCTTCATCTACCCTTGCAATGCTGTTGACCCTCCACTGAACATTTGTGATCTGCGAGATAAGTTTCCCGTCCCATCCATGGTAATAAAGGTTCTCCCAGTCGTTACGGTAGCTTCTTACAATGAAGCCGCTGCCGTTTTTCATCACGTAAATATCCTCGTAGAAATCGATCCAGCTTTTTCTTTTTTCCGAATATATCTGTGTATAATCTCCAGTTGTGACGTCGGCAAGAATAAATTTCATATCGTTCTGGTCGCGGTTAAGCACCTGTATTGCAAGTTTTGAACCGTCGGGTTTCCAGAATGGCCATGCCAGGTACTGGTCGATGCTGTAATCTGTTTTCACCCAAACTATTGAAGCATTGGTTACATCGGCTATTCCCATTTTAACTTTGGGGTTTGGGTCGCCTGCCTTTGGATAAGGCGTGACCTCAAGTTTACCGTGGATCCCGTCGGGTTCGTCGAGACGGTTGAGGGTGAATACCGGCACATCAGTTTCGTCGGTTCTGAGGAAGGCAATCCGGCGGCTGTCGGGCGACCACCAGAAGGCTGCATAACGGCTTGCCCTGCCGAGTATCTCTTCCATATAGACCCACGAAGCATAACCATTGTATATACGGTCGGTGGCATCATGGGTGAGTCTTGTTTCCCTGAAGTTTACCAGGTCGCAGACGTATAGGTCTTTATTTTTGGTATACGCAAGTTTAAGACCGTCGGGCGAGAACCTTGTGTTCACCTCTGCGTCCTTGTCTGACGTGAGACGGCGCAGTTCCCTGTCACCGGTTTTGAAGTACCACAGGTCGTTATCCCTGATGAAAACAGCACTCTTTGAATCCGGACTGAGAATATCGTTGAGGCCGAGGTTTACACCTGACGGAAGTGATTTAACGAAGATGTCGCGCGGTGATTCAGGCTGTCTGTAGGGAGTACTCTTACCGGAGCGTACATCTACACTGAGAGTAACCGGACGCCCTTCGGAGTCGGTGGTCTGGTAGATAAAATGAGTGTCATCGGCCCAGCCGGTTACCCGGTGAGTGCCGCCGCCTCCGCTCTGAGGCTGGGCAGAGAGATTTAATGCCAGGGCCGAAAAAATTATCAGAAATAATGCAAATCCAGGTCTAAAAAAATTCTTCATGGCAATGTGTAAGTTTAATTTTTGTTTCTGAAGAGGCAAAAATAGTTATTTCGGGGAATTGGTATCAATATGCTGGTTTGAATAGCACACGGATGGCACTGATAAGACGGATTATTACGGGTTTGACCAGTGTAATTCCCGCTGTAAATCCGTGCTCATCCGCGTACCATTTAAAGTATAACCCAATAATTCAGCAAGAGATTGGATGATTATCCGGTTCAAAAAATCAAATTCATCTTCCGGATTTTGAATTTTTATTTTATTTTTGAATTACGATCATGTTTGCAGTCATTATGAAAGGCGGGGAGGAAATATTCTACTTATAATTTTTTCATTCTATGCGTTCAGTTTCTGTTGTAGTGGTTGATGATGAGCAGCCGGCCTGCGACCGGCTGTCGAACCTGCTGGCAAAATTCAAAGAAGTGGAACCGCTCGGTTCTTTTACTGATTCCCTGAAAGCTGTAGAATTCATTAAAAGAAAATATCCTGATATCGTGTTCCTTGATGTCGAACTCGAAAACGGAATATCTGCATTTGATATAATCACAAAAATAAGGGACGAAGCAGATAAGAGCCCTCATTTTGTGATTGTTACAGCACACCCCCATTATGCAATCAAGGCAATCAGGAATGAAGCATTCGATTACCTGCTCAAACCTGTCGACATTGACGAACTCAGGGAAGCAATTGAAAGGTTTCAGGCTAAGACCGATATATATTCTGCTTTCTTTAAAGGAAAATTAAGCACTCTCTCAAAACGTGAAAAAGAAATACTTAAATTGATCCTGCAGGGAAAAAAGTCAAAGGAAATCGCCGGAAAATTATTCCTTAGCGTGAACACTGTAAATACTCACAGGAGGAATATACTTAAAAAAGCAGGGGTAAAATCGGCAATTGAACTTGTTAAAATTTTCAGACCGGATGAAAATTAGTCATAATCTGGTTGAGAAACTGCTTCATCCGGCTTTTCTGGGCCTGGTAATATGGGCGATTATTATACCTTTTCAACCTCTGAAATTCGACAAATTCAAGATTACAAAAACTGCTACAGAGATTCTACCCAATAATATAACCTTTTATTACTTCGATCTTGACAACGACGGCAACAGCGAAAAACTGATGGTTGACCTTGCTGATCCAGGTATAACAAAACTGATATTTTTCAGAGGCGACAGAATTATAGACCAGTACA
>Ga0116147_1002922_pt1 | contig 16627 bp, 20 predicted proteins | sample AD_JPNHG3_MetaG_FD_89749 | JGI IMG/M metagenome (GOLD analysis project Ga0116147, IMG submission 89749) | Active sludge microbial communities of municipal wastewater-treating anaerobic digesters from Japan - AD_JPNHG3_MetaG | ecosystem: Engineered > Bioreactor > Anaerobic > Digestate | place...
GACCCCAAACCGGTGCGATTCCCCAAAAGGGGTCAAGGCCGGTTTTTTTATTTCTTTTTTGTCCACCGTTCCTGCAATATTCCATTCTCACAATAAATATATAATTTGCTTACTCTGAACATAGTCCAAATTTTCGCCCGTGTACCCTTGAAATTAATTACAACATTCAAAAATGGTAAATTCTTTTCACCGATATAAATAATATGAGCAATATTTACACTACCACGACGGGCACTGCGCGGAACGTTTTCCACAAACATGGGATCGGAAATTGCCTTTAACACTAAGTCTTGATTTTTTGCTAACCATTCCCGATCTTCTTCATGCGTTTTCCAAATGTGTGCCTTCTCTCTTTGTTCAAGAACTATCTTATCAGACATAATTTGACTGTCATTATATTGACTTGAATAATCAAGCGGCTTACTATAAACTGTTTCTGTATCTATTGATTGGAGATCAAACAGCTTCCCCTGTTGCGCCATCTGCAGATCACGATCAACGCTTACAGACGGCACAAACCCCATCCGCTCTCGCTCATACTTCCGGCTCAAGCCCGTTTGCTTTAAAAAGTCCTTTAAGCCCGCCCGCAATTCGCGTGCTTTCGCTTGCTCCTCAAAGCTGTCTCGCCCCGCGGCTTCCAATGCCGCCTGTTCTCGCCGCGCCTTCCGGATCTCTCGCTCAAACTTTCGCTGTATTTGTGTGGCGTCATAATAGCTCATTTCCTTACCGTTATAAGTCACCGTTGCATTGGCGTATTCATCCAACGTAGCCTGCTTGTAGGCATTCTCACTGATCCCTTTGAAAAACGGGTAATGTGAGTGCCGGCAATTATGTGTTATAATATTATTGGCAAAATACCATTCACCTTCGGTAGAAAGATTGTAAACATGGATAAACGAACCTTGCGTAGATTTCCTCTCAACACTGACGACGTTATCGGAATGTATAACAATGGCATCGCCACTACTACTATTGCAGACAAGTACGGCTGTTCCCCCAGCGCTGTTATCAACTGCCTGAAGCGGAATGGTGTTTATGGAGGTAGATACGATTGGGAATCCTACATCCGCCGCACTTATGGAGTTGAGCCCGCCGATCTTCTGCATATGTACAAATCTGGTATGTGGAAGAACGAAATTGCCAAAGTCACGGGAATATCCGAGGGAGCGGTTGGTAAATATCTTGAGAAACTGGGCATACCAATCGCTAATAATAGATCTGATGCTATGAAAAATAGAATTGATCGAATGACCACCAAAGAAATTAAAGAGCTTACGAAACCCGCTCACGATGCTGTTAGAGGTATGAAGCGAACTAATATTGACCTCGCCAAACGCGCCAGAGGCAAAGAGAAAACTGGGAAGCTGCACGGGAAAGCCGAAAAAGACCTTTATTGGTATCTTGTTAACTTGGGTATAAAACCGATCCCACAAAAAGCTATCTGGATATACAACATCGATCTCATGATCGGCAACGTCGCCGTGGAAGTTACCGGCAGAGGCAGGAAACGTGCTAACTATACTGCCTACATTGAGCGTACTAAATACTTGCTGAATAAGGGGTTGGCTCTTATTTACGTTTGGGCTAATTCTGCTTCCCCTATCGAGATTGGAGCAGCTGAATACATTGTCTCCTTCTGTGATCGCGTCAGCAGCAACCCATCCATGTTGGGTAAGTATTGGGTGATTAGGCGTGACGGTAAGCTCATGACCTCTGGTGGTTCTGATGACAATGAGTTCGCCGGCATACTTACGCCTGTACGCGGCACGTATGCTCGGACCTGATACTCTTGTATCTCCAACAACACAATTAATTCCATAAAGACCGGTGATTGTCATATACCCCGTGACTTCGTAGAAGTTCGGATACGCAGCATTCGCCGGGTCTTTGCCCCTGGTAAACACCTGCCCCTGCCACATCTCATGGTTTTCCGGCACATCACCCTTGTTTCTGGCTCCCAAATGCGCCGATGTCTGGACCAGGTCCGTACCCATCTCATCAGCCCGTGCTTCGGTCAGCTCGCCTGCGGTTTGTGAGACCCCTGTCAGCACCGCCCGCCGGACTGCCACGTCAATCTTGTCCCGGTGCCCGCTTTCATAGTAGATCACCTCCAGTCCCTGGCCCGCCATCTCTTTCACCGCTTCACGTACGGCCGTTGCATAATCCAATGCGCCCGTGGAAATCTGCATATATGCCAGGTCGGTCGCAGCAATAAACAGCTCCTGCCCTGAACGTGCCGTGGTCAGAGTCAGGTTGCGCAGCAAGCCGGCGGTTTTTCGGAGCCCAATACTCAGTATTCGTGTCATCTGTGGGGACAAATTCAACGGCAATGGCTTCAACCCCGCCGCTTTATAAATCGCATCATCAAAGCGCATGGCGGTCACGCCCGCTTTTTCAAATATTCTCCGCAGGGTGCGCTCACTCTCCCCCGTCAGCTCCGCAATCCGATGCAGTAGATCATCATAAAGCAGTCCGGCTTCAATCATCCGCTGTACCTGCCAAGCGGCGCTGGTATACAGTTGGCTCGCCACCCGCCGGGCAATGTCTTCTAAAATCGAGATGTGAAATCGTTCATATAAATCCAGGATCGGACCCGGAAGCACGTCCAGCTGGTCGGAGGTTAGCATAATAGTTTTTTATAAATACTCAGTTTATCTATTCTGGCAATCGATGATCATAGATCGCTCATCAATACGCCCGGCATTTGTTGTGATTTTGCAAGATACCCTGTAACGGCTGCCGGATGTTCCCCCTGACAGCCAAACGGTAACAGTGTCATCCGTTGCGCTGTCGCTATCCAGGGTGATACCAGACTGTGCCGTTACGGTGTAACTTGAGATTGTTTCGCCGGTTGCCAGCCATCCCGTCCAGTCGAACACATAATCCAATACTGCCGACGGGTCTTTCAATGGGTTTTGTAATGTCAGTGACATTTGACCTCCAGTGTTCTATTTTCGTGCGGAATTGCGAATGTTCTGTTCTCATATTCGATTATCGCGGTTCTGTTCTCAAATTCGATTGTCGCTGTTCTGCAAGCCGGTGTTGGCGAGAGAATGAACAATCCGCAAGCAGTACCAACCAGCACATAACTCCCCATTCCGAGCGCGAAAATGCGATGTGATGTCAGGCTTGCATCCGTGCCAGTGAGAGCATAGGATCCAGCCTCACAAGCCATAACCAACGCGCGGTAGAAGTCGGCGTTAGTGCCAGTTAGGCTGTATGTTCCTGCTTCAAGCGAGAGCGTGTAATGGAATTGCGCACTTAGCGTGGCATCAGTCCCTGTGAGCGAGTACGAACCAGTCTCACAAGCGAGCGAGTAGTTGCGTTGAATTACGAAACTTATGTCCGAGCCAGTCAAGGCGTAAGAGCCGGAAGCGCAAACGAGCGTATAGGATTTCGTATTGCCGAATGTTACATCCGTGCCTGTGTAGGTATACGAACCTGCCTCACAAACCAGACTGTAATGGAATTGCGCTGTAAGCGTGGTATCCGTTCCGGTTAGCGCATAACTTCCAGCTTCACAGACAAGCGTGTAATTCCGCTTGACCTCGAATAAGGCGTTTGTACCAGTAAGCGTATAGTTGCCAGTGCCACATTCAAACGAGTAATTCCGTTGGATAGCGAATGAAATATCCGAGCCCGCGAGCGAGTACGAGCCAGTCTCACAAGCGAGCGAGTAGTTGCGCTGAACGGTCAGATCAACGCTTGACCCAGTCAGTGCGTAGCTTCCGGCGCTTGCGGATAATATGTAATTGCGAAGTAACTGGAATGTACAATCCACGCCCGCAAGCGTGTAACTACCTGCCTCGCACGAAAGCGAGTAAGCCCGTGTTATAGCAAAGGTAGCCGCTGCGCCTGTGACCGCATACGAGCCAGCACCACACGTGAGCACATAATTCCGCTTGACCGTGAGGTCGGCGTTCGTGCCAGTTAGCGAGTATGTACCCGCATTACAAGCAAGCGTCAGGTTTTGCGATGCCGGAGTGTGAGTGAGCGTGACGTTCGTGCCGGTAAGCGAGTACGAACCAGCAGCGCAGGTGAGAGTGTAGTTTTGCGCACCGCCCCCGCTTACTTCAAGCCCCCAAAATGGTACGCCCCCGTAGGAGTAATCCAGCGTGTCTAAATCGATGCCCGCCTTTGCCGCAACTGAGACGAATGGCACGCCGCCGTAGGAGTAGTCCATTGTTTGCAAGTCAGTCTTAGTTGGTAGCGTCATGGTTACTCACGCTTGACTAATTTCAATGTCGTCAATAATGACGGTTTGACTGGTTGAACTTACGTGCCACGCCCCCGCTTCAATCTCAACCACCCCCGCTTCGGTTGGCGTGAATTCCAGTGTTACCTGATTGCGGCTGGTATCGTTCGGGCACGTTACGGTAATGTCACTTGTGCCATCGCTCCACGCAACCTGCCCTGCTCTTGCCCGCAAACCGCCTGCAATACCAGTACCCGATTTTTTGAAGTAAAGCTTGACGGTTACTTTTCCACTTGAGCCGACTGCCACGCGCGCGATGGGAATGTAGAAGGGATAATTAATATTTCTCGCAGCATTCGTGATAGCGAATTTCCACTCTTTGCCAGTTCCGCCAGCCGATGCGTTTTGCGAGTTGGCGGTGGCGTAGTTCGAGTAGACGTAGGAGTAGCCGCCAAGATTGTTGATATACTGGCGCGTGTTGGCATAATAAGCCGTTCCAAAATTCACTTTCGTGCTTTCTGCAATGGTAGCGGAGTGGCAAATGTTATTGGCGTTGTCTGAATAAATACCCGCCGTTGTATTGCCGGTTGTTGAAAGCGCATAGATGGTGTTGTTGTTGCTGGAGATGTAGTAGATGCCGTATTGGCTGTTCGAGTTGCAGGTTGCGCTAGTGATGGTGTTGTTGTTACTGCTGCTGTAGTAGATGCCGCGTTGGCTATTCGAGTTGCAGGTTGCGCTAGTGATGGTGTTGTTGTGGCTGCTGCTGTAGTAGATGCCGTTGGTGTTCGAGTTGCAGGTTGCGCTCGTGATGGTGTTGTTGTTGCTGCTGATGTAGTAGATGCCGTAGTTGTTATTCGAGTTGCAGGTTGCGCTGGCGATAGTGTTGTTGTTGCTGTTGGTGGAGTAGTAGATGCCGGAGTTATTCGAGTTGCAGGTTGCGCTGGCGATAGTGTTGTTGTTGCTGTCGGTGGAGTAGATGCCGTAGCTGTAGCGCAAGAAGTTTAGCTTATCCAAATTAATATAACTTTTGCCAGTCATATACAGCCCATAGCCATAGTGATTCGCAAATGTGCCATGCATCTGCCTAAACCACGTCTGCCCTGTTTGCGTTTCGGTGGATAAATCCCATCCGCCAGAAATGTACAAAAACGCTGATGACTTGCCGCTTGAATTCACAACCTGAACTTGCGTTGAACTCGATGCCGCCGCGCCGGTGTCTGTCACGCCTAACTTCTGACTCGAGTGTCCACTTGCGGTTGCAGATGGATATTTCTTGTAAAGCGTCGCGCTGGTGTCAGAGGCAAGCTCTATAACCTCATACCAGTTACCGTCCGGTGCAGAGATGAAGTCGCCGATTGCCAACTCGGTCGTAAAGAGCGTGTCAGTGCCTGTGACGGTTGTGCTATTCAACGTCCATGCAGTCGTGCCAGTCAGAGCGGTTGGGTCAGGGCTTTTAGCAACCCTGACCTCATCGCCAGCAGTTCTTGACGTGGACGCTTTCGTGATTGTTTTATATGGAGCGGCAGCCGTACCTGTGCCAGTTGTATCATCGCCAGTCGCCCATGAGCAGTATACGATTGCCATTAGTTACCTCCGATTACGCCAAACTAAACAGTTCTGTGCCGAAGTCGAGTTTGAACGTGTCGCCATTTGCGAGCGTGACTTCCGAGCCGTAGTCGAAGAAGCAGATGAGCTCTTTGTTCGCGGCGGTGTCGTTGTAAATAATCGCATAGCGAAACGCTGGTACATCGCCTGTCGCAGTCAGGGTCTTGTCTGCAACCACCAATTTGTACGTGCCGGAAGTCTGACTTGAGCTCGATACGGTCAAAGTTACACTGTCCAGATTGGTCGTGGCGATAGTTGTAATGTCCGCCAACTTGACATGAGCCGAAGCAGACGGAGCGTTGGAAGCGTTGGAAAACGCCACCTTGAGGGTGTCGCTTGCGAGATTGTGCTTTTTCTCTGCAAGGTCTTCCACAAAACATTGAAATTTATTGTATGTTGCCATTTTTTGTACCTCCTAAGTACATAGATTATTATCGAACAACCCACATAGCAGGGATGTTTTGAGCATCCACCGTGTCGGTTGTTGTGTGAAATACGCCGCTCACAATCTCGCCTCCAAATCCTCAATCCTGCGTGTGTTGTCTGCTAATACCCAAAACTGTGTATCGCCAATCTGAAATAGTTGTAATGCCATTTATACCTCCAAATAAAACTATATTTTGTTATTCCACCTCCGGTATAAACATCGGCTGTCGTTCTTCTTCAATCTGTTCCAGCGCCATCCTCGCGGCTTCTTCACTCTCCCCAAAGTTGCGCATTCGAAACTCCAATTTGCTCATCAACCCCTGCCCCACCAGGCGCAAATCCTGTTGAAAACTGGTGTCCTTATCCACAATCACGCTGTCGTCAAACTGAAACGCGACGTCATAGCCACCCGCAGGTGCCAGATTGCCGATCGTTGCCCACACATCCATCGCATACAGTAGATCGACCAGGGCGTTTTCCAGTGCCTTCTGCGCATCCACCACAGTCGCATAGGTGCGCTGCCTGCTGATCTTGATCTCCGTAGCCGTCTTGTCCACAGTGTTGGGATCAGATAGCGTGCCGTAAGCCAACCCCGTGGAATATTCCACCCGCTTGAGGATCGCATCCAAACCACTCAGTATGCTTTGCTCACGCAGGGTCGGTGACCAGCCCTGAAACAGGCTGTTATCCACCGCGCCGGTCTCCAACGCCCGATAAAGCCGTTTGTGCGGTAGCTTTGCGCGCCCTTGAGCATCTTTCCCAAAAGCCAGTTCATCTACAAAGATTGCCGCCTGCCCTGCTTCAAATTCCCACAACAAATTCGACCACTGAGTATCTGCTTCTTTGATCAGTTCCGTCGCCCGGCTGTAACATGACACGCCCAGCGGTGAATCAGCATCAATCGTATTTGCCAGTGGATAACGGAAATACGCATATAGCGGCTGCTCAATCCCCGTAATCAGCGCTTCATCCTCAATCTGCGCCCAGGCGTCGATACTGTCCAGGCTCACCGATTGCCCCAGCGTGTCCTGGTTGGTCGATCGGTATGCCTTGTTGATGATCTGACAGCCCGCATCTGTCATGTTGTGATACTCCAGCCGCGTATACCAGTAATCGCCCTTGCGTCGCTGGTCCACAAATACGATTGCAGTGATCATCCCATCCGCATCAAATGCCACCGGATAAAACTGATCTGCCTGTACAAAGTCGATCGCCAGTTGCTCACCGACGATATACGGCTTGAACACCAGCCCACCTTTTGCGCAGCCAAACTCCACCTGGTGACGCAATTTGTCCATCACCCGCCCGAATTGTTCCTCAAGCCAGGTGGCCCGCGCCCCGCCGGTGAACTCGGCTTCCATCTCGATCGTCGTCAGCCGTGCCAGTTCCGAAGCAATCGCCGCCGGCAAGCCCATACTTTTCACATCTGCGTTCAACCAGGGCGCTTTGTTTTCATACATCCGCGCCCACAGCTCGATCTCCTCTGCCATTTTCGAAGAAAAAGCAACCTCGATATTTAGCGCCTTATCAACCGTTTGTTTTCCTATCATCTTTTTGATCCACTCCCTGACCCAACTCAGTATTTTTCTGAACATTATTTCTTACCCCGCCGCTTCCAAATCCGGTTGGTCGCATAGCGCACAGCGTCGATCGCATGGTTATCAGCATCCGGGAAGGCACTGATATACTCCCCGTCTTTGTTTAGCTCGTGCTCATAGTTCAAAAACTCTTCCGCTGCATATGGGCAACGCTTATTGTCGATCACGATCTTGACCAGCGATTGCAGCCATTTCATCGAATAGCGCACGCTCTCTGGACCCTTTTCAGCACCAATACACGAAAGGCCGTAAGCCCGCAAATCAGCAATGCTTTTAGGTTCGGCGCTGTCTGCGATCACCGTGTCCTCTGGACCAACCCCCATTTCAACCAGGGCTTCATAGAGTTCCGAATTGCTGTGTTTCCAACCACGATACTCATCAAAGATATACAGCGTCATTCTGGCCGCATCATAGTGGCAGCGCACCCACTGCGCTGGATCCGGGTAGTAACCGAAGTCAAGCCCGTCATGAATCCGGTCAAATTGCCCGATCTCTTCATCAGTGATCGCTCTGATCTCCACGTTCTCAAACACCAACCCGCCTGCTGTGGTCGGCAAGCCCAGGTACTCATGTTCATAAGCCGCCGGGTTGATCTCTTTCAAATACTCCGCTTCATCAATGAACGCCTGGCCGAGCCAATCCACCGGCACCGTCCGGTAATCGCTCTCATGCACATACCGGTTGGGCTTGGGTATCTCCAGCATTTTATTAACCCAGTTGGTCTTGCTCCTGGGCGGGTTGAAGCTCATGAAAACGTACGCTTTGTCACCACCACGCAGCGCGGATTGCACGATAGAGCGCACTTCCGAGCCACCCTTGAACTGGTCCAGCTCCTCAAACCACAGAATGTTGATATACCCAAAACGGGGTTTGATCGATTTGATCTTTAGCGGATCGTCGCCACCCCGGAAGTAAATCTTTTGCCCCGTCGGAATATACGTGATTTCAAGCGGCGATGTGATGCACTTGAACTTTTCCGTCAAGCCCAGATAATCGATCGCCCACACAATCTGGCTGTACACCGAATCCCGCAGCGTGTTGCCAACCTTCCTGGCCACCAGCGCGTGCCACTCCGGATTATTGATCAGCAGTTCAATCAGTACCTCTGATGCGAATGAAGATTTGGTGGACCCTCGTCCCCCTTTGAATACATACTCAGTATGTGCGGCTGCTTCAATATCCCGATACACATCAAAAAACGAGCTGGCAATCGCATTAGCGGGCAAATTGAACAGCGTCATCTCCTGGCTGTCCTCTTCGTCGGCCGCCATGTTTACCTGGGTGATCAGTGATTGAAACGGTTTGCCAATGATCCGATCAAGCACTTCTGTTGCTGAAGCCTGCTTTATGCGTTCATTGCGAGATTTCAACCCATCGATCTTCACTTTCGCTGCACTCTCAGCCGCTTCCTGCAATAACAAAGTGGCTCGTAAGCCCGTCTCTGTTTTCAAACGCATTGCCAGTGAATTTAGGTAATCTCGCTCTTCTTGGGGCCAACCATAAAAGGTGGCAGTTGAAAAACCGGCATCATTAATTGCTTTGCCATTACTGGTTGTTTTACAGCGCGAAAATACATACTGAATTTTCAGATCACTATCCAAGCTTTCTATTTCTGCACGTAAATTCTTCGGTTTCACTATATTTTTCTTGTGTTTTTACTCAATTAATGTCTATTTTTCCTACAATTTCCCTATGATTTGCTTTTTATCCAAACACCGCCAACTCCAGGCGTTCAACGCGCTCTTCGAGTGTCAATGGCTCTGGCACCGGCTCATCAACCTTCAACCAGTGCAATAGATCTGCGTAACTTCCCTGAAACCAATTCAAATCAATGCTCTTTGCCTGCACACCGAACTCTGCGCCGCGTCCGTTTGTATCGGCTGAGTATTGCCATATCGCCCAGTCATCCCATACCCTGTCCTCAAACTTCAGTTTTGGATAATTGACAGGCACTTTGGCAATATCATTTGCCCACCAGGAATAGTTGGCAATCCATAACGGATAGGCTTGCATCCAGGACAAATGGCTCGTCTGAAAATAGTTTGTGAACCACTGAGCCGTGTAGATGATCGGCTTTCGTCCTGTTACTCGTTCAACTTCCTTGCACCACTCGCTGGCACGCCAGGCATAGTCGCTAAAACGCCCCGTATCGCGCACCGATGGCTCTTCGAAATCCAGAATGGGCGGGAAGTCAAATTTGTAACGTGTATAACGTTCCAGGTAAAACTGCGCTGCAACCTTCGGATCCACTGAGTATTGCAACCAGTGATAACAACCGGTCAGCAGCTCGCCAAAATCAAAAGCGGCCCGGCAATAGTTATTGAACTCAGTATCCTCAAATTGCAGGCCTGTCGTTTTATTAGCGTCCGTCGCCTTGGTGATCCAAAAGCGCGCTCCCGCCTGGTGCATCTTCGGGAAATTAATCTTCCCTGACCAGTGAGAGGTATCTACACCCAAAACCCAATCATTGCTCATGATCGATCGTCTCCACAATCTACTTGGATGTTATATTGCTCAATCAAGCGTTCAAGTTCACGGATCCGTGATGTCAGCTGTACAATTTCAGCTTCAGATTCGGCAATCTTCCGTTTCAGTTCAGTATTCTCTTTTTTAAGTTCTGCGATGGTCACATCCCGTCCTTTTACGATTTCCTCAAGATCAGCAATACGCTCATCCAATCGTTTGAATTCCACATGCCAAAATTCCTGCAAAGACAACTGTGAATCTGTAGCTGTCTTTGCAGCATCTGCATTTGTCTTCTCCGCTTCAGCACGCGTTTTGACGCGCATAAATAGGCCGGTCACCACAGCACTGATCACACTTGAACCAAGAATAGCGCCAACAACAGTGAGGATGATGGCTGTAGTATCCATGGTTACTTGTTGCTAAAAGATCGCCCGATAATTGGTACCTGTCCGCTTGAAAATACTGTATGTGTGCCTTTCGAAATCCAATTCTGTGTAATAAAGGCGAATATCAAACTCAGTATTTCTGCTATCTGCGCAATGTTTTCATCCAGGCCAGATATATCAAACTCTGGAGCAACAATGCCAGTCGCAAACAGCGCGATCAAGCCCGCTAAATTCAAGCCTGCGGACCACATTCCCGCCTGGCCATCTTTTACCACGCCGATCGTCTTCAGCACGTTGATGATCACGGAAATCAGGGCTGCGAAACCGCCCAAAACCATCAACTGTTCAAATAAACCCAACAAACCTTCCATTGCAAAACCTCCGTCGTGAATTAACAAAAAAAGCCCGAAGCGCATCTTTTTCAAGACACACTCCGGGCTGGTTGACCAGTCCTCAGAGTCTGAGGTCAACAACTTGTTATCGTGTTGTACTAAAAATTATACCATGTTTTCAAGTCAATCTGCCAGTTCTATGTCGGTTTTATGCTGGTTTAATGCCGGTTCAAGACGGGTTCAATCAGTCTATTACAGTCTATTAATCATCCGATCGACGGGCAACTTTTCGAGAAATTGTCACTTCCCATGTTGTCAATTTTCCAGCAACCAGAGTAAACGTCAGTTGTCCATATCCGGATGCTAACAGATCGTGCAAATCATCTTCCAGTTGCGGTCGCTGCCAGAGCGGGATCTTCCCGATAAAATCATCCAGAGTCATTTGTCCATCTACCCTGGCTGAGTAACGCTTAGGGTGCTGCGGGTTTGTAGCCAAGTATGCAACCAAGAATGCAGTCAAATGTTATTGATCTATTTTTTATCAATGAGCGTTATAGCGTCCGCAGCGTGATCGGCAAATCGTGTATCATGGAAACCTCCAGGGCTTTTATCAACTTACCCATATCAACAGGATCGTTTCTCATTCCTCGCTCTTTCCTTGTTTCATTCATATAAATTTACATCCCCCTTGCCATCATCAAAATCGCATCTCTATTTGAGAGCCCGTGAAGTCTCCCAAACAAATTAATCACATCCAGCGGCTTCATCGTACAACCCGCATAACATCCGCAAATCTGCCTTTGCGTGTCCAGCCAAAACGAAGGCGTCTTATCCTCATGAAACGGGCACAATGCCAGCATCCAGCGCCGGTCACTCGACGATGAAACCGCCCCCGGAAAGAAATCCTCAATCCTGAAATAACTTCGGATTTTACTGACCAGATCATGTCCGGGCTCGTCCTGATTTTCAGCAACCTCCCATGGATCACTGACGTACTTCACAGGATTCACAAACCTTGTCGGGACCCGTACATGATCAGATAACTCAGTATCCCTTGTCAGAAGTGCCGCCGGCAAAATCTCCGATAACGCATTCACCTTCTCAATTGGCGCTCCTGGATTGATCGCTCGATACGGCACCCCGCTCGGGTGGATCGATGGCGGGGCCAGCACATAACCGCCCTTCGCCTTGATGTCGATCCCCTCCAGACTGCGGTTGCGCTCGTCATGTGGCAGTCGAATATAAACATGCACGCCCCGTGCGGTTCGTACTTTATAGGTTACCTGGGCAACCTTATCTGCTGGATAGCCCGTTTTGATCGCCCACAACTCCCAATACCGATAGCGGGACAGGGTATCAAAGTCAATTACTGCCAATCCCTTCACGCCGGTTATAATCGCCAGATTGTTATATTGATCCGGGAACCATGCTATAATTTCATCAGGACTTGGCAGCTGGCTCTTATATGGCTCCCATGCTGAGATCGCCGGTCGCTTGTCCCGATATCGAATCGGGATCACCGCCTGGCCACTCAGTATCCATTTACGGGCGGTTTGTGTGATTTCATTCATGTTTTTCTCCTCAAAATGCCAACCTTCCAACCTATACCAACCTTTTCCCTATATTAAGTAAAAAAATAAATTATTTACTCCTTTAATAGGGTTTTAGGTCGGCATAGGTTGGCACTTTTATAATTAATTGAAATTTTTGTTCGTTTACGCATGTTTTTTCAGTGATTTCTTGTTATATTTTGTAAAATTGTATGCCGACCTATGCCAACCTCTATGCCGACCTATGCCAACCTCATTTTTTGTCAGATTTTTCTTTTTCGTCAGTGTTTTTCTTGTTCTGCTCATATTTATTCAGCCAGTACAGATATTCAGTCATATTAAAATCGTTGTATGAAATCAATGAGAGGATTACAATTGTTGCGATCCCTATGGCGAATATTATGATGATGCTGTAGCAGTAGCCGGTCATGACTGTTTCTCTTTTCTTTCCACCTTATAACAATCTTCACACACTGCATACCCGAACGCCAGAATGTTGTCGGTATGAATTGTGAGAGATGTATAACATTCTCCAAACTTAATTTCTTTTTCGCAATTCGCACATTGAATTATCTGTTCCATATCCTCAGAGAGGAGACATGCATTTGACGGAAGTGTAAAAGGTTCATATTTTCTTGTTTTGTAATTCCATTTTTTAGCCTTCATTTTCCCTCACCATCCTTCCGCTCCATCGCATCGCGAGCGGTAAGTTCCTCTTTCCTCGGCAACTCATTCCAATGCCTAATAGCTTCTTTAACATTCCATTGGGTCCAAGCGTCTATACCACATCTTGAACAAGAAACATTGGGTTCTTTGTCTCCATCAATTACCCATAAATTCACCTTGTCTTTTTGTCCGCAAATTGGACATGGTTTTAATTTTTTTGTGTTCTCGAAATCAATAGCCATCCCTCACCTCCACGCCTCAATAAACGCCACAATCAATAGCACTGGCAGCAGCATTACCACAATCAGCAGTCCTATGATTGCAGTTGGTATCAGCATCCAACTTTCACATCTCACATCGTGCATTGCTCACTCTCCTATCTCCTGTCCTACAGAATCTCCTATGGGGTCTCTTTATGGGATCATCGAATGCAACTGGATCCCTGTATAACCCCAAACTTGTTGATTGATAGTATTCATTCTTCTCTTCTTCTCATGTCCCAGCTTGGTCATCACCGCCGCCAGCCCCATCGCATTGCCACGAGAAGTCCCTCTCAGCGCGCCCTGAGTGGGGTCCTGCAATATTGTCAGGATGTCCGTCGTGGGGATCCACCAATCATCACGGGTTGGGTCCAGATCAAAATATTTTTTCACCAGCCCCTCGATCGGATCCGCCACATCATAGTCTTCGTTGATCTGGATTGACTTCACATATTCGTCCCGCGTCAATTTCCAGCTTTCGCCCGCCAGGTAGGCTGCCATGGCTTCTGCCCAAACATCGGTTGGATCAATAGATACTGAGTAATCCCAGTTGATCTCTTCAATTTTTGAGACCAGGAACCGCCGGCTCCCGGTCGGATCAGAGAAAATGCCTGAGCTGTTATTGATTGTTCCTATAAAGGATGCCAGTGCCGGCTTGCTGATGTCATGCCGGCCGTAGGGTTTCCGCACAGTCACCTTACGGGTCGTCAGGAAAGCTTTGAGCGCTTCATAATCCGCCTTGCGCGTCGTGGCACCCAGTTCGCTCACCTCCCAGATCCACGCAGAGATCAACCGGATTTCGCTGTCTTTGTCATCCGTATTGATCGGCGCTTCGATAAAATAATCCCCCATTGGTTTGGCAAGCCACCTGGCAAACTCGCTTTTCCCTACACCTTGCGGGCCGTCCATCACCAGCATCGGGTTTTGTTCCGCCTCGAATACCTTCGCACAGGCTCCGATCAACCACTTGCGCAGCCACACCGGCCACATGCCATAACGGTCATTAAAATAGCTTGCCAGTTCATCGATCGTATCGCTCCCGTCCCAGGTAATACTCAGTAAGAAGTCTTTGATCGGGTGATAGCGGTTTTTCGATGCTTCCCAACCATAAATGTCCTCAAACTCATTGATGCGATAAAAACCACCCTCGCGCATTCTTGCCCGGATTTCCTGCGCTTTTTCATCGGTGATCGGGACCCCATTAACTTCGATTTTGTCGTTGATGTCATTCATTCGGAAGTCGTAACCCAGCTGCTTGAATGCCACCAAATAATCTTTGATCTTATAGCGCTTTTTAGATCCCTTTTGGCGCTCAAATTCCTGGATCACTCCCATGCGATAGCCCGTCGCGTTGCTGATCGCCTGTTGCAGATCCCAATCATGCTCCCATGCTGCCAGCGCCTGGCTGAACGCCATCAGCGGGTCCGTGTTATTCATGCTGATTTCTGAGGCGATGAACTGGTAAATCGATGTCCACGGCTCCGCTTTGGGCGGCATTTGTAATTGCAGGGTGGAGTGGTCTTTGGCAGCCAGCACCGTGGCGACGTTCTCCATGCCGTCCATGAAGTCCACAACATCTTCAGTGCCAAAGGCACGCTCCAGCTCCTCAGCGTCTTTTTTCTGAATGCCAGAGCGAAGTAAAAAACTAAACAGGTTGCTTGTTTTGGCTGCAGTGGTTGTCATCTCAAGCGTTTATCCGGAAGTCAATAATAAGGTTTCAATGCCTGCTTTGAGTTCCTTGGCTCGGTCGGCGGTGATGGTCTGTCCACCGCTCATCTTTGCCAGCTGTATCAGGAAGTCGCGTCCCTCCAGGCGGTCTTCGGGCCCCACATAGATGGTGTCGATGCGGTTGGTGAAGGTGGCTGCCACCTGCAGGGTTTCGTAGTCACGATCGGGTTCACCGTCAGAGATTAAAATAAAGCGCATGCCGGGGGTATCGGCCACTTTGGCAAATCTAAGCGCACCGGCCATGTTGGTGCTGCTGCCCATAAAGCAGGGCACGCCAGCCGGGCAAAAGACGGTTTCATCCGAAAAGCTCAATACAGCAATGCGCCCTGGCAGGCTGGCCTGTAGCGATCGTAATTCTTCACAGGCGACAGTGTAGCGACTTTGGCTGTCGCGGCTGTCGGTGATGCTCATGCTGCCGCTGGTATCGACCAGTATCACCACATCACAATGGATAAACGTCTCCGCAATCGATTGATTGTTTTTCAGGGCAATCTCATACAGCGAGCCGCGCACTAAATCGTTTTCCTGGGTTGGCATCAAATCACGCATTTTTTCTCCTTTTTTATCGCTTCCAATTGCAACTCGCCCAAAAACTCAACTTGCTGTTCATCGTTATAGTTTCCTACCACGATGCCGATCCTTGTTCCGTCTTCAGCCTTAACCAGCATTCCCGGGGGCAATACCCCCAATCGCAAGTCGCTCTCCAGGCTGTACCAGTCCCATTTCATGTAACGGAAGTCTAAGTAGTCTTCCGGATCGGTGAAGTTTGTGCGCCCGTTGAGGAACACGAATCCCACGCACACAAACAGCGTGCCTTTTTTTGCGCCAGCGCCCTTTTTTCTGGGTTGTTTTGTTGTGCAAATCATGGTTTTATACCCACTTTTCCGTTGGCGCTTTATCACCCATCGCCCACGAGGTCACCAGCACCTGCCCCTGGTGGTTGACGATGTCCTGCCAATCCATGATCTCCTGCACTTCAAAGCGCCCCAGCACCTCAATGCCCCTGACCATGATCCACCCGCAGCGCAGCGGTGAGCGGTAACCGCGAACAACAATATCCGCATCTAAAATGCCTTTCAGGGTTTTCCCGCTGTCGAACCCTGCCTTCCAGTTTGCTTCCAGCGCCAACCCCGCATCATAACGGGCGCGTTTGCCCTGATTACTGAGTACCTCATACGCACTGTTGATCTTGATAAAAATCTCATGGGCGTTTGGCTCTTTACACACGTCCGGGTGCCACTGGCGCGCCATTCTGCGAAAGGCGCTCTTGATGTCATCTTCTGTCGCCGTTTTTCGAGCGCCTAACACAGAATACAATGTTTCCCCATCGGTCGGCATTGCCGGGTCCACTTCAAACCACCTGCGCAATACGCTCTCAGGGAATAACACCGACCATTCGTTGTCAACCAGCCCAA